>ERZ772872.2909-NODE-2909-length-13273-cov-3.517174_pt1 | contig 13273 bp, 7 predicted proteins | sample MGYA00512132_ERZ772872 | MGnify/ENA primary metagenome ERZ772872 (study PRJEB29015, sample SAMEA2737724) | human gut metagenome | biome: human gut; feature: human-associated habitat; material: faeces | place: China | collected 2012 ...
ATCGACAACATCATGCTGCCGGTCATGGCGTGGCTGTACAGGAATCAGCCGGATCTTCTTCTCAATCCGGAGAAGAACAAAAGCATCAAATTTTCGACGGCCATCAACGATGACGACAGTGCCGATATCCTGCTGGAAATCCCGGTATGGGAGCGCGTGATTGTGCGCCGTAATGACGACGGCACGGTGACGTACACCTACACGCTCGTTGATGGCCTGAAGTGGTCTGACGGCAAGGATCTGACCGCGAAGGACTTCGAGTTCGCGTGGAAGCGCGCTGCTTCCTCCGAGCTGGGCGCGGACTATGGCTACATGTTTGAAGTCGTCAAGGGCTACACTACGGACGGCTCCGACCCCAAGGCGGAAAACCTCGCTGTGACCGCCGTGGACGACAAGACCCTGACCGTTACCCTGAACAACCCCGTTGCCTACTGGAACGAGCTGCTCGCCTTCCCGGCGTACATGCCCGTGCGTGAGGACGTCGTCGCCAACGAAGCGTGGGCGACCGATCCTTCCACCTACATCGGCAATGGCCCGTACACCATGACCGCGTGGGAACACAACAGCAAGATCACCCTGACCAAGAACCCCTACTATCATGCGGTGGACAAGGTCACGATGGACGAGCTGGACTTCTACCTCTCCGACGACGCGAACAACATGCTGGCGAACTTCCAGAAGGGCGACTGGCAGCTGATCGACGACGTTCCCACCTCTGAAATCGCTTCCCTGAAGGAACAGTATCCGACGGAATTCGTTGTTGCCGGCCAGATTGGTACCTACTATGTCTGCTGGAACATCAACGAAGAAATCCTGCCCGCTGACGTGCTCGCGAACATGACCCCCGAAGAAGCGGAAGCGGCGCGCGCAGAAGTCCGTCAGGCGATTGGCCTGCTGTTTGACCGCAACTACATCGTCACCGAAATCGGTCAGGCTGGTCAGGTTCCTGCGTCCAGCTTCGTTCCGATGGGCATGACCGATGCGGACGGCTCTGAGTTCTACAAGAACGCGGGCCATGTGGAAGGCATCACCGGCTACTACGACGTGACCGACGACGAAGACGTCTACATGGCGAACTTCGACAAGGCGGTTGAAACCCTGAAGAAGTACTACACCTACGACGAGGAAAACGGCGTCTTCACCAACTTCCCGTCCCTGACCTACCTCTACAACACCTCCGAAGCCCACAAGGCGATTGGCGAATACCTCCAGAGCGCGGTTTCTGCGGTCGGCATCACCATGAACCTGAACAACCAGGAATGGAACACCTTCCTGAACACCCGTAAGGCGGGCGACTACTCTATCGCGCGCAACGGCTGGCTGGCGGACTACAACGACCCGATCTGCTTCCTCGACATGTGGGTGACCGGCTCCGGCAACAACGACGTGCAGTACGGCAAGGGCGCGAATGCGGATCTGAAGATCTACAGCCTCGACCTGACCCCCTACGGCTACGACGTGAAGGTGGAGAACGGCACTTGGGCGGAAACCTATGACGTGCTGATTTCTGCTATCAAGAGCTGCACCGACAGCGCGAACCGTTATGCCATGATGCACATCGCGGAAGATATGCTGATGAATACCGGCTGCATCGTGCCGCTGTACTACTACACCGACATCTACATGATCGACGACTCCGTGCAGGGCTTCTTCTCCAACCCGCTGGGCTACAAGTACTTCATGCACTGCACCATCGCTAAGTAATTCCATCCAAGTTTGGACAAATCCACGGGCGAATCGGCTTCAAAACCGGTTCGCCTTTTTTTCGCATGTTGGAAAGATACACTTTGCCATCCTTGGCAACCGACATTTCCTGCTTTGGCAAGGTGTGTTCGGCGGAAAACATGCGCGAATTGACGGGAAAACTGCGTGAATGCAGGAATTTTCAGCAGGAAAAGGGAGAGGAAACGTCCAATTAATCCATTGAATGGCGGTGGTAAACAGCGCTTGCCAATGGTATACTGAAACCAGAAAGGGCGTTTTCCATGTGGAAAAGCCTGCGGAAGCTATCAGCAAGGAGGAAACGGTATGAAGCGAATCGCACGATGGAGCACCATTTTCCTGCTCTTATGCAGCATCATTTGGGCGGGTACAGCATCGGCGGCCATGATTGTGAATAACAACATGGCGGCGCTGCACACACTGAACACCCTGAACAAGGCCCAAATGCCGCTGAACGAGCACTCAGCGCTGGAGCGGCTGGCGAAAGAAATCGGCGCTGGCATGTGGGACAATACGGACTGGGATGACCCGGCATTTCAGGCGAACATCGGGAAGTTTGGCATCACCGTGTTGAAAAAGGACACGCAGCCGCCGGAGTCCTTCATCGGCGACGCGATTTTTGACCATCTGGGCGACACGGAGTTCAATGCGCCGGAAATGAACGGCAATCTGCTGGTTCTCGGCGGGCTGAATGCTAATCTGCCGTCCGGCAAAATCGACCGCCTGTATGTGCTGTCGGACGAGGACGTTCGGCTGAACATCGGCGCGGCGGCAGAGGTTCAGGAGCTGATTCTGGGCGCGTCGGGGAATGTGTCGCTGAACGGCGAGGGCAATGTCCGCTCCACCATCGTGGTGGACAAGCCGATGAATCTCGATATCGGGATTGCGACGAACCTCGTGAACCTGACGGATGCCCCGCTGCCGACGGGCGATATTGTGCTGAATCCGGGCAAGAACGCGCTTGTGCCGGGGCAGCAGCTGCATATGGGCAGCGAGCTGAAGGTGGAGAAGAAAATCAGCCTGACCGTGCGCTTCCGCCTTGTTGACCAGAGCGCCAAGGACATGCAGCTGGAAACGGCGGATTGGGACGGCGCGCTGTTGACCGAAACGACGGTGCAGTACACGGGCGACAGCTGCCCGATGGGCGCGGTCAACATGATGGACAGCATCGAGGCGGCGTTTGCGGAGAAGTATCCGGATTTGCAGGAGCAGTATGTGCTGCTGCCGGAAATGCGCAGCGCAGACCCGTGGAGCAAGGTCTACCGCCTGAATGGCGGCGAATCCTGCTTTGCCGTGGCGGAAAATTATGTCTATCTTTCCCGCGAGGGCGATGTTGCGTTCCCGCTGACGGATGACAGCACGCTGGTAGCGGAATTCCCGGTGTACGTCTACCGCTATGGCGAGCAGGACGGGCGCATCACCTACCGCGTTCGCATCAGCGGCGCGCGCCCGGATTACTTCACGCCGAGCCTGACCCTGCGCAGCGGCGCCGTGGCGAGCTTCACCTTCGATAAGGAGCGCGGCGAGTGGGTGACGCAGTTCAAGCGCAGCGACTTCGGCGCGGACGAGCGTGCCCTCATTCACCTGACGGGACTGCGCGGCGAGGAGACGGACACATTCCTGCCCGTAACAGGCCGCGAAGAAAGGCGCATCGTTACGCTGACGTGGACGGCGGACACGCAGCGCGTGACCATCGACGCGCAGAACGTCCTCTGGGGCAGCGACATGCCGGCGGAGGGCAACGACCTGCTGTGCCGCGCGGGTGAGCAGGTGACGGTGCAAATCGCGCCCGCAGCGGGCTATCGCGGCATCCACGTTTTCCAGAGCGACCCGGCTGTTTCCCTGAGTATCAGCGAGGGGAACGACGCGGTTTCCTTCCTCATGCCCTACGCGCCGCTGACCTTGACGCTGACGGCGGACAAGCTTTATACCGTCACGATGGACACGGCAGGCGGCGATCCAATCCGCCCCATCCAGTACACGGTGGAATCGGAAGCGTTCCAGCTGCCGACCCCGGTTCGCACGGGCTACATCTTCCTCGGCTGGACGGGCGAGGGCATCACCGAACCGCAGGAAATCATTGAAATCCCGCAGGGAAGCACGGGCGACCGCACCTACACCGCGAATTGGCAGGTGATTGAATACACCATTACGCTGCTGGACATGGACGGCGCGGGCACGTCGGAAGCGCTTGTCTACACGGTGGAGCAACCCGTAACGCTGCCGACCCCAACCCGTGAGGGCTATGCCTTCCTCGGCTGGACAGTCAACAGCGACATGGCGCCGCAGCTAACGGTTGTTCTGCCGCAAGGTTCGATAGGCAACAGGACATACACCGCGAACTGGGAACTGACAGGATACACCGTCACCATGAATTTGAACGGCGGAAGCGGCGAAACGACACTGCTTTACACCGTGGAAGATGAAGAGTTTGCCCTGCCGACCCCAACCCGCAACGGCTACGAGTTTGTCGGCTGGACGGGCGAGGGTATCATAATGCCGCAGTTGAACGTGACCATCCCGACGGGTTCGACGGGAAACAAGGCGTATACCGCAAACTGGCAGGTGATTGAATACACCATTACGCTGGACACGAACGGCGGTCCAAACGTGTCTCCGATAAAATACACCGTGGAGGATTCCTTCACCCTGCCTTACCCTCTCCGTCCGGGCTACGAATTTGCCGGCTGGACCCTCGATGGCAGCGGTATGCTCCCTGCCACGACGCTCATTATTTACTATGGCACAACCGGCGACCTCCATTACAAGGCGGAGTGGCGTTTGGCGGAGTACACCATCAACATGGATTTGAACGGCGGCAGCGGTAAAGAAAAGGTGGTTTACACCATAACGGATGAGGATTTCGAGCTGCCGACCCCGACCCGCAACGGCTACGAGTTTGTCGGCTGGACGGGCGAGCGCATCACGACGCCGCAGACAAGGGTCAAAATTCCGAAGGGTTCGACGGGAAACAAGGCGTATACCGCAAACTGGAAGGTGATCAGATACACCATCACACTGGTCACGAACGGCGGCGCAGTCATAGCTTCGATACGCTACACCGTGGAGGATTCCGTCACCCTGCCCATCCCTCCCGAGCGTCCGGGCTACGAATTTGCCGGCTGGGTCCTCGATGGCAGCGGTCAGTTCCCTTCAACGCCGATGATTATCCCCGAAGGCTCAACCGGCGACCGCATTTACGAGGCGGAGTGGCGTGTGGCGACGTACACCATTACCTACGTGAGCCACGGCAAAGCATATAATTGGGTTCAATACACCATCAAGAACCAAGTTTATTTCGGGGCACCGGAAGAAGACCCGTCCTACTACCTCCCGGGCTATACCTTTGTAGGCTGGAAAATCGACGGCGTATCAGGAACGCCGCGCTCCTACATGCTGCCCAAGGGCTCGTATGGCAATCGAACGGCGACCATGCTTTGGGAGCCAATTCCGTAAGCGTAAACAAGGAGAACAAGGAGGGGATGCGCATTGGACTACCTCAGCGTAAAGGAAATAGCGGAGCTGTGGGGCGTTTCCATCCGCATGGTGAATTACTACCTGAATACCGGGCGGATTCAGGGGGCAATCCGGAAATCGGGCGGGTGGCTGATTCCGGCGAATACGCCGCATCCGGCGGATTTGCGCAAGAGCGGGCGGCGCGGGCAGGAAAAAATCCCCCCGCGGATGGCAAAGTGCTATATGCCGCTGATTTCCCGCCCGTGCGACAACGGCTTCCAAAATCTCCTGCTGACCATAAACGACGAGGAGGAACGCGACATCGCCCGCGCCCTGCACCACTATTTCCGCGATGAGCACGAGGAAGCCCGCGAAATCAGCGAGAAATACCTGACGAGCAAGTGCCCCGAAATCCGCCTGTCCGCGCTGATTACCAACACGATGGCGATGCTGCAGACGGGGGATGCCGCCAAGTGCCGCCGGAATCTCGAAATGATTCAGCGGGACGGGCAGCGCGCAAACGACGATTCGTGGCGGCTGTACAGCAGCATCACCGACGCGCTCATCAGCGTGTTCTTCCACTCCGAGAAGCTCGACTTGACCCCTATCCGCCCCGCTATCGGTATTCTTCCGCCCGGAATGCAGTATTTCGCCATGTACGCCATCGCCCACGCGCTCTACATCCGGCGCGAATACGAACACGCGATGGGCATTGCCGAATCCGCCCTGCTGATGGCGGGCACGCGCTACCCCATTGACAGCATCTACCTCAACATCGTCCTGTGCATGATTTGCATGAGCCTGAAGCAGGATGAACGCGCGGAGCAGAAGTTCGATGCCGCGTGGAGCATCGCCAGCCGCGAGGGGTACATCCACCCGTTTGTGGAGCATCACGGCATTCTGCAGGGGCAGGTGGAGCGCGCGCTGCGCAAGCAGGAGCCGGAAACGTACAACAAGATTGTGCAGTCGGTCTACCGCTTCAGCCGCGGGTGGATGAAAATTCACAACCCCGTGTCGACGCTGCAGGTGACCGACGCGCTCACACCCTACGAGTTTTCGATTGCCATGCTTGCCGCGAAGGGACGCAGCAACAAGGAAATCGCCGCGCTGATGGGCGTTTCCGTCAACACGGTGAAGTCGTACATGGAGAGCATTTTTGAGAAGCTGCAAATCTCCAGCCGGAACGAAATCGACGCGTATGTGAATCGGTAATATCAACAAAAGCACGCACTCCGAATGTTGACATGCAAGTATTGCGGCTTAGAAAACCCGAAGGAAGCGCGCTACTGCCAACACTGCGGTGGATACAGGTGAATAAAAATCAGCCGCGACGAGCATATTCACTCGTCGCGGCTGTATTTATCTATGCGCTTCCTTATTCTGATACATCCGCGCGTCCGCCCGCGCCAAGGACTCCGCCAAATCATCCGTTGACGGATTAAAATGCGAACAGCCCACCGATACCGTCGGCAGAACCGGATTCTCCGCCCGCGCCGCATCCATCAGGTGCTGGAAAATCTCCGTCATGGTGTTGTATTGCGCGTTCCGCCGCGTCAGTATCACGCAGAACTCGTCGCCGCCGATGCGGAAGCACGTCCCGTAATTCCCATACGCGCGGCGGATGCAGCCGGCAATCGTCCGCAGGCAGGCGTCGCCCATCAAGTGCCCATGGCAGTCGTTGACGTCCTTGAAGCGGTCAACGTCAAACATCAGGATGGCGGCAGGCACACGCAGGCGCGCCAGATAATGCTCGTAGCCCAAGCGGTTGACCAACTGCGTCAGCCCATCGGTTTGCAGCACCATGTCGCTGGAGAATTTCGACATCATCAGCGCACCGCAGCTGATGGTAATCCAGTCGATTCTGACCATCGGCAGGAAAAACTGCACCATCAGCCCTAACAGCACGAACAGCGTCGCGAGCATCAGCTGTGTGCCGCCGGTATACTGGTAGGCGCGGCAGGCGAACCAAATCTGCATGAGGAAGAACACCATGCTGCCCATGTAGGCGAACGTGTAGAGCGGGTAGAGTGATCCGTGGTGATAGAAATTCTGCCCATCGACATAGAACATCAGCCCCGTGAACGCCGAGAGCAGCACCAGCAGCGCGTGGAAGCCCGCAAGGCACAGCAGCCTGTGTACCACTTTCCGTGGGCAGGGATGGATGACGCAGCCCGCGAACAGCCCGATTAGCGGCGCAAGCGAAAGTTCGATGGTCTTGACGGCGATATGCAGCGGAATCAGCGCGGGCGGCGTGCCATCCATCTGCACGCCCGACCACTCACACAGCGCGCAAATGGTAATGGTGGCGTACAGACCGCCGCAGAGCAGGTTTCGGATCTTGGATTGGCTGATGTCGCCGCGCAGGGAGAAGAGCATAATCGCCATGGCGAAGACGCTGAGAGCAATATTTGCCGTGTATAATTCATTCATGCTGATTGTGGGAGCGGTTGATAAACAACCGCGGCAGATAAGTTTGAAAAGGGCAAATTCCCCCTTCTTATAATAATGATACCACGAAAAAAAGAGGATGAAAAGTTGGTTACATGGGGAAAATTGCAAATGTGGCAGATTTCAACAAATGCGGGAGAAATGGTTACATGGGGCGTCTCCCATCCCCACGAAAAAAGGGACTGACCGAAGCCAGTCCCTTTGATGATTATTCGTATTCGCAAACGCTTGCCCAGCGGATGAGCAGGTCGCGCTCTTCGGGCTTGCCCTTGAGGGACTGGCTCGCGGCGACGATCGGAATCCACTGTTGGACGTACTGCTTGGCGGTGTCGCTCTTCTTGCAGAAGAGGGAGAGGTACTTCTCCGCCAGCGCTTCCTTGCTTTCGAGGACGAAGAGCAGGTAGGTGCGGGCAACATCAGCGGACGCGTTGCCCTGCGTGGCATGCGACCAGTCGAGGATGTACCACTGTCCGTCGGGCTTCAAGATAATGTTGGACGGGTTGAAGTCGCCGTGGCAGACCTTCTTGTGGACGTGCATACTCGCCAAGCGGGTGTGCAGCTCGTAGCGGGTGGTCGCGTCGAGGTCGGTGGCGGAAATCTTGCGCTGCATCTTCTCCGTCAGGCTGTTGAGCATCGGGCAGGTGCAGGCGTGAACCTTCATCTGAATGTCAACAAACAGGTTCAGGTACTCGTCTTCCTTTTCCGGATGCGCCGCCATCAGCGCCGCCAGCGTGTCGCCTTCGACGAACTCCGTCGTAATCGCCCACTGACCGTTTACCGTGTCAACAGCAAGGAGCTTCGGAATCGGCAGGCCCGTCTCTTCCACGCGCGCCGTGTTCAGCGCTTCGTTCAGAATGTCCGCCTTGCTGTACCCTTCGGCAAACACCTTGATGGCCTTGGCGCCGTCGCGGTAAATCTTCTTATTCTCCCGCTCGGCAATCACATGCGTCAAATCCATAGGGAAACCTCCTTCTATATGGTTCATGTTTATTGGGGGAGAGGCGCAAGGGCGCGGCCCTTGACCTGCCAAAGGGTCTGTGACCCTCTGGACTCCCTTTTCGCGATTGAGTTGAGCACGTTATCATGCTTGCCCGAGCGCTGATTGGGGCGCCCCGCAAAGTCCGATATTTGTCCTGAATATCTATTCGCCGCCCAAATACGACATTCCTGCAAGCGGACAAAATTTTTTGTGCTCAAAAATGCCCGGCCCAGCAGAAGCATTCCTGCCAAGCCGGGGAGAATGGCGCATTACTCGCCGTAGTATGCCTTCAGATACATTTCCTTGATTTCGCTGATGAGCGGGTAGCGCGGGTTCGCGCCGGTGCACTGGTCGTCGAACGCCTGCTCGGACATTTCGTCCAGCGTCGCGAGGAACTTCTCCTCGTCCACACCGTAGTCGCGAATCGTGTTCTTGATGCCGACGCGCTCTTTCAGGGCATGGATGTTGCGAATCAGGTTCTCCACCGTCTCGTCGTCATTCGCGCCCTTGAAGCCGAGGAATTCGCCGAATTCAGCGTAGCGGCGCTTCGTGTGCGGATAGGCGTACTGCGGGAAGGTGCCCATCTTCGTGGGAACCTCCGCGCTGTTGTAGCGGATGACCAGCTCAATCAGCAGCGCGTTGGCGATGCCGTGCGGCAGGTGATGGAACGCGCCCAGCTTGTGCGCCATGGAGTGGCAGACGCCGAGGAACGCGTTCGCGAACGCCATGCCAGCCATCGTGGCGGCGTTGCCCATCTTTTCGCGGGCAACCGGTTCGTTCTGACCGTTGTCGTAGCACGCGGGCAGATACTCGAAAATCAGCTGAGCCGCCTGCTTCGCCAGACCGTCGGTGAAGTCCGTCGCCAGCATGGAGGCATAGGCTTCCAGCGCGTGGGTCAGCGCGTCGATACCGGAGGCGGAGGTCAAGCCCTTCGGCGCGGACATCATCATGTCAGCGTCCACAATCGCCATCTTCGGCAGCAGCTCGTAGTCCGCCAGCGGGTACTTCACGCCGGTGTCCTGATCGGTAATGACGGCGAACGGGGTGACCTCGGAGCCCGTGCCAGCAGAGGTCGGGATGGCGATGAAGTACGCCTTTTCACCCATCTTCGGGAAGGTGTACACGCGCTTGCGGATATCCATGAAGCGCATTGCCATGTCGAGGAAGTCCACTTCCGGATGCTCGTACATGACCCACATAATCTTGCCGGCATCCATTGCGGAACCGCCGCCGATGGCGATAATGCAGTCCGGCTGGAAGGAGGTCATCGCCTTGGCGCCTTCCTTTGCGCAGGCGAGGGACGGGTCGGGCGCAACATCGTAGAACGTGGTGTGGACGATGCCCAGCTCATCCAGCTTGTCGGTAATCGCCTTGGTGAAGCCGGATTTGAACAGGAACGCGTCGGTGACGATGAAGCAGCGCTTCTTGCCCATAACTGCCTTGAGTTCATTCAGGGCGACGGGCAGGCAGCCCTTCTTGAGGTAGACCTTTTCAGGCGCACGGAACCACAGCATATTCTCCCTCCGGATGGCAACAGTCTTGACGTTCAGCAGGTGCTTGACGCCGACGTTCTCGGAGACGGAGTTGCCGCCCCACGAGCCGCAGCCCAGCGTCAGCGACGGACGCAGCATGAAGTTGTACAGGTCGCCGATGCCGCCCTGAGAGGAAGGCGTGTTGACGAGAATACGGCAGGTCTTCATGCGCGCGGCGAAGCGGTCAATCAAATCCTTGCGGGTGACGGCGTTCAGGTAGATAGAAGAGGTGTGGCCGTAGCCGCCGTCAGCAATCAGGTGCTCCGCCTTGTCGAACGCGTCGTCGATGTCCTTGGCGCGGTACATCGCCAGCACGGGGGAGAGCTTCTCATGCGCGAACTCTTCAGAAATATCCACGGATTCGACTTCACCAATCAGCAACTTGGCGGTTTCCGGCACGTCCACGCCTGCGAGCTTGGCGATGGTGTGCGCCTTCTGACCGACAATCTTGGCGTTCAGCGCGCCGTTGATGATGATGGTCTTGCGCACCTTGTCCAGCTCTTCGCCTTCGAGGAAGTACGCGCCGCGCTTGGCAAACTCCGCCTTCACCGCGTCGTAGATGCTGTCCAGCACGATGGTGGACTGCTCGGACGCGCAGATCATGCCGTTGTCGAACGTCTTGGAGTGCAGGATGGAGTTGACGGCCACCTTCACATCAGCGGATTCGTCAATAATCGCGGGCGTGTTGCCAGCGCCGACGCCCAGCGCAGGCTTGCCGGAGGAGTATGCCGCCTTGACCATGCCGGGGCCGCCGGTGGCGAGGATGATGTCGGCTTCCTTCATCGCCATGTTGGTCAGCTCCAGCGAGGGAACATCGACCCACGAGATGATGTCTTCGGGCGCGCCGGCAGCCACAGCGGCTTCCAGCACAACCTTCGCGGCGGCGATGGTGGACTTCTTCGCGCGCGGATGGGGAGAGATGATGATGCCGTTGCGGGTCTTGAGGCAAATCAGCGTCTTGAAAATGGCGGTAGATGTGGGGTTGGTGGTCGGGATGACCGCCGCGACAACGCCGATAGGTTCTGCAACCTTCATCATGCCGAACGCTTCGTCGCGCTCCAGCACGCCGACGGTCTGCGTGTCCTTGTAGGCGTTGTAGATGTATTCAGCGGCGTAGTGGTTCTTGATGACCTTATCTTCCACCACGCCCATGCCGGTTTCTTCCACCGCCATCTTCGCCAGCGGGATGCGCATGTTGTTCGCGGCGAGGGCAGCTGCCTTGAAAATCTTGTCCACCTGCTCCTGCGTGTAGGTCGCATAGACCTTTTGTGCCGCGCGGACGCGGGCGAGGGCCGCCTCGAAGCTCTCCACGCTATCGACGATCGGATACTCTTTCGCCATGATACTCTCTCCTTATGCTTCATCCGTCCTGCGGGGATGCGCCCGCGAACGGGGAATGTCGGTGTTTGTCGGGGTGACGAGAACAGTGTAGCAGATTGTTAAGCTCTTGTCAAGTGGCTGACACGATTTTAACGATATTTTTTTCACAATTTAATACGTTTTCGGAACAAGATGAATGGAATGGCGAATAGATGGGCGAAGGGGACAGGAACGCAGATTCGCTATTTGGGGAGCGTCAGAGCAGCGTCCCCGCGCCGCAACCAGACAGAGGAAATTCGCGCCGCATAAGCCATCATCATATAAATAGGTGGCAATTCAGGCACGGCAAATCCCCCGAAAAAAAATCCGAGAAAATTTATGCAGACCTATTGCATTTTTATTCATCTTGGTGTATAATCCATCTTGTCCGGCAGACGGACACAAAAATGATGAAAATCATGATGAAGATAAAGGAGTCGATTGTTATGGCGAAGATGCGCGTATTGCTGGCTTATTCCGGTGGTCTGGATACCTCGATTATCGTGCCGTGGCTGAAGGAAAATTATGACTGCGACGTGGTCTGCGTTGCGGGCGACGTCGGGCAGGGCGAAGAGTTGGAGCCCCTCCACGAGAAGGCGAAAAAGTGCGGCGCGGAAAAGCTGTACATCGAAGACCTGCGCAAGGAGTTCGTCGAGGACTTCATTTGGCCGACGCTCAAGGCGGGCGCGGTCTACGAGGGCAAGTACCTGCTGGGCACGTCCTTCGCGCGCCCGCTGATTGCCAAGCGCCTCGTCGAAATCGCCCACAAGGAGAACTGCACTGCCATCTGCCACGGCTGCACCGGCAAGGGCAACGACCAAGTCCGCTTCGAGCTGACCATCAAGGCGTTCGACCCGAACATGCAGATTATCGCGCCGTGGCGTATCTGGGATATCAAGACCCGCGAGGAGGAAATTGACTACGCCGAAAAGCGCGGCGTTCCCGTCCCGGTCAAGAAGGATCGCCCGTATTCGATGGACCGCAACATCTGGCACATCAGCCACGAGGGCGCGGATTTGGAAGATCCGTGGAACGAGCCGCCGGAAGATCTGCTGCTGACGATGGTCACGCCTGAAAAAGCGCCTGATCAGCCCGAATACGTCACGGTGGACTTCGAGAAGGGCGTGCCGGTCGCCATCAACGGCGAAAAGCTGGACGCGGTGGATTTGCTGACGAAGGCGAACGAAATCGCGGGCCGCAACGGCGTTGGCTGTGCGGATTTGGTGGAAAACCGTCTGGTGGGCATGAAGTCCCGCGGCGTGTACGAAACCCCCGGCGGAACGATGCTCTACGCCGCGCATGGCATCCTCGAATCCATCACGCTTGACCGCGCCACCAGCCACTACAAGGAGCTGGTCGCGAGCAAGTTCGCGGAGCTGGTGTACGACGGCATGTGGTACACGCCCCTGCGCGAGGCGCTCTCCGCATTTGTGGACAGCACGCAGCAGGCGGTCAACGGCACGGTGAAGCTGAAGCTGTACAAGGGCAACTGCATCAATGCGGGCGTGAAGTCGCCGAACAGCCTGTACATGGAGGAAATCGCTACCTTCGGCGACAGCCACGACCTGTACAGCCACAAGGATTCCGCGGGCTTCATCAACCTGCTCGGTCTGCCGCTGAAGGTCAAGGCGATGGTGGAGCAGAAGAATAAGAAGTAATTTAAGGCAACACCGCACAACTCGGCGGCGCGGCTGGCGATGTATTTTCCGTCATCTATGGCTCTGCAAATTCCTCGATTTACCGCCAGTAAATCTTCGAAATTTGCATTTGTATCTGA
>ERZ772872.2912-NODE-2912-length-13267-cov-4.647972_pt1 | contig 13267 bp, 9 predicted proteins | sample MGYA00512132_ERZ772872 | MGnify/ENA primary metagenome ERZ772872 (study PRJEB29015, sample SAMEA2737724) | human gut metagenome | biome: human gut; feature: human-associated habitat; material: faeces | place: China | collected 2012 ...
TGGAAACGTTGGTGATCTTGCGCTCTGCCAGCCACTCGCGTGCGCCGGACTTATCGAGCATCGGGTCAGCAGCAGCTACTACCTGAACGCCCGGTACGGAGTTGATCAGGTTGTTGATGTGCAGCTTGCCGATTCGGCCGCAGCCTACAACGCCAATTTTCAAAATGCCCATTGGAATTCTCTCCTTTTATATAAGGTGACTCTATTATAAACCACTTGCGGGTGTGCTTCAAGGGTGCAGCGTATTTTTCAGCGCACCGCCCAATTTTGGGGCTTCTGTTTGGTGAAAAATAGCAAAGCGGAGCGCAAAAAAAACGTGCAAAATATCCGTGCATTGTGCTAAAATAGAAAATGCACAGGAAAATGCAACACATTGCACGTTGGTGTCTAAAATGCGGTGAAACGCTTGTGCGCTTTACTGCACTATGATAAAATATGAACGTATTGTGGCAAAAATGTGTCTTTTAGGGATAAAAGAGGATACATGGATGCCTGAAAAGGAGAATATCTTATGAAGGTAACTGCACAGTGGATCGCAGAGCAGTGCGGCGTATCGCGTGGAACAGTGGACCGAGTTGTAAACGGCCGACCGAATGTAGCGCCGGAAGTGCGGGAGCGCGTGCAGAAAATAATCAGCGAATACGGCTACAAAACGCCGTCGCAGCGGCAGGCCGCCCGTGCGGGACACGGCGCGTTCCGCATCGGCGTGATTCTGCCGAGCTGGGATGCGTTTTTCATTCGCCGGATGCGCGAGGGCATTCGCGTGGCTGTACACAACCGCGGATTAAATGATGTAAATGTGCTGGTGGAGGAGCTGAAAAACCGCTCGCACCGTGCGTATTTCGAGGCCATCGGACGCATGGAGGAGCGCGGCATTGACGGTCTCATTGTCACCGCGCCGGACACGGTAGCGATGAGTGAGGAGATCGACCGGCTGGTCGCAATCGGCATTCCGGTCGTTACCTGCGACTCGGATGTGCGGCAGAGCCGCCGCCTGTATCATATCGGACAGAACATGGTCAAATCCGGACGGATTGCCGCCGGACTGCTTGCACCGTACGTTGAGGGACAGGATGTGCTCGTCGTTACCGGCAACCGTGAATTCACGGCGCACGGACTGCGTGTGCGCGGCTTCCTTGACCGTCTGCACGAGATTTTTGATGATAACGTAAACGTCAACGTCATCGAGAGTGTCGAGCAGTACGAGCTGACCTACGACGGCGTACTGCAGCAGGTGCGGCAGAACCCGCGTCTGCGCGGTATTTATATGGCAAACGAGTCCGTGCGCGGCTGTATGGACGCGCTCGAGCGCGCAAAGCCCAATCGGCGCATTCACGTTGTCTGTCACGATCTGACGCCGCATGCGCGCCAGTATTTGGAGGACGGACGGCTGGATTTCATCGTCGATCAGGATTTTTCGGCGCAGACGACGCGCGCGATCGAAGTGCTGGCGCATACACTGCGTACCGCAGAGCCGCCGCGGCAGAGCATCGAATACATTCACACCAGCATTATCACACGGGAATTGCTGTGAGAAAGGAGCTTATATGAAAGCAAACTGGAAGCGCACACTGCTGTCTCTGGTGTTGTGCGCCGGATTTGTATGGCCTGCAGGCGCGGTAAGCACCGGGCAACCGGCAGCGTCGCAGACCGGGACGAGCACCGCGCAGAGCAAACCGGCGGCTTATACCGTCAAGAAAATGGGTCTGCTGGGCGTCAAGCGCACCGTGGAGAGTGACAATAACACGGTGAAAATGCTGAACAAAACGGCAGCTTCGCTGGACAGCAGCTCGTATATGTCGGGTTCGGCGTCCAGTGCGACCGGTGAGAGCGAGATAGCAATCTACGCTGCGCTGATTGAGGATATGAAAAAGGCCATGGACGGACTGGATAAGACCAGTGATCTTTATAAGACCTATGCGGCACAGTTAAAGGTATTAGAGGATTACCAGACCAGCCTGAATCAGAACGCCGTCAGCGGCATGCAGCAGGCGATGGCCATGCTGTCCCAGCTGGATGACGCGGCGTACACGCTGCGCAAGCAGGCGAAAAACGTCTCCGGTCAGCTGGCGCTCGGTGCACAGACCATGCTGATTACCATTAAAAATCTGGGCTGCACCAAGGAAAACCTGCAGGTAACGCTCACACAGCTGGACCGCAATCTGGCTGTGCTGAAAACTCAGAGAAAACTCGGCATGATTGGGCAGCTGCAGCTTGAAACGGTGCAGAATCAGCGCGACAAGCTGGCGCAGTCCATCGACACACTGGAGACCACCCGCGAAAACCTCGGTTCGAGCGTTGCGCTGATGTGCGGTCTGGATGCGAACACCATCGTGATGCCGGCCGACTTTGAGACGCTGTACGAGGGCAATCTGAATAAGATGTCCTATCAGAAGGATTTGGAGCAGGCGCAGAAGAACAGCTTCCTCATCTGGCAGAAGCAGGACGCTGTGCGCAGCGCGTACAACTCGTACGACAAGAACATCAGCGGTACCGCCGAGGCGGTTAAGTCCGCTGAGGACGCACTGGCGGCGGCAAAGGAGTCGGTAGTGGCTGCATTCGACAGCACCTACAAGACCGTCAAGGACTGCCGGACGACTCTGGCAGCCAAGCGAACCGCACAGTCACAGGCGGAGCTTGACCTGAAAACCGCGACCGTGAAGTACAGGAAGGGCATCATCTCCAAGCTGGCGTATCAGCAGGCGCAGGATGCCGTAACGACCGCAAAGCTGAATGTGGAAAGCGCGTATCTGTCGCTGTATACCGCATATAACCAGTATGAATGGGCCAAGGAAGGCGTACTTATCACCACTGCAGCCGCATAACAGAAGGGAGAAAACAATATGAAACGAACCATTGCAGCCGGTCTTTCTGCCGCTCTGCTGTGCGGCATGGTCGTACCGGCGTTTGCCGCCGATACCAAGACCACGACGAACACCACCGGCACCACCCAGACCCAGCCGACGGCGCCGGTCAAGCTGACGTTTGACAAGCTGGAGGAGACCGTCCGCCAGAACAACGTCACCATCAAGGCGAACAACAACACCGTGCTCAGCGCGGAAAAGACCGATGTAAGTGACCAGTACATCGAAAGCTATTTCCAGCTTTCCGAGCAGATTTCGTCCTACCAGAAGCAGATTAAGGAGCTGCAGAAAACGCTGAACAGTCTGGATGCCAGCAAAGAGGAAAACGCCGGTCTGCGCAAGACGCTTGAGAGCCAGATTTCCATCCTGCAGCGCAATCTGGCAGCCGCTGAGGCTTCGTACAGGAACCTCGACGACGATGAGGACGACGCAGAGGAAGATCAGGAGAAAACGGTTGATCACACCCGTCGTCAGATGCAGAATGCAGCCGATGAGATCTGCCTGAGTGCGGAAAACACCTACATTTCTCTGCGCGGCATGAAGTATACGCTCAACCAGACAAACCGCAGCATTCAGCAGCTTGACCGCAACATTGCGACTGTGCAGAAGCAGGTAAAGCTGGGCATGACCGGTGTAAATACGCTCAAGAGCCTGCAGGCACAGCGTGAGAGCGCCGTTGCCGGCAAGGCATCGCTGACCACGCAGGTAGAGGCGCTGACCAACACGCTCGCTATCCAGTGCGGCTATACCACCGGTACACAGATCGAAACGAGCGATCTTCCGGTCGTAACCGCCGAGCAGGTCACCTCCATTGATTATGACAAGGACCTTGCCGAGGCGCTCAAGAACAGCTACGCGATCTACTCCAAGGAGTACGCAATGCAGACCGCGTCCGACGATTACGAGAACAACAAGACCAACACGCTGTATGCTTATCAGGCAGCCAAGATCGACCGCGACGCACAGAAGGAGAGCACGACCGCTTCCTTCCGCAAGCTGTATACCGACCTGCAGGAGAAGCAGACCGCACTTGCTGCGGCGGATGCCGATCTCGCACAGGCGAAAAAGACGTTTACGGTAAGCCAGGTGCAGTACACGCGCGGCATGATCTCCAAGATGGCGTACACGGATGCGCTTGACACCTTCACCACCGCACAGGAGACCGAGGTTGCAGCGCGTATTGATCTGCTGACCGCCTACAACACCTATCAGTGGGCAAAACGCGGTGTAATTACGGCAACAACTTGATAAGCTAACCGTTTTTGCGAATATAGCAGATATGTATAATGAATTGGAGGACCCCGATGAGCAATAGCAAACGAATCCTTGCGGCGCTGCTGGCCGGTGCGATGGTACTGTGTGCAGGCTGCGGCAAGGAAGAGGAAACCGAGGAGGAAAGTTCAAACAGCACTGCGGTTGAGGTAACCGATGTTACCTCGGGTGCGATGAGCTCGGAGTACACGCTGAATGGCAAGATTGCCGCCGTCAATGAGGTGCAGGTGTTCCCGCTGCTGGCAGGTCAGGTGCAGACGCTGAACGTCAGCGAAGGCGACACCGTATCCAAGGGTCAGACCCTGTTTACGGTGGATACCTCGACGGTTACCTCGACGATGAGCTCGCTGCAGCAATCCTACAGCGCCACAAAGACCGCGACCGACCGTGCGATTGAATCGGCAAAGGTCGGTGTGGAGCAGGCGGAACTGGCGGTCAGCAACACGGAAGCACTGCTCGAAGCCGGTGCGGCTGCCGAGCAGGATCTGACCAAGGCTAAGCAGGCACTGACGCAGGCGCAGGCAGGTGTCGCGCAGGCTGAGGCCCAGCAGTCCGCGTCTCTAGCGCAGATTCAGGCGTCCATGGACCAGATCAACAAGCAGGCAAGCCTTGGCACAGTAACCGCTCCGTGCTCGGGTACGGTTACGGCTGTAAACGTAGACCGCGGCGGCATGGCATCCTCGGCGCAGCCGAGCGTGGTTATTGCCGAGAACGGTGCGGTTGAGGTGCAGGTTTCTGTCGCCGAGGACGTATTCACCGGCATCAAGGTCGGCGATACCGCAAGCGTCACAGTTTCCGCTGTCTCCAAGGAGTCGATGAACGGTACGGTCAGCACGCTGCCGGCGGCTGCCAATGCACAGACCAATCTGTATGACGTTTCGGTTTCTCTGCCGTCCGGCACCAAGCCGCCGATCGGCGCATTTGCTACCGTCACCTTCTATACCGACCGCCGCGCAAGCACGATTTCCGTGCCGACCGAGTCCATCCTGACCGGCAACAACAACGAGCAGTATGTGTTCACTGTAAATGCGGACGGCACTGCCGCAACCCGCGTTACCGTTACCACCGGACTGGTTACCAAGGATTCGACCGAGATCGTTTCCGGCCTCAAGGCGGGCGACCGGGTTGTTACCAAGGGTCAGTCCTATCTGTCGGACGGTGCAGCCGTGCATGTCGTCACCTCGGACGCCGCAGACGGCGGGGAGGGCTAAGCGCGCATGAAATTCGCACAAACCTTTATCAAACACCATGTAATGACCATCCTGCTGTACATACTGGTCGTTGTGTTTGGTTTTTACAGCTTCCAGAACCTGCCGCTGGCGCTCATGCCATCCATGGAGGTTCCGGCAGCGGTTGTTTACGCTACTTATCCGGGTGCCGGTCCGGAGGATATCGAGCAGCAGGTAACCAAAAAGCTCGAGGGTGCGGTAGCGGGTCTGTCCGGTCTGGATACGCTCCAGTCCACCTCGTCGGAGAACATGGCGATGCTCATCGTCCAGTTCACCGACTCCACCGACCTCGACGACGCGATGACCGACCTGCGCGACAAGGTCAGCCAGGTCAAGAGCCAGCTTCCCGACGACGCCTCCGACCCGACCGTCATGAGCATCGACATCGACTCCATGCCGGTCGTGCAGGTCGCGCTGCGCGGCTCTGATCTCGCGGCGCTCCAGTCCATCGCGGAGGACGAGATCTCCCCGGCGCTCGAGCGTCTGGACGGCGTAGCATCTGTCGACGTTTCGGGCGGCTACGAGGACGAGGTCGCGGTCAAGACCAACGCCGCACGCCTCAAGGGCTACAACCTCACCATTACCTCGGTCGCACAGCAGCTCGGCGCGGACAACATGGCCATCCCGGGCGGCGACCTCGACAACGGCTCGCAGACGCTTGCCGTCCGCACGGACGGCGAGTATTCCTCGCTGAACGACGTCAAGAACGCGCTCATCTCGCTCCCGGCCGGCGGCACGGTCCGCCTCAGCCAGATCGCGGACGTTTCCATGCAGCCCAAGGACCGCTCGACCATCGCCAAGGTCGACGGCGAGGAGTGCATCATGCTCTCGGTCAACAAGCAGTCCGGCTCGAACACCGTCAAGGTCGCGCAGAGCGCGGTCGACCGCCTGAACGAGGTCATCGCGGAAAACGATGCGCTTCAGGCAGACGTCGTTATGGACCAGTCCGACTACATCAACATGACCGTCGACAACGCGGTGCAGAACATCTGGATGGGCGTGCTGTTCGCAGCGGTCGTCCTGCTCGTGTTCCTGCGCGACCTCGGCGCGACGCTGTCGCTGACCATCGCGATGCCGTGCTGCATCCTGTTTACCTTCCTTATCATGAACGTGTGCGGCATCACGCTGAACATGATGTCGCTCGGCGGCATTACGCTCGGCGTCGGCATGATCGTCGATAACTCGATCGTCGTTCTGGAGAACATCTTCAGCTACCGCGCGGACGGCTACAGCCGCTGGGACGCCTGCACGAAGGGCACGGGCGAGGTCATGACCTCGGTCACGGCGTCCACCCTGACCACCATCGCCGTATTCCTGCCGATCGCGCTGTCGGGCGGCATGACCGGCATGATGTTCCGGGAATTCTGCATCACCATCGTCGCGCTGCTGCTCAGCTCGCTCATCATCGCGCTGACGCTCGTGCCGCTGCTGTGCTATATGCTGCTCGGCGCGTCCAAGGTCAGCAAGGCCGCCTCGGCGGGCTCGGATGAGCTCAAGGCCACCACGATCGTGGAAAAGCCGCTCATGCGCCGCTACCGCAGCAGCCTGAAATTCCTCATCACCCACCGCTGGGCCGGCATCGCCATCACGCTCGCCATCTGCGTCGTCAGCGTCATCAGCATCGCCATGGCCGGCATGGAGCTTATCCCGGAGATGGACCAGGGTCAGGTTTCGGTCTCGGTCTCCATGCCGAACGGCTCGACCATGGAGGATACCGCGGCCATCCAGGACCGCATCGCGGGCATTATCATGGATAAGGTGCCGGAGACCGAGCAGATCTACTACTCGACCGGCGACTCGACCTCCATCATGTCCTCCGCCTCCGGCGCGAGCGTCACGGTTTCGCTCGTCGACCTCGACAAGCGCGACCGCTCCGCGCAGGAGATCACCAAACAGCTCCGCCGCGACCTTGCGGACATCGCCGGCTGCGAGATCACGGTCTCCGCAAGCGAATCCATGAGCATGTCCACCGACTCGGACATTAGCGTGGAGCTGACCGGCGACGACTATGACCAGCTCGCCGCGACGGCGGACGACCTCGTGGAGAAGCTCTCCGCCATCCCGGACGCGATCAACGTCGAGTCCTCTGCCGGCGAGCAGACGCCGCGCGTCGCGGTCAAGGTGCGCCGCGAGAACGCCTCGCGCTTCGGTCTGACCCCGGCCGCCATCGGCGGTCTGGTGCGCGGCGAGCTGACCGGCTCGACGGCGACCACGCTGCGCATGAACGGCGAGGAATACGATGTTACGGTCTCGGGCGACGCGGACGTCGCGACCAGTCTGGACGCGCTGCGCTCGATGCAGCTGCCGACCGCAACGGGCGGCAATGTGCCGCTGAGCTCGGTCGCAGACGTTTATACCGAGCTGAGCCCGCAGTCCATCGTCCGAAAGAACCAGAAGGAGACCGTCACCATCACCGGCGAAAGCGAGTCCGGCGACGCGAACGCCATCACCGAAAAGGTAAACGAGGTGCTCGGCTCCTACGAGACGCCGGACGGCGTGGAGATCGGCGACGGCGACACCATGGCTTCCCAGATGGCCGAGACCACCGGCACGCTCATGCTCGCCCTCGCGGTCGCGATCGCCCTCGTCTACTTCATCCTCGCGACCCAGTTCAACTCGTTCGCGCTGCCGATCGCGATCATGCTGATCCTGCCGATCGGCCTGCTCGGCTCGATGATGCTGCTCGCGCCCAGCGGAAACCACGTTTCCATGGTCGCGCTGCTCGGCGTTATCATTCTGGCCGGTACGGTCGTCAATTCGTCCATCGTCCTGATCGACTATACCCTTCAGCGCCGGGAGCGCGGCGAGGACAAGAACACCGCCATCCTCAACGCCTGCCCGCGCCGCGTCCGTCCGGTCCTGATGACCGCGATGACCACTATCCTCGGCCTCGTGCCGATGGTATTCTCGAACGGCGAGGGCTCGGAGATGATGAAGCCGATGGGCGTCGTCATGATGACCGGCATGGTCATCTCGACCGTCGCGACGCTGTTCATCACGCCGGTCTACTACTCGCTGACCGACAGCATCGCAGAGCGCCTGAAAAAGCTCGTTCACCTGCCGCACCGCAAGGGCGGCAAGGGCAGAAAGGGCGGCGGCAGCGGCGAGAACACGGAGGAAAACCCGGCTTCTGCCGAATAAACCCGCCAGATTACCGTTGCAAAAATCAGTAAAATACTGTATGATAGGTGTATCAACGCCCGAAAGCGGAAACGGCTGCGTCAGCGCAGCCGTTTTTCCGGCCTTCCGGCAGATTTTGAGAGAGGGGAGACCGCAGTCCATGAAACGATGGCCTGTTGCCGCCGCAGTGCTTGCGGCATGCCTCACCGGCTGTGCCGGGGAAACGACCGCGACCGTCAATCCGCAGACGCAGGCGCTCGAGCGCGCCGAGCAGGCGGGATTGCTCCGGGAAGAGGAGAAAAAGCCGCAGCTGCTCAGCGTGTATGAGGCGCAGAAGCTCGCGGGCGAGCAGTTCGACAGCGAAAGCTATGCGGTAGCGCCGTCGCGCGAAACGCTGGAATGCGAGGTCGAGGGAGAAACCCATTCGTTTGCCGTGTTCGACGTCAGCCGCCGCGCGGACGGCGGCGCAGTCGGGCAGGTGGCCGTGGACCGCGTGACGGGCGACCGGTACAGCTATCACGGCGAGGGCGTTCTGGGGGAGTATGACGCCCTGCTCAGCGAGCCGGGGGACACGGAGACCGACTGGGCGGGCTGCTATGCCGCCTCCTCGGGCGCGTCGGTCACGCTCGAGCAGACCGGCGAGGGAACATTCACCTTCACGTTCTCGGACGGCGTGACGGGCACGGCCTCGGCCGACCGCGACAGCGCAGCCTCCGAGGACGGCGAAACGCGCTTCCTGCTGCATGAGGATGTGCTGACCGTGATCGGCAGCGGCGAGACCGGAAACTATACGCTGGTCGAGCCGCCGGAAGAACAGTAAAGAGCAGAAAGGACGCAGACCTGCGGGCTGTGTCCTTTTTTGTGACAAAAATTCGTCGGTATTTTTGGCTATTTTATGAAAAATGTCGAATTGCATTGCCATCGGCCGAGGGCGTGTGCTATAATGTTCACAGATAAATTGTTAAGATTTTGTCAAAAAACAGAAGAGAGAAAGAGTAGCAGCAAGAGGAGAAAAAGAGATGAAGAACCAGTTCAGAGAACGATTGTCGTTCTGCGCGACCATGATCGAGATGGTGGTCGGCGGCCTTATCCTGATCGGATGCATCATATCGGGCATCGGTCTGATCGGCACGACCAGCATCGCCGAGCTGCTCGGCGACGCGCATTACCTGCAGGACCGCATGAGCGACGCCTGCTTGATCCTGATCGGCGCGGAGATGCTCAAGATGATCACGAGCTACACCATCGACTCGGTGGTGGACGTCATGCTTCTTGCCATCGCGCGTCAGATGATCGTCGAGCATACCTCGCCGCAGGAAAACCTGCTGGCGGTGCTGTCGGTCGGCGTGCTGTTCGTCATTCGAAAGTTCCTGTACATCTCCCGTCTGGACAAGCGGCGCGAGCTGGAACGGAAAAAGAAAGAGGACAAGCAGAAGGGAAGCGCGCCGTCGCTCGCCGCAGAGAACGCGGAAGCGTCTGCTGCGGAGCCTCTCCAGAGCGACGAGATGCGCAAGCGCGACGAGTTCCACATCGACGAGGAGCTGGAAGAGCTGGAACGGCTCAAGGCCGCCGTCGAGCGCAAGGCGGAGGAAGAACTCCGCCGCATCGAGCAGATGGAGAAGAACGTTATCCACTGAAGCTTTACGTAAAAACCCCCTGCATGGACGGAAAATGTCATGCAGGGGGTTCTTTTATCTTTTAGTTGAAATAAACGATGTCTTCCTTCGCCTTTTCGGCCGGAACGACCTCGATGGCGTGGAGCACCGGGCCTTCGCCGCGGTACTGCGGCAGCGTCTCGACCGTCACGGACGCCGTGACCGTGACCCAGTCGCGGACGCCGAGCTCTTCGGCCCTGTCATAGCGACAGATGAAGCCGAGGAAGGTCACATCGTCTGCGCAGCAGACCATGCCGAAGCGGCCGGGCACGAACGAGCCTGCCGGAACATCCTTGCCGCGGTAGACCTGCGCGAGGAAACGGACGGTCTTGCCGTCGTACTTTTCCGGCTCGCCGGTCGCGTCGATGTACCAGAGGCCGTAGTCCTCCGGCTTGATGTCGATGATGTCGGCGTCGATGTCGAACGGGAGCGGCATATTGCGCGAGTAGTCCTCGGAATTGCCGTTGAGATCGTCCAGATAGATGGCCGCGCGCGGGTTCATCGCCTTGATGTTCTTCTTGTAGAGCATCTCTTTGAGCGCGTCCGTGCAGCGGTTGAAAACGACCATGTCGGCGGTGGTGATGTGCTCGAACATCTGCGGGCCGATGTTGTTCGAGTAGACCTCGAAGGTGGTCGCGTCGACCGTCGTGATGATCTGGTACAGCTCCCAGCGCGCCGGGAACGCCTGCATCAGCGACTCGAGCTTCCACATGCCGTTGTACTCGACGATGATGCGGTCGGGGTTGTACTTCTGCTCGATGCGCTTGAGGATGTTCGGGGTCAGACGGTCCTCGGACTCGATCGGAACGAGCGCCGTGCCGTAGTGGGCGAGCCACTTTTCGTCATATTCCTCGATGCCTTCCTCGCAGAGCAGCAGCGCGGTCACTTCGTTTTCGGTAAAGTTCGGGTCCGCAAGGATCTCCTGGATGAACTTGGTCTTGCCGCTCTCCAGAAAACCGGTAAAGACATATACCGGAATGGGATTGTTAGCCATGTGGGGGTTCCTCCCTTAGTTTACGCCGAACAGGGAAGCGATGCGCTCCTCGTCCAGCTCGGAGCCGATGACGCACAGACGGCCGGTGTAGTCGGCCGAGCCGCGGCGGATCTCGGGTGCGCCCGGAACGTAGTCAAAGTGCAGCCATTCGCCGCCGTCTGCCGCCGGAACGATGCCCTTTGCGCGCAGAACCGTGCCGAGCGTAACATCGCCGAGCGCGGTAAGAGCCGCGTTAAGCTCTGCCTCAGTGTACTTGTGAGTCGTTTCCTTGCCCCAGGAGGTGAATACCTCGTCAGCATCGTGATCGTGGTCGTGACCGCAGCAGCAGTGACCGTCGTGGTCGTGATGATGGTGCTCGTGGTCATGATCGTGATGATGGTGCTCGTGGTCATGGCAGCCGCAGGTGCAGTCCTCGCCGTGCTCATGATGATGCTCGTGGTCGTGCTCGTCATGGTCATGATCGTGATGATGCTCGTGCTCCTCGTGGTCGTGGTCGTGCTCATCATGGTCATGGTGATGGTGATGATGCTCGTGATGCGGCTCGTGCGCGATCTCCTCGAGCACCTCGGCAACCAGATCACGGCTGCCCTCCATGGTCGCGAGCAGCTGCTCGCCGGTCAGATCCTTCCACGGAGTCGTGACGATGCGCGCGTGCTCGTTCAGGCCGCGCAGCATGGCGACGGTCTCGTCGAGACGCTTCTCCGGGCACTCTGCGGTGCGCGAGAGCAGGATAGCGCCTGCGTGCGCGACCTGGTTCTCGAAGAACTCGCCGAAGTTCTTGAGGTACATCTTGGCCTTGAGCGCGTCAACGACGGTGACGAAGCTGTTGAGCTGAACGTCAAGGTGCGCGTTCTGAACCGCTGCGATAACGTCGGAGAGCTTGCCGACGCCGGACGGCTCGATGAGGATGCGGTCGGGGTGATACTGGTCGACGACGTCGTGCAGCGCCTTGCCGAAATCACCGACGAGCGAGCAGCAGATGCAGCCTGCGTTCATCTCGTTGACAACGATGCCTGCGTCCTTGAGGAAGCCGCCGTCGATGCCGATCTCGCCGAACTCGTTCTCGATCAGAACGACCTGTTCGCCCTTGAGCGCGTCCGCGAGCAGACGCTTGATGAGCGTGGTCTTGCCTGCGCCCAGAAAACCGGAGATAATATCAATTTTAGTCATGATTGTCGCTCCATTTCATTAGTTGCTTTTCGCTTGATAGATATTATACCACATTTATCGCAAAAAGAAAAGTTTTTTAGTTAGCGAAGGCTAATTTTGTATAAGCGGAAAGCCGCGCGGACATACTGCGGGTAAAAGGAGGGAAAAACCATGAAACATTATGAACCGAAACATATCGCCGCGCTGTCCGACCGCGGATTTTACACGATCCTGACCGTGTGCGGACTGATCATCGCGGCGAGCGCATGGGTGCTCTGGATGCACGCCGGGTCGAGTGCAGAAACTGCCGTTCCCGAGACGGGCGCGCCGGTCATCACGCCGGCGGAGGATGTTCCCGACCTGACCGTGCAGGATGTTCCCGTGACGGCGGAGGAGCCGGAGCACGGGGAGGAAACGCCCGCCGAGGCCGAAGAGCCTGTTTCCGTGCCCGAGCCGGCACCGGTGGTCACGGTTTCCGCGCCGGTGTATACCCGGCCGACGGCCGGCGCGGTGCTGACGCCGTTTTCGGGCGATATGCTGCTGTTTCAGCCGACGCTCGGAGACTGGCGCGTGCACAGCGGCACGGATTTCGCCTGCGAGGCAGGGGAGAACGTTTTGGCGCTGACCGACGGCACGGTGCAGGCTGTTTTTGAGGACGGACTGTACGGAACGTGCGTCACGCTCGCGCATGCAGGCGACCTCAGGACCACGTACCGCGGTCTGAGCGAGGTGCGCGTGCGCGAGGGGCAGGCGGTCTCGTCGGGAGAGGCGCTGGGCGTGTGCGCGGCGGGCATTCCGGCGGAGGAAGCGATCGGCACGCATGTGCATGTGGAGGCATCCCGGGGGGATACGGTGGTCGACGTGATGGAGCTTCTCGGCGAGGAGGAATAAGCGCCCCGCGGGGGCGCCGCCGCCTTTCTTCTATACCCTCAGCAGAGAGAAAACGGTTCCGCCGATACAGCGGTGCGCCGCTGGAGGCGACTT
>ERZ772872.2921-NODE-2921-length-13240-cov-14.509746_pt1 | contig 13240 bp, 7 predicted proteins | sample MGYA00512132_ERZ772872 | MGnify/ENA primary metagenome ERZ772872 (study PRJEB29015, sample SAMEA2737724) | human gut metagenome | biome: human gut; feature: human-associated habitat; material: faeces | place: China | collected 2012 ...
CAGTTGGCGCAGCGGGTATGGAACTTGCATCCAGCCGGCGGATTCGCCGGGGAGGGAATGGAGCCCTCCAGCACGATACGATCCATCTTTACCGTGGGATCCGGCACCGGGATGGCAGAGAACAGGGCCTTGGTGTAGGGGTGCAGCGGGTTGCGGAAGATGTCCTCCGTAGCGCCGTACTCCACCAGATTGCCCAGATACATGACGCCCACCGTGTCGGAGATGTACTCCACCACGGATAGATCGTGGGAGATGAAGAGATACGTCAGGTTGTACTTTTCCTGTAGATTCTTCAGCAGGTTGATGATCTGAGCCTGAATGGACACGTCCAGAGCCGACACAGGCTCGTCGCAGACGATGAACTCCGGGTTCAGGGCCAGCGCACGGGCAATGCAGATACGCTGCCGCTGGCCGCCGGAAAACTCGTGGGGATAGCGGTCCTTGTGGAAGGGCTGCAGGCCACAGTTATCCATGACCTGATCGATGTAATCATCGAACTCCTCCTTGCTCACCAGACCGTGCTCACGCACTGCCTCGCCGATGATCTCGCCCACGGGCATACGGGGCTGCAGAGAGGAGAAGGGATCCTGGAAGATGATCTGCATCTTCGTGCGCATATCCCGCATTTCCTTGTCAGAGAGGGCATACACGTCCTTACCGTTAAACAGCACCTGACCGCCGGTCTTTTCGCCGGCCAGACGCAGGATGGTGCGGCCGGTGGTGGTCTTGCCACAGCCGGACTCGCCCACCAGACCCATGGTAGTACCACGCTTGAGGTTAAAGGTGACGCCGTCCACGGCCTTCACATGGCCTACGGTCTTGCTGATCATACCGCCCTTGATGGGGAAGTGCTTCTTCAGATCCTTGACCTGCAGAATGTACTGGGGATCATACTCCACCGGCGTTTCAACGACTTTCTTCTCGTGTGCCATGGTTATTCACCCACCTTTCCGTCAAAGTAACGATAGCAGCTGACCATATGAGTGGGGGAGAGCTGGATCATGTGGGGATACTCGCCGCTGCACTTCTCCACCTGCATCTCACAGCGATCCTTGAAGTAGCAGTAGTCCGGCATATTGATGGGGTTAGGCACCTTGCCGGGGATGGAGTACAGCTTATCCACCTTCTTGCCCACCACGGGCTTAGAGGCCATCAGACCGATGGTATAGGGATGGGCGGGATTGGCGAAGATTTCCTCCACCGTACCCTTCTCCACCACACGGCCGGCATACATGACCACCACGTAATCCGCCATCTCTGCGATAACACCCAAGTCGTGGGTGATGAGCATGATGGAGGAATTGATCTTGTTTTTCAGATTCCGCAGCAGATCCAGGATCTGGGCCTGAATGGTCACGTCCAGAGCCGTTGTGGGCTCATCGCAGATAAGGATCTGCGGGTTGCAGGCTACGGCAATGGCGATGACGACGCGCTGGCGCATACCGCCCGAGAACTCGTGGGGATACTGCTTGAAGCGCACTTCCGGGTCGGCGATGCCGACATCCCGCAGGTACTCGAGGGTCTTCTCCCTGGCGGCAGCGCCCTTGAGGCCCTGATGGAGCTCCACGGCCTCCATGATCTGGTCGCCGATGGTCTTCAGGGGGTTCAGGCTGGTCATGGGGTCCTGCATGATCATGGCGATCTCGTGGCCGCGGACTTTCAGCCAGTCCTTCTCCTTTTTCAACTCGGAGAGGCGGATGGGCTGGTGGTCGTCGGCACCGAAGTAGTCGATGGTGCCGGAAGTGATGGAGCCGTTGGAGTCCAGCAGACCCATGAAGGACTTGGTGAACACGCTCTTGCCCGAGCCGGACTCGCCCACGATGGCGAGGACTTCGCCGTGGTAGACGTCGAGGTCGATGCCCCGGATGGCGTGGAGGATCTTTCCACGCAGATTGAATTTGATGTTGAGATCCCGCACAGAGAGGATCAGTTCATTCTTTTTCATGCCTGTTCCTCCTTACTGCAGATGGTTCTTGGGGTCGGCTGCGTCAGAGAAGGCGTTGCCGATGAGGTAGAACGCGATGGTGACGAAGCTGAGGATGATGGTGGGGTAGAGCAGCTGATAGCGCAGGCCGGCCTGCATCATGACCTTGCGGCCGTCGTTGATGAGGTTGCCCAGAGAAGGCACCTCGACAGAGAGGCCGAGGCCGATGTAGGTGATGAAGACCTCGCTGCCGATGGCGGCGGGGATGGTCAGGGCCATGCGGAGCATGATGACCGACACGAGGTAGGGCAGCAGGTTGCGCACCACGATGCGGGAGGTGGGGGTGCCGATGCAGCGGGATGCCACGTTGTAGTCACGGTCACGGATGATGAGGATCTGGTTGCGGATAAAACGCGCCATGGCGATCCAGCCCGTGATGGACATGCCCAGGATCAGCGTCTGGACGCTGGGGCTGGCGACGTAGGAAATAAGAATCAGGATGATGGTGGAAGGCACATTGTCGCAGATGTTGTACAGCTCGGTGAAGAAGAAGTCCAGCTGACGGACATAGCCCCAGAGCACACCCACCGTGATGCCCACCACGGCCTCGATGAGGGCCACGAAGAAAGCGATGGTCAGGCTGGTGCGGGCGCCGGCCCAGATGCGGGCCCAGAGGTCCTGGCCGATGGCGTTGGAACCCCAGATGAAGCCCTTTTCACCGGGGGCGATGTTGCGGTACTGGATGCCGGTGGCGGGGTCCACGGCGCAGAGGTTTGGGTCTGCCTGACCGGGCAGGCAGGGCTGCAAAAATGCAAAGGCCACCACGGCGATGAGGGCGACGAGCAGCAGCACGGCCACGCGGTTCTTGAAGAAGGCGCGGAAGGTGCTGCCCCAGTAGCTGTAGTTGGAGTAGGACGTGGCCTCGGCCCGCTTTTCGCTGAACCCGGCGGGGGTGAACAGCTCTTCTTCGGGCAGCTTTGCCCATGCGGCGGGGCCGTCCGCCTGTAACTTATCCAGCTCTGTTTCGAGCTGGTGTGCTTTTTCATCTTTCATACGGAAAAGCATTATCGGCCACCTTCTTTCTTGCCAAAGCTGATGCGGGGGTCAATGAGCACCATGAGCAGGTCGCCCAGGATCAGGCCGATGATGCCCACGCAGGCGTAGAGCAGAACGATGCCCTGCACCATCGTGTTGTCGTGGCGCTGGACACAGGTGACCAGCAGGCCGCCCATGCCCGGGATGCTGTAGAGGCTCTCGATGTAGATGGAGCCGACCACAGTGTTCAGGAAGGCGGAGGGAATATACTGCACCAGCGGCACCATTGCGTTGCGGAAGATGTGGCGCAGGGCGATGTTGTTCTCACTCACGCCCTTGGCACGGGCAAGGCGGACATAGTCCTTGTTGCTCTCGTCCACCATGTACCGGCGCAGCCACATGGCGTAGAACGCCACATTGCCCAGACTCATGGAGCAGACGGGCAGCACCCAGTATTTCCAGTTGGAGGCGTCGAAGAGCAGGCCCACATTCAGCGCAGTGGTGCCGTACATCTGGATGTACAGATAATACACTGCCGCAGGCACAGCCTGGATGAGGACGATGATGGCCGTGCCGATCTTATCGGGCCAGCGGCTCTTGAAGCGGCCCATGAACAGGCCCATCGGGATGCCGATGACAAGGCTCAGCAGCATGGCGTACACGCCCATCTGGATGGAGATGGGCAGCTTCTTGGCGAGGATGCCGGTGACGGAGGCGTTGACCTTATAGATGTGGCTCACGCCGAGGTCGCCGTGGAGCATATTGACCCAGAAGCGGCCGATCTGCACCGGCAGCGGGTCCAGCAGGCCCATGGACTGTAAGCCGGCCTGTATCTGGGCCTCGGTCATTTTTTCGTAGTTAGCAAAATAGCCTTCCACCGGCATCAGCCGCAAAAGGCAGAAAACGAGCGTGACGATAATAAACAGGGTCAGTATCGAGCGCCCGATGCGTTTCGCCAGATATTTGAGCATATCTGTGCGCACCCCTCTCTTTTATAAAATGAATGTCGGATAGGAATAGAATACAACAAAAAACCACTTTTGGAAAGTGATTTAGCAAAGTTCGTTACAAAAATTCATGTAAGAGGCTTCAGAAACGAAAAGCTCTCCGCTTTCCCGTGGGAAAACGGAGAGCTTTGGAGCGGACAGACTCAAAAAGTCTTAGCGGGCGTCGCGGTTGGCCTCGTACTCGCTCATGGAGATGTAGTGGTCGAGGACGTGGATGCCCTTCAGGCGCTTGTTGGAGAAGCCGGTGGAAGCGTACTGGCCCTCCCAGTAGTTCAGGCGGGTCGCCAGATAGGCGGGCACGCTCATGCCGCGCGGAATGACCAGTGCGTTGGTGATGAGCAGAGCCTCGGCATCGGCAAAGGCCTTGTAGCGGGCATCGATGTCATCGGTGATCTGCTTTGCGGCCTCGATGGCGTTCATGTAGGCCATGACAGCATCTGCGGTCTCGCCGGTGATGAAGCCGTCTTCCACGCCGGTGCGCAGGTAAGCATAGCGCATTCCGCGGGAATCCGCGGCCTGATAGAACGGGTCGGTCTCGGTCTCGGGGTCGGAGTAGTCAGCGCCCCAGTTGCAGAGCAGGAACTCGAACTTGCCGTTGCGGCGCACAGCAGACAGGAAGCTGTCGGAGGGTCCGGCGGTGATGATGATGTCGATGAAGTCGGTGCCGTCGTTCAGCACACCCTCCAGCTGCTGCTTGAGCACCTGGCACTGCTTGTCCCAGTCGGTGGTGGAGGGGTTGTAGGGCAGCTGCACCTTGATGGGGAAGGTGACCCCCTGTGCGGTCAGCTCCTCAATGGCGGCATCACGGTACTCCTTGGCCTTGGCCTCGTCAAAGAACTCGGTCAGGTCGGCCAGGCCGCCGCACTTGGTGTAGTCCACGCCATCGGTGGTGGCGCAGAAGTTCGGGGGAGTGATGGTGTTCAGCTTGTAGCTGTCATAGCCCAGAGGTGCGCTGACAGCCAGCGTAACGGCGTTGTTGATGCCGTACAGGAAAGCCTTGCGGAAGTTGGTGTTGTTGATGGCCTTGGCCCAGTTCTCGGGCTCGTATTCTGCATCCACGCCCTCAACGTTCCAGTTGGAGAACTCGTGTGCAAAGGGCATGAAGTTGAACATGTAGAAGTAGGTGTAGTTGGTGTTGGGACGATCCATGGAAACCATGTCCTTGGTGGTATCGTCGGCCAGCCAGCTGTCCAGAATATCGGAGCCGATGGTGGCTTCGTCGATCTCGCCGCGCTTGATCATCTCGGGGCCGTTCACGGCAGCCTCGGCGTTGTAAATGCGGCTGATGGTGTCGATAAAGACATTGTCCGCATCATAGTTCTCGGGGTTCTTCTTCATGATCCAGGTTTCCAGAGACTCGTAATCGGACAGGTAGAAGGCACCGCAGCTGTACAGGGTCTCGGCGCTGGTGGCATACTGGTCGCCCATCTCGCTCAGCAGGGGGCCGTAGGCGGGCTCATAGGGCAGGTAGCACAGCAGGCTCAGGAAGCCGGGGAAATCGTAGGTCAGGGTGTAGGTCAGGGTGTGGTCATCCACAGCGGTCACGCCCACGGAATCAAAGTCCACGGGGGCGTAGGTGGAAGCGGTGCCGTCTGCAGCGGTCACGGTCACGTTGCCGCTGCCATCGGTGACATAGGTGGTGCCGTCATCGTCCACAGTGCCGTTTTCAGCATTGGTCAGGTAGACGTGATAGTTGTAGTAATCGTCCGCACCGGCAATGTAGGCGGTGACCAGGCCCACGTTGGAGGAAGCGTAATCCGGGGTCAGCACATACTGCAGGGCATCCACAAAATCCTGTGCGGTCACGGGGGCAACGACTTCGCCGTTGTTGTCCACCCAGTTCTCCTCGCGCAGGGTGAAGGTCCAGGTCAGGGTGTCGGCATCCCACTCCCACTTGGTGGCCAGGCCCTCGCGCATCACGCCCTTGTTGTCGTACTCTACCAGGGTGTCCACGCAGTTTGCACCCACGACCATTTCCAGGTCGGTGGCGGTGGTCAGATAGTTCAGGGTTGCAGGCTGGCTGGAATAAAGCACGGTGTACTTGCTGGTATCCGCACCGGAAGCAGAACCGGAGGAGCTGCCGCCGCTCTTGCCGCCGCAGCTGGACAGCAGACCGGCGGTGCAGGCACCTGCGGCTGCCAGGCCGCTTGCCTTGAGGAACTGACGACGAGAAATAGACTGTTTCATAATGAAATTCCCTCTTTTCTTCGTGTTGAAGTCTGGTTGCCGCCCAAAGCCGACAGGCCCGCTGTTTCCCGGCAGCGGGAAGCAAAAAAGGCGTAACGGAAACACATCCGTTACGCCTTTGTAACTTGTCCTCCCGACCACAGCTGGGTGGTTAAAAAGAATTATAGCATTTTTTTGGAGCTGCGTCAATAAAAACCTCTCCGTCCATGCGAAGCCCCGGAGAGGTCCAGCGATCAGCAGGTGCTTTCGGTCGGGGCGGGAGCGGCTCCTGCTTCAGGGGCAGCGGCGCTTTGCGCTGGCTGAGAGGGTTGCATCTCGGCAGCCAGCTCCTTTGCAGCTGCTTCTGCAGCCTTTTTGGCCTCGCGCTCGGCCTGACGCTCCTTGGCGCGGGCCACAGCCTCCTCCTGACGCTTTTTGGTGCGCAGCTTGATGCGGCAGACAGAACAGATGCCGTCCGCACAGTTGGGCGCAATGGGCTTGCCGCATTCCTTGCAGAGGGTCTTGGTGCACTTGTAGACACTGACAGGGCCAAGGCTGGTGAGCTGGCGCAGCTTCAGGCCGTCCAGACCGCCGTTGGAGCAGGCGGCAACGCAGACCCCGCACTCGCTGCACTTCCACGGCGTGATCACCGCGCGGGTCTGGCCGTCGGGCAGGTCCTCAAACTTGATGGCACCGCTGCGGCAGCTCTTCTCACACCGGCCGCAGGCAAAGCACTTCTGGGTGAAGTTGGGCAGGTGGTAGCCATAGCGCAGGGGCGTTTCGGACACTGTCTTGAGCTGCTTGGTGTACTGGTGGAGCAGCAGCCGGAAATCCTGGCTGCTCTCGTCCTCGCTGCGCAGGCCGGGCAGCATCCGCAGCAGCTGCTTGGTGCCCTTTTTGGAGCCGGAGGTCACCTGCTCCATCATCTCACGGCGGGAATACTCCTTGACGTGGAAGGGGGCATCGTCCAGCTCGTATGCCAGCGTGAACCGGGCCTCGAACAGGGGCTGGCCGAAGAACTCCACCAGCCGGGTCAGAACGGCACGCAGATGCTCGGCGCAGACATCGTTCTCGCACTCGCCGCAGGGGGTCAGGTCGAGGACGATCTTCTTGTTCAGGGCAAGGTAGGCCAGCGCTTCCCACGAATAGGCCGAGACGCAGGTGCGCACCACGGTGTTTTTCCGGGTGGATTTTTCGCAGCCGATCCAGATGGTGTCGCCATCGCTGTCGGCAGGGGAGATGTCCCGCTGCACCTGCTCCGGCGAGGGGGCAATGCAGCCCGACCGGCAGGCCGAGACGCACAGGCCGCAGTCGGTGCAGGGATCCCAGTCCTTGACGAGGTTGGGGCGGGTGAAGATCTCATCACCATAGGGGCAGATATCCTTGCAGGCTGTGCAGGGGGTGCGGTGGGGGTGCAGGTTCCAGCACTGCTTGCGGTTCACCTCGGGGTGGGTGGTCTTCATCAGCGCATCCATGGCGTAGCGCGTAAAGATACTCATAGGATCACTCCTTTTCAGGGTCCATCACCGTGGTGATGTCGGCGTTGTCCAGCAGGAAGCGCTGGACTTTCTGTGCAACCAGTGCGGCGGCAAGGGTGTCCGGGCTCAGCACCCGGCGGATGTCGGCCTCCGGGGTGTCCTGCAGCTGGGACAGGCGGCGGTACTCGTTGTTGACCTCCAGCGTGCTCACGGTGATGTTCTCGGCCTCGGCAATGGAGCGGGAGGCCAGCATGGAGCGCAGGTTCCGCTCGGCAGCATCACGGTAGCCTGCCCGCAGGGCGGCAGCAGTGGTGTGGCTGTTCTTGCAGTGCTTTTCCAGGGTGATGTTGCTGCGGGAGAGCCGCTGCTCCAGCATCCGCATCTCATTGTCGGCGGTGCGGTCCAGCATGGCCTCGGGCAGGTCCACGGTCAGGTTGGCACCGGCCTTTGCCAGCAGCTCCTGCCCAGCGGCGCGGTCGGCGGCATCTTCGTGGATCTTCCGCTTTTTGGCCCGCACGGCCTCGCGCATGGCGGCAAGGTCTGCATAGCCCTGTGCCCGGGCAAATTCCTCGTTCAGCTCCGGGGTGGTCTTTTCGGCCACGGAGTGCAGCTTGATCTCAAACTGCGCGGTCTCGCCGGAGAGCTCCTCCACCCGGAACTGTTCCGGGTAAGTGAAATCGAAGCGGAAGGTCTCGCCAGCGGTGTGGCCGTAGATGGCATCCTCGGCGGCAGGCATCAGCTTGCCGTCCCCCAGAACCACCATCACCTTTTCCATCCGGCTGTCGGGGATCTCCTCCCCATCCATGAAGCCGACAAAATCCAGCAGGACCCGGCTGCCGCGCTTGGCGGGGGCGGTGGAGTTGTGGTAGACGGAGCGCATCCGGGTCTGGTGGACCATCTCCTGGTCAATGGTCTTTTCGGAAAGCGGCCGCACATGGCGGGTGACAGCCAGCCCCTTGTACTGGCCTAATTTTACTTCCGGCAGATTTTTTGCGTTGTTGGACATATCGTTTTACTCTCCTTTTATAAACCATGAACAGCCAGCCAGTTTTCCACAACAGAGGAAAACATTTCTGGGTATTTGGCGTTTTCAGCATCAAATTCATGGAGATAGGTCTCCACTTCCTCACGTGTCACGGGAGTGGTGCGTTCCCAGATCGTGAACACCGTGCCGTTGCCCATATCGAAGGTCGCAACTTGCTGGTGGGTAGTCTCTCTCAGCTGAAGAAAAACGGCGTTGAACCGGTGGCCCAGTTCCGTGTCTGGTGCCAGCGAGAGGGGGAACGGGTCAGCGGTGATGACATACTTTGCGTCGAAGAAGCCGGTGGGGAAAGAGTGGGTGCCCGGCACCGAGAAGCTGTCCGGCAACTTGCCGTCCAGTGCATGGTTGGGCAGGTCACAGTTCCGCAGGTGGCCGGGATTGTAGAGCATGTCATCCGGGATCATATAGGCACCCTCGCCCTCCCCCAGATGTTCAACCAGCCATTGTGCCATGGCCTGGATCTGCGGTTTGTCCTTGCGGTCATAGGTCAGCTCGTCCAGCCGCTGATACTCAGCAAGGTCTGCCGGGTGGAACGCATGGATAACGAACTCTGGCAAGGCCATGACAGTGAGCGGGGAGCACCGCACCGACACGGCGAACAACAGTGTAAAGACCCAGAAACAAAGCTTTGGTATTTTGAAATGCTCGATACTCTCTGCCAGACCCGCCGCACCGCAGAGAAACAGAATGACATAGGCGGGCACGTACAGCAGCATCTGATGGGAGCCGGAATTCTGCACTCGGGTAAACAAGAGCATACTGAGCATCAGCTCACACAGCGCCAACACAGGCAGGCTGGGCTTTTTCCGCTTGACGCAGAGCCACAAACCAAACAGGATCAAAATAAGGTTCAGCAGGCCGGTGCGCATGGCATGATAATAGAGCTCTACTGCAATGCCGCCGACATTATAGTACGAATAGCGGTCGGAGTAGTTGAAAGCCAGGATCTTGCTGACCATGGGCCAGAGCAGAACCACCATTGCTGCCATGGCGCAGACACCAAACAGGATGAGGTTGCGTACTCGGCGCAGGGCAAGAGCCTTTTGGCCTTGTTTTGCGAGCTTTGCACTGCTTACAAAGAGCAGAAGCGCATAGGAAAAGTAATAGCCCACCACAAAATATAAGTACCAGCGGCGGCTCAGGATAATCGCGGCCGTTGCCAGGAAGATGAGCACGAACCGCCCCGGCTCCAGCTTTTCAAAACGGTAGTCCAATGTGAGGAGCAGAATGGCAAAAGCGAAGATCAGACCGAACCAGTCCGGCTGTGCCAGCATAGCGCTCATTCGCAGGAACGGATAGGTCAGCACCCAGGAAAAGCCGATGATAAAATACCAGAACTTATTCTTGACCTCCAGAATCTGCCCGATTTTGATCGTGAGACCAGCCAGCATCAGCATAAGGCTGGGGAGCACACAGAATACTTGCGCAAAAGCGTAGCTGTCACCCGTTTTTGCGGTGAGGCAGAACGGGAACTCAGTGAACAAGGTGATGAAATTGGTGTAATCTTCAGAAAATGTGCTTATGATGTACTTAAAACCGGCCACCGGACCCAGCGCAAAAGCCGCTTCGGTATTGAACTGCTTCTGAATGTAGTTCACATAATCCCAGGCGTAAATGAACTGCCGCCGACCCAGCGCCCAATAGAAGTAGAGCACAGCTCCGGCCCAGAAGGCGATAATGGCTGCGCGGTGGAAGAAGTCCAGCTCCACACCGGCAGTGTGCAGCACCCACAGCGCGCCGTAGAACAGCACACAGCTGCACCACAGGCTCACCAGCGGGAAGAACGCCGCTGCAGTGGGGAACAGCAGGCCCACCAGCACCAGCAGGAGTGCTCCGGCACCCAGCCCGATGCCGCCCTTTGCCCAGGGCGAAAGGGTCTTCTTTTCAGAAAGTATCGTTGACATTGTACATGCTCCTCGGTTTTGAACCACAATATTACAGCTTACAGTATAATGGTTCCGGGCGGCGCAGGCAAGGGGGCAGCCCCCCGGAAGATAAAATATCCCGCCTGCATTTCAGCAGACGGGATATTTTGAATGCAATATTACTTTTTGGAATTCTGCTTTGCCGCGATGGTGGCCTTGCGCTTCTGGGCGGCGGCCTTACGGGCAGAGGCCTGTGCGGCTTCCGGGTGGGGAGCCTCCGGCGTGATGCGGTACATCCGGCTGCCCATGGCGGGCAGATCCACGCTCAGGGTGTAGTCCCGGCCGTACACGCCGCCATCGGTGGTGTGCAGGTGTCTGGTGCGGCTGCGGTCCGCACCGTTCCAGCAGGCAGCCTCGCTGTTCAGCAGCTCATCGGCGGCGCAGGGGTACTGGAAGTAGAGCGGGAACTTTTTGTGGGCGGTATTCTGGGTGTTCATCACACAGAGGATGGTCTGGCCCGCGCCCTTCCGCAGCCAGGCGTACACGCCCTCGTCCCGGCTCTCGCAGGCGATCCACTCAAAGCAGTTCGGGTTGTATTCGCCATCGTAGAGGGCGGGTTCGGTGGCATACAGGCGGCCCAGCTCGGCAAAATATTTCTGGAAGCTGTCGTGGAAGGGATACTTCATCAGGCCCCAGTCCAGCTCCTTTTTCTCATCCCACTCCCGGAAATGCCCCAGCTCATTGCCCATAAAGTTCAGCTTTTTGCCCGGGTGGGTGTACATGTAGAAGTAAAGGGTGCGCAGCTGGGCGCATTTTTCCTCGTAAGTGCCCCACAGCTTATCAATGATGGTCTTTTTGCCGTGCACCACCTCGTCGTGGCTGAGTGCCAGCAGATACAGCTCATTATAGAAATACTGCATACTGAAGGTCAGCTTGTGGTAGGCATCGGGCCGCTCACCAAAGGGCGTGGCAAAATAATCCAGCGTGTCGTGCATCCAGCCCATGTCCCACTTGTAATCGAAACCGATGCCGTCGTAGCGGGTGGGGGCGGTGACCTTGAGGAAGTTGGTGGAGTCCTCGGCGGTGTAGATGCCGGTGGGCCAGCGCTCGTTCAGGCCGTGGTTCAGGTTCCGCAGGAAGGTAACAGCGCCCTCGTTCACGCCGCGGTTGGGGTCGCCCTGCCAATAAAGGGCACGGGAGATGGCATCCATCCGGATGCCGTCGCAGTGGTAGACATCCATCCAGAGGGCAGCGGCGCTGTTCAGGAAGCTGCACACCTCCCGGCGGTAATAGTTGAAGTTGCAGGTGCCCCACTCGCTGTGGCCCACATCGCTGTCGTACTCGTAGAGGTGGGTGCCGTCAAAGTTGGCGAGCGCGTCGCCGTTGGCGGCAAAGTGGACGGGCACAAAGTCCATGATGACACCAATGCCCATCCGGTGGCAGGCGTTGACAAAGGCCGCAAAGTCGGCGGGGTCGCCGTAGCGGCTGGTGACAGAGAAGTAACCGGTGGTCTGGTAGCCCCAGCTGCCGTCAAAGGGATGCTCTGCCAGCGGCAGCAGCTCCACATGGGTGAAGCGGTGATCCAGCAGCCAGGGGATCAGCTCCCGGGCCAGCTCCCGGTAATTGTACCAGCCGTCCGAGCCGTCCTCGCGGGTGGCGTTGGGCTTGTGCTTCCAGCTGCCTGCATGGAGCTCATAGATGTTCAGGGGCAGGTTGCGGCACTTGTCCCGACGCTCCATCCAGCTGGAATCGTCAAAGGCAAAGTCCATCCGGGCCAGTCTGCTGGCCGTGCCGGGCCGCAGCTCGGTGGAAAAGGCGTAGGGGTCAGCCCGCATCACGGTGCTGCCATCCTTGCCGTGGATGCGGTATTTGTACAGCTCTCCCTCGGCAAGGCCGGGCACAAAGCCGCTCCACACGCCGGTGTCGGCCTTCTGCATGGGAACGCCCGGCCCCCAGCCGTCAAAGCCACCGCAGATTTCCACAGCCACAGCCCCCGGGGCCCACACGGCAAACCGCCAGCCCTCCTGCCCAAAGTCATCCCGGCAGGGGTGCGCGCCCAGCACACGGTAGGCATCAAAGCATTCGCCCGCAAAGAACGAGCGGTCGATGGTGGGAAAATTCATGCAGATTTCTCCTTTTCTCAACGGGATACACCCGGTCATATTTACCAATAATTTTTAATCAAAATCGTCACACTTGCTGATTTTAACAGAGACTATGCAGAAAATTTATCAAACATCCACACAATTGGCGGAGTTTGTGGTATACTGAGCCTGCCGCTGCTGGGCGGCAGAAGAAATGATATGGGAGAGAGTAACTATGGCATGGTATGATACCGCAGTTTTTTATCACATTTATCCGCTGGGCCTGTGCGGCTGTGCGCACGAAAACGACGGCCAGCCCACACCGGGCGCGTTCGCAAAGCTGAACGCCTGGGCCGAGCACGCCTCCAAAGATCTGGGCTGCACGGCCATTTATATCGGCCCGCTGTTCGAGAGCGGCTCCCACGGCTATGATACCATCGATTACCGCCGGGTGGACCGCCGCCTGGGCACCAACGAGGAGTTCAGGGAGTTCGTGGCCAACTGCCATGCCCGGGGCCAGAAGGTCATTGTGGACGGTGTGTTCAACCATGTGGGCCGGGACTTCTTTGCCTTCAAAGACCTGCAGGCCAACCGCGAGAACGCCCGCTATAAGGACTGGTTCTGCGATGTGAACTTCTG
>ERZ772872.2922-NODE-2922-length-13240-cov-3.082290_pt1 | contig 13240 bp, 14 predicted proteins | sample MGYA00512132_ERZ772872 | MGnify/ENA primary metagenome ERZ772872 (study PRJEB29015, sample SAMEA2737724) | human gut metagenome | biome: human gut; feature: human-associated habitat; material: faeces | place: China | collected 2012 ...
AGCTGCGGAAACGCGGGGCCCGTTCAGGCTGTTGCGTTGAGATTGAAAATCAACCCTAATCTCGATTTCCTTGATCTCGATTTCGACGTCTCCCCATCCACTCAGTCAAACATGTGGGGCGCCCCAAAAAGGCGCCCCTCAGTAAAGCAATTTGTTTTCATCACTCATATCGCGAACCCACATCGTCCTATTTATCCTTTCCGCTCTTTCCTACCCTTCTACCTACCCGCTAGTCCTCTACCTGTGCCGAGGCGCCATATAATCCTCACCGCAGCAATGGTTTATCCGTCGCCCAGGTCAACCCGACAAAGACAACCAAAACCAGACATTTCCGCAGTTCTGCGCTATTACTCCCTTCAACATCCCAATACCGAACCGTCTCCACATCACGTTCAAACTCCCCGTAAAATCTAGCTGCTTGAAAATCGCCTGTCCGCGCGTCTATCAGCTTGATTAGACCCCAGTCATTCACTCGAACACATCCCCGAACGCGACCCCGCGCTATCTGCCCGCCGTCTCGACACCTACCTCGACAACTGAATATCGCCCGACTGGCTATTCTTGACCTATCCGGTTGCCTGCCGCGCGGCCCGAAGCCTGATCAGCATCGGCAAGCGCCGAGCGCGGAGGACGTGGCCAGTAAGGGCCTGAAAGAGTCCGCAAGTGCTCAAACCTTGGCGAAAGGCGCAAAGGATGACGGAATCCATTTCGGATACCGATTACCAAAGTGGGGTCGATTTAGGCGGTTTTAGCAGACTACGTCTCCTGCCAGCGATCACCCCCGAGAGGGAAAGGGTCTCATAGGGTTCCGTAATTCAATGCGAATGATTGCCACCTGGACAAGGGGCCGGACTTCATGGCCAAATGCCGCGAATCCGTAAACGCAAATTACCCATACCACGGATTCGCGGCACAGGCCTCCATGAGATAGGAGCCACATGTCCGCGAGCGGCTTGAAATTAAGGGACTACCAAGCGGAATGTATCGACATAATCGAAACCCTAGACGGCGGCGCCCATTTGGTGCAGATGGCAACCGGCTTGGGCAAGACTGTCACGTTCGCGAACATCCACAGGCACGGCCGAATGCTGATTCTGTCCCATAGGGACGAGCTGGTGGCGCAACCGGTCAAGTATTTCGATTGCCCTGTGGGAATCGAGAAAGCCGAAAGGCATTCGGATGGCGAGCCAGTCGTCTCCGGTTCGGTGCAGACCCTATCGCGCGGCACCCGCCTTGAGCGGAACTTCAAGCCGGGCGATTTTGACCTCATTGTGACCGACGAGGCGCATCATGCCTCAGCGCCTACCTACCGCAAGATAATCGATTACCTGCAACCCCGTCTCCACATCGGTTTCACGGCGACGCCGAATCGAGGCGACGGTAGGGGATTGGACGATATCTTCGAGGATATTGTCTTCCAGCGCGATCTCCTCTGGGGTATCCGCCGTGGGTACCTCTGCGATATCGATTGCATGCAGGTGGAGGTCGAATGGTCCACCGCTGGCGTGAAGCGCGTGGCGGGAGACTTCCAGCTGAGCGCCCTAAACGACGCCGTGAATCGCCCGAAATCGAACGCGCAGGTCGCCGAGGCATACCGCCGATTCCATCGCGGCCAGACTCTCATCTTCGCCTCGTCGGTTAAACATGCTTACGCGTTGGCCGAACTCATCGAGGGCGCGGTGGTCGTCGATGGCAAGACCCCGATGGACGAGCGCCGTCAGATTATCGAGGACTTCACCGCCCGAAAGATTCCCGTCCTCATCAATTTCGGCGTATTCACCGAGGGCACCGACATGCCCCTCATCGAGACGATCCTACTGGCCCGACCGACGCGAAACTCAACCCTCTACACGCAGATGGTCGGGCGCGGCCTGCGTCTCTACGAGGACCCCGAAACGGGCTACAAGAAACAGAACTTGCTCCTGATAGACTGCGTTGGCGATTCCGACAAGAACGATATCTGCACGGCTCCAAGCCTGATCGGCATCGACCCGAGTGACCTCGATGAGAACGAGAAAAAGGCCGTTCGTGGCCCCCTGTCGGGCATGCGCGACCGTATCGAGGCATCCGAGGACACGCCCGAGGGCTGGGTCCTTTCCGTCTGCAAGGTCGACCTCACATCATCGAGCCAGAATATCGCTTGGATTCGTCGAGCAGATGGCTCGAAGGTCATCCGAGGCAAGGGCTGGTCGGTTCGCATGTACGCCCCCGATATCCTTTACCGCGTCATGGTCGATTTCAACGGCAACAACAAGACCGTCCGTGAATATGACGATGAGGCTGAAGCCGAGGCCGCAGTTCGCCGCTGGTTAGACCACTATCCCGTACCCTCCCAAGACAGATCCCTATGGGACACTGAATCTGTTAAAAAATGGGGCAACAAGCCCGCCTCCAGCGCCCAGATTGGGCAGATCAGGCGCATGCTTGGTGACGATGCCGAGGCGATCGATGTCGAACACCTGACGAAGCGTGAGGCGGCGGCAGTACTGGACAACGCATTTGAGAAACAGGAAAAGGCCTTCGCCGATATCTATGGCCTGTGCCCCAAATGCGGTCAGGCTCTAAAGCTCACCAAGAACAAGAAATCCTTCACCTGCACTTCAAACCACTGGTCACAAGATGGTTCATGGAGGCTGGTTTCGGGATGCGGGACGACCTTCAAGGTGAGAGCCGACGGCCATTGCATAAAACCCGCCGACCTCAAGGCCATTCGCGAGAACGGTTTCTACGTATGGCGCGGAAAGAAGTACGCCTTCGAGCCCGCGAGAAACCCAGGTGACTTCAGTGCCATCAGATGCATCGGGCAGGCCGATGATGACTCCTGATAGGGTCACGGCCCTCACACTTCACAACTCAAACCCTTTCAGTCCTTACGACCGAACAACGTCACATTCCCATTCCTTCAGCCATCTTCCTCAACCTAAACGTGGTGACCCATCTAATCCTTACGTCCAGGCTACACACTTGCCACGGTCAACTGGATTGATTTCCAGTATTTCCCTTACTGACTGATTCGCTTAGTCATCCCTCAATCCCCACCATTGCCGCGGCGGCAAGACAAAACGTGTTTCCAGTACCGCATCGTACGCTCCTGCATGCAATATCAATCCCCATACGAAGGGAGTCGCAATGCATGCAGCGGCAATTTCGCCTCGGGGGGGGTCGCTCCTAAGACGACCCGCTTCCGAGGGCAATCAATCGTCGAGTACGTACTGATCATCGCCGTCATCGGCCTGGTGATCGTGTTCGCGGGGCCCGGCGTGGCCGGGGCCATCCGGAACCAGTTCAACCTAGTGGGTAACACGCTCAATAGCGGGACTAATGGAGGCACGGAGGGCGACGGCTCCGCGGGAGCCGATTCCGCGACCGTCCAGGCGGCTGTGGCCAAGGACGCGAAGGACTGGAGCCTCGGCGAGCAGGAGGCCGTGGCCGAGGACATCGCCGCCAAGGGCGAGGCGTCGTCGGCGTACGCGAAAGCTAGGGCAGCCATGGATGCGGGGACGAAGTTCTCGGTCAAGCTCACGAACGGGCAGACGCTCGAGTACCGAATCATCGGCATCAACCACGATGACTTGGCCGACGGTTCGGGCAAGGCGGGACTCACGTTCCTTACCACCTCAGCGGGGATTAAATCCCGCATGAACGCCAAGAATACCAGCTACCGTGGGTGGGAGGGATCCGAGTTGCGCAAGAAGATGAACTCCGGCGAGATATGGAACCTCATGCCTGCCGACTTCCAGTCCAAGGTAAAGTCCGTCACCAAGGTCTCGTTCAACAACCGTGGAGTTCCAAACCCACCCTGCGCCGTGACGGCGACCTCCGACAAGCTGTTCCTGCTCAGCTACTCCGAGATTGACGATACTCTTCCGAAAAGCCTTTCTGATTGGTCTTGGCTTGGTATGGAGGGAACCCAGTACGAGGCCTTCAGGGGCAAGGTGCTGGATCACGATTACGGCAACCCCTGTTTGAGCAATGGCTGCTATTGGTGGGAACGTTCGCCGTATCCGACCCAATTTGAACAATTCCTTTTTGTCGGGCCCAGTGGCTGTCACACGCTTTGCGATTATGCATCGGAGCAGCATTGCATCTGTCCCGCCTGGTGTTTCTAACCTGTCTTCTAGCATGCCTAGTGAAGAGCCCGTGCAATCCTGCGCGGGCTCTTCTTTTGGCGATTACTCGCGCGATTTGAGGTTCTAGGCACAGGTAGTCGGTTTGGGGAAACATGGGGCCATGCAGCGGCCCTCATAGAACCCGCCGCACCCTACCAATTGCCGCTGCGGCAAATCAGCCTCGCTAGACCCCATGACCTTTATCTTCAAACCATCAAAGACTTTGGTTTGAAAGGATACCTTCATGGCAGATAGCGAGGCTCGCCTGTTTGACGCAACCGGAAAGAATATTGGCTCCTACAAGCTCGAGGTGATGGATACCTTCTGGAAGCGCTTCATAGGATTGATGGGACGCCCTGAGATGCCAATCGGCGATGCCGCATTGTTCCGCAACTGCTCTTCAATCCACATGTTCTTTATGAAGATTCCCCTCGATGTCATTTGGTACGGCCCGGCTACGCCAGATGGTCACGCACCCATCCTGGCGGTATCGAGGGACGTCAAGCCCTGGCAATTGTCGTTCGGCCCGAAGCACACTCAGGGGTGTCTCGAAGTAGCCGCTGGTACTGTCCCTATGAGTCTCGATTCAATTGAGATCCTAACAGCATCTTCTGACCGGCCAAAGGCAACCGTGATTCCTCCCGACTATCGAGATGTCGTACGGGATCGCATTCAGGTGACCAGATGCTACGATACCGCGGCTCACCTCGGCGGTGTCGCCGCGCTTCTACGCGGTCGCACCTGCTGAATAAGACATTTGCGGCAGCGGATTGGAGCCATCGCGCAATCCGCTGCCTGGTCAATCGAATCGATTTCAGCACATTCTCGTTGACTGATATCTTTAGTCATCTACCTCAATCAAAACGTGGCAAATCATCCAGTCCTCACAGCCGATCACCATCTTGACCCCAATCAACCAGAGCGATTCCCAATATCTCCCTCCCTGCCAGATTTCTTTAGCCATCATCCCTCCCCAAATTGCCGCTGCGGCAAGACTGCCACAAAACCCTCCGCCCGCCCCTACGATTGCGGCGTATCTGCAAACCCTGAGCGAAGGGAGCCGCATATGCATGCAGCGGCATTTTCGCCTCGGGAGGGGGTATCTCCTAGGAGTGCCCGTCTTCGAGGCCAATCTATCATCGAGTACGTCCTGATCATCGCGATCATCGGTCTGGTAATCGTGTTTGCCGGACCCGGCGTGGCCGGTGCCATCCGCAACCAGTTCAACCAGGTGACGAACACGGTCGACTCCGGTACCGACGGCGACAGCTTCATCTCGGCCGAGGAGAAGGCCTACCGCGAGGCGATGAAGACCGTCGTGAACAAGGACGCGAAGGACTGGACCCTCGACGAGCAGAAGGCCGCAGCAACCGATATCGCCAAGAACGGTACGTCCTCCGTTGTCTACGCAAAGGCGAAGGCCGCCATGGAGGCCGGTACCAAGTTCTCCGCCAAACTCACTAATGGCAAGACGCTCGAATACCGTATCGTCGGCATCAATCATGATGACCTCGCAGACGGTTCCGGCAAGGCGGGACTGACGTTCGAGGCGACCAACACTGCTTTGTCTACCCAACGAATGAACGCCACGGACACCAATGCCGGCGGTTGGGAGAAGTCGGAGCTTCGCGGCCGTCTCAACAGCGGTGACCTCTGGTCGCTCCTGCCCAGCGAGCTCCAGTCCAAGGTGAAGTCCGTCAAGAAGATGACCGACAACAAGGGTGGCGGTACCGCCGGCACGCCTTCGGCCACGACCGACAAGGTCTTCCTGCTCTCGTCGACCGAGGTCTGGGGTGACCTCGACCACGACGGCACCCAATACGAGTACTACAAGTCCAAGGGCGTGACGAGGTCGAACTATTCCGGAGCTTCGTCGAGTAACCGTCACTGGACTCGCTCCGTGCTTCCGAGCCACTCCACGGCCTTCCGCTATGTCATTAGCGACGGCGACTGGTACGGCAACTATGCGACGCTCGCCTACTACGTGTTCCCCGCTTTCTCCTTCTAATCTACGCCCCTGAACCCCTCTGGCATTCGCCGGAGGGGTTCCTTCCAAGTTGGAGGCCCTATGGTTCCCAAGAGCAGGCAGACCGAATCGGTCTCAACCGAGTATCTCAGACAGGCACGCATCGTCTGGCGCGAACTCATCTCGATAGCAAAGAAACTTCCGAAATCCCGCGCCCTTACCGAGACGCAGTATATTTGTCGTGCAGGTTACGACCTCATGGAGGCGGCCGCTGAGGCGGATGGCATCTACGTTATGACGGTTGAAGAGAGTGAGCAAAGGCTTGCCCTTCTAAACGATGCCTACGGGCGGCTTTGTCTCATCGGCGTGTTCATTGATGCATGGATGGACGATATGCCCCAAGTTATCTACACCGAGCTAGACGCTGGGGGAGTCGAAGTGGGAGTTTCCAAACCCTTTGTAAAGATGAGCCGGCTTGAATCACTTGCAGGCACCATTTCTAACGCCATGAAGGTGACAAAGGGAGCCATAAAGGCGGAGCGTATGCGTCTTAGAACCCTTGATTCCAAATTGGACGCAAGCTCGGTTTCACCCGAGTAGGGCTGTTCACCATCTGAGATTCATTGCCGTGAACCTTAGATGGTGGGCATCCGTTTTAGCTTCGTCGAGTAACAATCACTGGACTCGCTCCGTGAATCCGAGCAACTCCACGAACTTCCGCAATGTCAATAGCAACGGCGACTGGAACAACAACAATGCGACGAACACCAACTACGTGTTCCCCGATTTTCTCCATTTGGTCTGAGTAGCGCACATCGTGAAAGCGGAATGGTAAAGGAGAAAAGGGGATACCCACCGGTCGGCGCCCCATTCGGCGCTGCGAATACAGGCCTCGGTGATGCAAGATGGGCGGACTTGCCTCTCGAAAGAGACGGCATCTGGATCGCTCCGGCGGTTTTCAGGCACATTGGAATCTGCGCCCCGAATAGGGGTGCAGCCGGGGCTTATTGTTGAATTACGAAAGGAGAAAGCTCCTTGAACCGCTCCCAACGGGCAAGGCGGCGTGAACGCCGAGAGAGGCGCCGTCGAGAGCTGAGTCGCCGATCGCTCGAGGCGGTGCCGAAGACGCTCGAAGACGTATTCTCTTTCACAAACCTTTATAGGGCGGCTCGCGTATGCGCGAAGGGTACCTTATGGAAATCCGCTGCGATGAAGTTCGATAGGTACCGTGCCGTCAATTGTATCCGCCTGCGCGAGAGCCTGCTCTCGGGGAAGTATCGCCGACAGCCCCCAGTCCGCTTCACCCTTTGCGAGCGCGGCAAGATCAGGCACATCGTGGGACCGCGCTACAAAGATCGCGTCATCCAGCGCTGCCTATGCGATCGCTTTATCGTCCCAGTACTGTCGCGAAGCCTCGTCTATTCGAACTCGGCGAGCCTGAAAGGCAAGGGTACCTCCTTCGCGCGAACACGTTTCGAGAAAGACATGCTTGCGGCACACAGGAAATATGGCTCGTACGCTCGGGTTTTTCAATACGATGTCAAGAATTATTTCGGAAGCATCCCCTCGGTTCGGGCGCATGCCGTCCTGTCTGAAATTATTCTGAAGCCCTATCGCGGGCTTCCTGAATCTGATTCCATGTTGCGGCTCCTCGATATCGCCGCTCTCTATAGCCGCGAATCGGCTATTCTGACTTTGGGCAACCAGGTGAACCAGCTTGCGGCGATCGCCTATTTGAACAGGCTGGATCACGCCTTCCATGAACTCCTCGGGCAGGGCTGGGCTGGCCGCTATATGGATGACGGCTATGTGTTTTGCTCTAGTAGTGATTTGCCATGCATCCAAGACCTCTTCTTAACAAGCCTTCGGTCTCTGGGACTTCAGCCGAACGCGAAGGCCTGCTTCTCTTCCCGTCTTGATCGGGAATTGGCGTTTCTCAAAATCCGATTCTCTTGTCCCGATGGTCGTCCTCGCCGACGTCTCTCCCAGATTACGCTCATCCGATATCGCAGGCATCTCAAGTCCCTCTGCTCGTCTGTGGATTCGCAAGAACTGCCACCGGAAGTCATCAACGCATCTATCGCGAGCTTCAAAGGCGTCCTGTCCGTCTCCACCGCAAGGCACAGACGCGCTCTCGAATCGAAAGTCTTATCGCCACTTCGGCCATTTGCGGACATTCCCGGACAATGTCCGCAAACACCCCGAATATGTCCGAAAACGCCCCCAAATGTCCGTAATTGCTTACCGTCCACCGATAACATAGGAAATATATAACGGCACGCCGTTAACTATGCTACTATCCTAGCTGTCAGGCCGCACCCCAAACGACCTGCCGGACAGATAGGATGACGACATGAAAACCCTGAATGCAGGAGGCGGAGCCAAATCCGCCTCCACCCTTTTGCGAAACGAAAAACCAATAGGAAGCCGAATGTTCTACTTCGAGGACGAGCCGCACAATGACGGCACATTCGTCCACGACGCGGTTCAGTCGCTGGTAGGCGAGGTCGTGGATGTCGCTATGCCGTCCCCGTTCAAAGCACGCGGCATGGAGACCGTGCGCATGCAGATTACCCAGGCGTACCCTGCATTTTTCATCGGGCGGCGGGTGAGCGGCCACAAGCGCGGCCTCGTCGTGAGCGTCCGCTATGCCGATATCTCGAGCGGTGCCTGTATATCAGACCAGATCTCCACCACGGTGCGCCGAATCGAGGCATCCCACAGCCGTCCGCAAAGCCATGCGAGTCGCGCGAAACGTGCGAACTTCATCGCAGACCTTATCGATTAGCGTTTCGAGAGAGGAACCGACATGTCCGATATCAACAACATTTCGCTGACCGGCCGCCTGACGCGGCCTCCCGAGTTGCGCACGACCGCAGGCGGCACGCAACTCCTGTCGTTCACACTGGCGTTCAACACCTCGGTGCGCAACAGGCAGACCGGCGAGTGGGACGAAAGGGGCAACTTCATCGACTGCACCGTCTTCGGCAAGCGTGCCGAAGCCCTGTCGCGCTATCTCGCGAAGGGCCAGAAAGTCGCAATCGCAGGCGAGCTCCGCTACTCGACATGGGAAAAGGACGGACAGCGCCATTCCAAACTCGATTTGATTGTCGCTAACATCGAGTTCTTGGCGACTCGACCGTCCGCAGCCCAGCCCGCGCAGGCACCTGCCCCGCAAGCCCCGATGCCTCCCGTCGTCGATGACTTCGATGACGATATCCCTTTCTAGGGGCGTGGGTTCGTTGCGATTCGACAAGAGCTCGGTAGGCGGTCAGGCGGCAATCGAATTCATCTTATTTGCTGTCATGCTGATAATAGCGTTTGCTTTTCTCATCATGACGTATCTGGACAACGGTGGATTTCGAGGCGGACGCGATTCGCCTGACGTCGAGCTGACGCAGACGGGAACCATCGAGGGCAAATATATTGACTCGGCGGGCTTCAGCAAGAGCTACTACGTCACCGTCCGAAACGGTAGTCACCAGGCAGACCACGAGGTTTCCCTAGCCGAGTACAACGCCGCCGCGGTCGGTGCGGATTTCCCGATCGTGCTGACCGATTCCGATTCCGTCAAAACCGATGAGGCTCAAGAGCAAGCCGACAACACCGAAGCAGATTCTGCCAAATCCCAGGCGGCTGAGCGCCAGAACAATGCCTACTGGCAGTGGTTTTGGACCCACCAGTTGCTCACGAACATGAGCGCGGCCGGCGAATAATCGTGAAGCATTCTGAGCCCGAACACCTTCTAGCTTCACAGGAGTGATAGATGCACATTATCGAGAAACTTCGCGATATCTGGATGAGATACGGCGGCTGGTTCAATAGTCTGAACCCTTACGAGCTGGACGAGTTCATACATAGCGCATGGATCCTCGTTCTCCTTGTTGGTGTCCTCGCATGTACCGGCACACTTCTTGTGGTTTTGGAACTATGAATTGCTCACGAACTTGAGCAGTTCTAGCGAATGATTCTGAACAACCCGACCTCGAATTCCTTCTAGTTTCACAGGAGTGCTAGATGTCCGTAATCAACAAACTTCGCGATATTTGGACGAGGTACGGCGGCGGGTTCAATAGCCTGAGCCGCTCCGAGCAGGTCGAGATCCTGCATGGTGTATGGACCTTCTCGCTCGAGCTCGGCGTCTTTGCCTGCATCGCCACGCTCGTCGTGGTGCTCGTACGGCTGATTGAGATCTTGACGTAATTCCCCTCACAGGCAACTGTTTATCACCGGGCGGCACTGTCAGAGCTGCCCTTGAAGAAAGGAAGCTGCATGCTCTTCGAATCTGTAATCTTCAACCTGCTCCCCATCATCGTCGGTATCCTGGTCGTGGCGATGGTGTTCGAGAGCTGCTGGCGCAAATGCCCACCGGACAAACTGATGATTGTATCTGGATTCGGGCAGATGCGCAGCGTCTCTGGTAAGGGTACCTTCGTTATCCCGCTCCTTCAGCGCGTCGACACCCTCTCCCTCGGTGCCGTACAGGTGCAGTTGACCACCGAAAATGAGATCCCCACTCAGGATGCGATCCTCATCCACGCCTGCGCGGTCGCCAACTTCCAGATCGGCCAAACCCCCGAGCTGATCGAGACCGCTTCCAAAAACTACCTGAACATGGACAAGGAGGAGATGACCCGCCAGGTCACCGAGGTCATGCTTGGCAAGATGCGCGAGGTCATCGGCCAGATGGATCTCAAAGAGCTCATGCGCGACCGCGAGAGCTTCAATGCCAAGGTCTTCGACGGCTCCAAGGACGACCTCGCCAACCTTGGCCTCGAGCTGCGCACCTTCAACGTCCAGGACTTTTCCGATTCCCAGGGCATCATCCGCTCCATGGGTGCCGACCAGGCCGCGGAGATCAAGAAGGAAGCCGAGCTGGCGCAGATCAAGGCGGCCGAGGAGGTCGCCATTCGCCAGAACCAGCTCGACTTGAAGCAGGCCGACCTCAAGAAGCAGGCCGACAAAGCGAAGGCCGAGGCCGATATGGTGAAGGCCACCGTGACGGCCGAGAAGCAGCGCGAGCTCTATATCGCCCAGCAGGAGGCCGAAATCGCCGCGGAGACCAAGAAGGTCGAGCTCGCCGAGCGCCAGGCAGACGTGAGGGAGCGCGAGCTGAACGCAACCGTGAAGAAGCAGGCCGAAGCCGACCGCTATGCAGCCGAGCAGGCGGCCGAAGCCGACCTCTACAAACGCACGAAGCAGGCCGAAGCCGCCCGTATCGAGCGCCAGAACGCCTCTGATGCCGAGCTGTATTCCGCCCAGAAGGATGCGGAGGGCATCAAGGCGAAGGCTACCGCCGAGGCCGAGGCCACGCGCCTGAAGGGCGAGGCCGACGGCGCATCCGAGAAGAGCAGAGGAGAGGGCATCGCTGCCGGCGTGAAGGCCCAGGCACAGGCCTACAACGGCATGGAGAACCCCTATCTGCTCGCCAACCGCTACATCGACATCATGCCCAAGGTGGCCGAGCAGGTCGCGAAGCCCCTTACCGCCGTCGATTCCATCAAGATGTACGGTTCGGGCAACGCCCAGAAGCTCGTAAAGGAGACCACCTCGATTGTCGACCAGGTCGCATCTGGCCTGAAGGACAGCACGGGAATCGACCTGCCGTCCCTGCTGAACGGCCTGATCTCGAGCTCCGATACCGATACCGACCCTGCAGAAAGCCCAGTTGACTGATGGCCATCTTGCTGGTCGTCTCGGCCTTGCTGCTCGACTTCCTTGGCTGCGCGATGCCCCTGTCATGGATAGTGGACACCAGGGGCATCAAAGCGGGCGTCTTTCTGATTTGGCTGGCGCTCGCCATCGTTGCCGTCCTGATGGGGTTGCTGCATCGCGATGAGCTGACGGGGGTGAACCCCCTGTTGACGGCAGGTCTTGAATCAATCTGCCTAGTCTGTGCAATCTATCCCTTGTTTGGTTTCGCTACGAGCTTGGCTCTCTGCGGTACCGCACAGATCAACACGCTGACCGTTCTTGCCTTTTTAGATCTCCTTGTGACGACCGCAGGATATATTTCCTTGCTCTTGGGTACGGTCTGGCTCATATTCTTCTAACTTCACGGGCGCACCCGTATCGCTTATAGTGCCCGCATCATTTGTCCCCCGCGCCACAACGGTTGCGGGGGCTTTTCTTTGCCGATGTGATCCATCCCACGCAAATACTAACGACGCGCCGATAATTCTCAGATAATGCTTGCATTATGCCGATAGGCTGTTATCATATAGTTAAGTCAAAAGCGTTCCCCAAGCGCTGGATGACGGACAGGAAGATGACTACGCGACATCTATAAATATCGTAAGGTGACGGGCGGCGTGCTGCCCATCACCTAGGCTATCTATGTTCGTAATTCCGTTCGGGGTCGCACGAATCCGAAGGGAGTCCGATGATGGGTGCCGATGGCGTGGCGCAGGTCGCAAGGACGATTGCAGTAATCAACAACAAGGGCGGGGTTGGGAAGACCACCGCAAGCAAGGCCCTCTGCGAGGGCATGGCCGAGCGCGGGTTCAACGTTCTCCTGATCGATATGGATGCCCAGGCGAACATCACGACTTGGATGAAGGCCGAGACCGCTCCTGCCGTCCCCACGGTCTTCAATCTGCTCGAGAAGCCCAAGACATCCCTCTCTGATTGCGTCCAGTTCATGGACGGGTGCGACATTATCGCCGGCGATATCGCGATGAAGGACCTCGATTCGGTCCTCTCTCAAGGCCTCGGCCGCGAGTTTCGCCTGAAGCGAGCCTTGGAACCTGCGATGGACGTCTACGACTACATCGTTATCGATTGCCCCCCGTCCCTCGGTCTTTCCACCTTGAACGCCCTCGTCGCGGCAGATGACGTGGTTATCGTAACCGAGCCGTCGATGTTCTCGATTAACGGTTTCGGCAACGTCTACGACCTCGTCGAGTCCATCAAAGCCGACTATGCGTTCAACCCCGACCTCAATATCGACGGCATCCTGCTCAACAAGTACAGCAAGGACGAGGTTGCATCCCGCGCCGCCGACGAGCAGCTTCCCGCGATCGCCGAGCTTGGCCACACGAAGCTCTACGCGGCGCGTCCGATGAAGCACAAGGCGATTGAGGACGCGGCGAACAACAAGGAGCCGCTGTTCGGCTTCCGCCCCAACGATGCCGCCGTGGCCGAGTTCCGCAAGTTTGTGGACGAG
>ERZ772872.2926-NODE-2926-length-13216-cov-13.331586_pt1 | contig 13216 bp, 10 predicted proteins | sample MGYA00512132_ERZ772872 | MGnify/ENA primary metagenome ERZ772872 (study PRJEB29015, sample SAMEA2737724) | human gut metagenome | biome: human gut; feature: human-associated habitat; material: faeces | place: China | collected 2012 ...
CCGCCGAAGCGGTGCTTAAGCCGTAAGGCGGGAATTGTGCGGTGTTGCCCTAACTGAAATGTAAACAGAACAGCATTCCATGTCAATTTCTATTGATTGAAAATGACACTTGCAGTGAGTACAATAAGATTATACGAAGCGCGCTAGTTTTTGTACGGAATGACAGGGACGGCAGGGGAGCCGAACATACCACCACATGCTGCTTCCCGGTTTGCCCCCAACCAAATCAAAAGGAGGGACCACTTTGAAAAAGTCTACGAAACGCAGCGCTGCCGCGATGGCAGCAGCCATGTCACTTTCACTTGTCCTTTCCGCTTGCGGCGGCAGCTCTTCTGCTGTAGCATCCAGCACCGCAACCGCAGCATCTGATTCCACCGCTGTTTCCTCCGCCACTACCGCAGCAGAACCCGTTGCTGACCTGCCCGAAGGCCTGGAATGGATGACGCCGTTCGATGAGACTGTTACCCTGAATGTTTGCGTTGGCTGGGACGCCGACAGCAGCGTGAAAGACGGCACCACCCCCGAAACTAACTCTCTGGTCCAGTTGGCAAAAGACTACCTGAACATTGAACTGAACTTCCTGTGGATGGTTCCCAACGATCAGCTTTCCGAGCGTCTAGCTCTCCAGTTCAGCTCCGGCGAGCTTCCTGATATCGTCATGCTGGACAGCGAAAACTTCTATGAATTCCTGGATAGCGATTACCTGCGTGATCTGACCGACGCTTACAATAACGATGCAAGCGACGATGTGAAAAACATTCTGAACATGCTGGGCGAAGCCCCCATGCAGTATGCTTCCCGCGATGGCAAGCTGTATGGCATTCCCGCTGCACTGGACCCGACCGAAGGCGTTGCCGGTTTGTACTACCGTTCTGACTGGCTGGATGCCCTGGGGCTGAGCGAACCCACCAATGTGCAGGAAATGAACGATATGTTGGTCAAGTTTGCTGAGTACGGCCCCACCGTCAACGGCGGCAAGGATACCGCAGGCCTCGGCTCCACTTCCAGCGTGCTGAACACCAACTTTGCTCTGGCCGCTTACTTCCAGGCTTACGGTGCATACCCCAACAAGTGGATCATGCGCGATGGTGAGCTCGTCAACGGTATCGTTCAGGACGAGATGGTCGATGCTCTGAACGGCCTGAAAGACCTGTATGACCGCGGTGCTCTGGCACCCGACTTTGCAACCTGGAACTCTGACCAGTTCACCGAGCGCGTTACCTCTGACCAGGTTGGCGCTACCTTTGGTACCTACTACATCCCCGCATGGCCGCTGAACCAGAATAAGGATGCCAACCCCGACGCCGACTGGAAAGAAATCAACCTGCCCAACCTGGGCGGCAATGCAAAGCCCGCTATGAACCAGGCTTCCATCCAATTCTTTAACGTTGTTACCAAGAACGCCCCCGAACACGCAGAAGAAGCTCTTGTCAAGCTGATCAACCTGGGCATGGCTGTCAACGAAAACTGCGCGACCGATAAGACCATCTTCAATGGTCTGGATAAAGCCGAGAACGGCGCATCCGTTTTCTATCTGCCGGTTTACATCTACTTCCCGGTACCTTGGGCAACCTACCGCCCCGAAATCTGGGCAGCTTATGAGGCAAAGGATCGCGATTCTCTGAAGGTCGAGTACGAGAAAGTCATGTACGACTATATGGATGACTGGCTGACCAACGGCAACAACTCTGAAAACCGCGGCACCTCCTGGGGCCAGTACAAGAGCCGCCTGGAAAAGGGCATGGGTATTGACATTGGCCTGACCGCACGCGAGACAGGTTTCTATGAGACCAACTACTTCTACGGCGGTGCAACCGCTACTGAGCAGCGCGCTTCCTCCACGCTGTCCGATACCGCAACTTCCTTCATCATTGAGTACATCATGGGCCAGAAGACCGAAGCCGATTGGGAAAGCTTTAAGCAGAGCTGGAACGACATGGGCGGCGCTGACTGGACCAAGGAAGTCAATGAGCAGTACAAGAGCATTGCTGGCTGATGTGTAAAGCAAAAGCTTTTGCGCTGAATTTCATGTAACGTTTCCTCTCTACACCATATCTTCCCCTTCACCCCGGCCGTTTCTCCTCCAAGGAACGGCCGGGAATTTTTTAGTTAGGAGTTAGGAGGGAGGAAGTAGGAGTTGGGGGAGCGCTTAATGAATTTTAATGAATAGAGAATAAATAATAATTGTGGTGGACCGCGGCGCGCGGCGCCGCTCAGGAAATATTAGGTTTGAAAATGTGTGGTAAACAACAAAATATCCTGTAGGGCGCGATGCCCTCATCGCGCCGGGGAGAAACGTTGAAATACACGGCGGACGCTGCAAACAAATGGAATTCGAACATAAAAAGGCAGCGCCCGGTGCAAATCTCGCACCGGGCGCTGCCTTACATTCAATTTCTAATTACTCATTGCTAATTATCAATGCTTTTCCGCTCTTTTTTCCATTCCGCGCAAAAAATCTTTATAAATTCCGGGGTCGGAATCTGGAATAACGGTGGCATTGCAGGTTTTCTGATAGAATTCCACCGGGCCAACGCTGCCAATGATGGCATAGCCGTACCCGTATTCCCGCATGGCGGTCAGACAGCGCAGCAGCAGGGCAGTGCCCACACCGTGGCCCTGCTCACTGTCCAGCACACGGGTGGGACCGAAAAAGTCCGGCGCGGTGGCATCGTAACAGGCGTAACCCACGATCTCGCTGCCGCGGGTGGCGATCCAGCAGCCAATGGGCGTATGGGCAAAACTGACAGCGCATTCACCGGCAGCGCAGTCGCCAGAGTGGGTGCGCACCCAATCCAGCACGCGCTGGCGGTCCGGCGCCATGGCACGGCGGATCTCGACCCCAAACGCGTGGCTCCGCGCCAGGGCCGGGGCTTCATCAGGCAGGTCATACAGTTTAACAAGCATATCAGGCATGGGAAAACCTCCAATTTGGGTGTGTGGATATTAGTAGCAAGAAGTAAGTTAGGAGTTAGGAAGGAGGCGGTAGGAGTTGTCTCGGTTTGGGTTGGAGAGGAAAGAATAGATCAATGGGACAGGTAACGATATCCATATCGAATGACGAATTCCTCATTGCTAATTATACCAACTCCTAACACCTCACTCCTACTTCCTAACTATTTTCCGCCATAACCGCTGCCCCATCCGCGGCATCGCCAACGGGTTCGGGGAAGGTGAGGGTGGGGAACTGGGCAGTCAGGCGGGTGATAACAGCGGCACGCAGGGTTTCATTTTTTTGCAGCACACTGCCAAGCAGGGCCATACTGCCGGTCTGCAAACCAAGGGGCTGCATGGCGGCGGCAGCCATCTGGGTCAGTTCATCAGCGGCATGGGCAATAATGGCCTGCGCCGCGGCATCGCCCTGCTGCAAGGCAGGGTCCAGCAGGGGGGCCAGGGCGGCAATTTCCTTTTTGGTTGTGGTGGGGGCATAGGTGAAGCGGATAACCGGCTGCACGCCTGGCGCACCCAGGCGCTGGGCGACCAGCTCCGTCAGAGCTGTGGCGGGGGCACGGCCATCGGCAGCGCGCACCACGGCGCGCAGAATATCCCGTCCGAGTGCATAGGCACTGCCCTCGTCGTCGATCAGATGCCCCCAGCCGCCGCTGCGGGCTTCGCGGCCATCGGCCGTGCGGGCGTAACAGATGGAACCGGTGCCTGCAATCAGCACAGTGCCCACCGGCTGGCCCAAGGCACCGGCCAGCGCCGTGACCTGGTCGCCAACGATTTGCAGCGGGCCAGTGTAGCCGCCTGCGCGGATGATATCCTGAATAAAGTTGTAAGCATCCGGGTTGCTGATACCTGCGCTGCCGATGCAAAGCCCATCGCACCCGGCCAGCCCTTCCGGTTGGGCAGCTAGCCAGGCCAGCGTATCGGTCAGGGTTTTGGCGGCAGCGGTGCGGTCGCTGTTGCAGTTCAGGGGGCCAAACACAGCGCGGCTGTGGGCTGCGGAACCGCGGGTGCGCAGCTCCACGGAGGTTTTGGTTCCGCCGCCGTCAATGCCAACATAGTAGGGCATCATTGGGCCTCCTGTTCCGGCGTAGCAATGGGCAGGCGGCCTGTTGCGGCATGGCGGCCCAGCAGAACATCCGCCACGGCGGCAGTACTGTGGGCGGTGTATTCATACGCGGCAAGGGTGTAGACACTTTCCGGCAGGGGGAAGAGGTCATACGGGTTGCGCAGTGCCACTACAGTGACCGGTTTTCCGCTGTTCTGGGCCAGTGCTTTGACCATTTCCAGCTGCTGTGGATGCAGGTGGCCGTTATAGGTGCCGATCACGATACTGGTGTAGCTTTCGGCGCGGCGCACCCACTCGTAAATTTCATCCTCGCTGGGATCAATGGGGGTGGTAAAACCATCTCCACCCAGCGCTTTGGCCATCATAACGGGAAAGCTTTGCTGTACATCATCCACCACATTGCCCACAAGGCCGGTGCGGTAGACCTGGCAGCCCAGGCACAGTGGGTGCCCGCCCACGTTAGGGCGGCCTGCTTTGGGTACATGCACTTCGGTAATGGTGGCGCGCAGCAGCTTGTCATTCAGGGCGGCGGCCTGCTCCGCATCAAACGCGGCGGCGGGCACGGCGGCCAGCTTGGCCTTAGCGGCCAGAATGCGGTCCACACTTTCTTCCATCTCTTTGCGATCCAGTTTGCCGGACTGCAAAGCTTCGGCGGCAGCCTTGGCGGCTTCGCCGGAAAGCAGGGTGGTGTGGGAAAGCAGCACCAGATCCACCCCGGCGTTCATGGCGGCCAGCACGCCGTTGACCGAACCAAAGAACTTCTGCACAGCCTGCATCTCCATGCAGTCGCTGGTGACAAGGCCGGTAAAGCTCATTTCGCCGCGCAGCAGGCCGGTGACGATGCGGCGGGACATGGTGGCGGGCACACCGCTGTCATCCAGCGCTGGGAACAGGATATGCGCCGTCATGATGGCGGGTACGCCGTCGGCAATGGCAGCGCGGAAGGGAGCCAGCTCCATCCGTTCCAGTTCATCGCGGGGCTTGTCTACACAGGGCAGGGTGAGGTGGCTGTCCAGCGAAGTATCGCCGTGGCCGGGGAAATGTTTGGCCAGGCAGAGCACGCCGCCATCCTGCAGGCCGCGGATCATACCGGCGGCATACTTGGCCACGGTGGCGGGGGTATCGCCATAACTGCGCACCCCGATGATGGGGTTGGCAGGGTTGCAGTTGACATCCACGCTGGGGGCCAGGTTAAAGTTGACACCCAGACTGCGCAGCTCTTCGCCGGTCAGCTTGCCGGCCAGATAGGTGGTTTCGGGGTCACCGGTGGCGGCCAGCGCCATGGAGCCTGGTACATTGATGCAGCTTTCCGGCAGGCGGGTCACAGCGCCGCCCTCTTGATCAATCATGATAAAAGCGTCGTGGCCGGTTTCGCTGCGGATGAGGGTTTGCAGGTCAGCGCACAGGGTCCGCAGCTGGTCCGCGCTGGCAATGTTTTCGCGGAAAAGGATGATGTTGCCGATCTTATATTCTTTGACCACCTGCACCAGTTCCGGTGTGAGGGCGGTTCCGGGAAAGCCAGTGACAAGGCGCTGGCCGATACGTTCAAGGTCTGTCATGTTTAGGCTCCTTCTGATTATGAGGAAAATTTTTAGTTAGGAGGGAGGAGTTAGAATTATGCGGTATTGCCTTTATTCTTTTTAATTGCCCATTGCTAATTCCTAATTCGTCCAGCTCCAACCTTGTGATGCCGCAAAACTCCTAACTCCTCCCTCTTAACTTATCATTCGTACATTCTCGCAAACGCTGCCCTTTCATCAAACGCTTTTGCCTCGTTCTCCCAGCGTTCCATCAGCGCGTCAAAGTCCGGCCAATCGTGGGCAAGTGCATCGCTGCCGGTTAGGCGGTTGATGGGCAGCAGGGCTTTTTCATCTTCGGGCTGGCGCAGGGCAAAATCGTTGGGGTATATCTCGCGGATGGCATACAGCAGGGCGGTGCCGGTGCGGATGGTGTCATACGCTTTGGTGTCGGTCAGGTGGATGTGTACGCCCTCGCAGCGCCTGCCTGCATGTTTGGAAGCACTGGGCGTAAAGTAAGCCGCGGTAAAAATTACGCCCGGCAGCTTTTTAGAGTTCATCCAGTCAGCCAATGCCGCACCGTTGATGAACGGTGCGCCGATCAATTCGAACGGGGCCGAGGTTCCGCGCCCTTCCGAAATGTTGGTGGCCTCGGTCAGGCAGGTGCCGGGGTAAAGCAGCGCGGTTTCAAAGTTGGGAATGGCCGGGCTGGGCATCATCCAGTACAGCCCTGTTTCGGGAAAGAGCATCTCCCGTTTCCAGCCCAGCACCGGCAGCACATGCAGCTGGCAGCCAATGTGCTGTTCCTCGTTGGCAAGGCGGGCAAATTCACCGGGGGTCAGGCCGTACCGGGTTGTAAGGGGATAGGCCCCCACAAAGCTTTCAAAACCGGGCTGCAGCAAACCGCCCTCCACCTTGCCGCCCAGGGGATTGATGCGGTCCAGCACTACCAGTTCTTTGCCCGCGGCGGCGCAGTCCCGCATCACATACAACAGGGTGGAAATGTAAGTATAAAACCGCGCGCCGATATCCTGGATATCATAGATCACGGTATCTACCAGGTCCAGCATCTCCGGCGTCATGTGCTGGGAATCCTTGCGGTACAGGCTGTACACCGGCAGTCTGGTGGCGGGATCGGTGTAGGTTTCCACGGTAGCACCGGCGTCATGGTCGCCGCGTACGCCGTGCTCCGGGCCGAACAGCGCTGTCAGCGGGAACTGCGCGTGGATGGCATCAATGCCGGATGTCAGCATCCGAGTTACGCCGGATGTCGAGGTGATCAGGCCGAGCCGCCGCCCTTTCAGCCAGGGCGCGGCGTCAGCCAGGTGGTCAAGACCATTCAGAACCATGGGGAAACCTCCTGTTGCGGTAAACGCTGTGAAATTTTATATCAGAAAAGCTTACCAAATTGCACGATGCAAAGAATAAACGAGAGAAAAAGATTTTTTGCCCCGCGATATGGCAAAATAATGACTTGATATGTTCATTATATTCGCGTTATAATAAAAAGAAAAGGGGGCTTGAGAAATTTTGTTTCAAAAAAGTTGAGAGTATTTTTGTACAAAATTTCTAAAGTTTTGCAGTACCCCTCTGAACGAAAGGGTGGAGCATGACAATGTTGTGCAAAGATGCAGAGGCAAAAAAACTGGCAATCGGCCTGATGAGCGGTACTTCGGCTGATGGCATTGACGCTGTGCTGGTGGAAATCAGCGGGTGCAGCACCAACACCCACGTGCGCCAGATGGCGTTTGTCACGCTGCCGTTCACCGATGCTGTGCGCAGCCGCATTTTACAGGTGGCGGCAGGGAACTTTGGCGGCAGCGAGGAACTTTGCCTAATGAGCTTTTTGCTGGGCAAGCTCAGCGCAGACGCCTGCTTGGCAGTCTGCGCGCAGGCGGGCGTGGACCCGCGGAATGTTGCCTTTGTGGGTAGCCATGGGCAGACGGTGTTCCATGCCCCGGTGGAGCAGGACTACCTGGGCTACAAAGTGCGCGGCACCCTGCAAATCGGCGAAGCTTCAATGATCGTGGAAGCGCTGGGCTGCCCCGTGGTGAGCGATTTCCGCGTACGGGATATGGCTGCAGGCGGCCTTGGTGCGCCGCTGGTGCCGTATACCGAGTATCTGCTTTACCAGGACCCGCAGCGCAATGTGGCATTGCAGAACATTGGCGGTATTGGCAACATCACGCTTTTGCCCCGCGGTGCGGGCTTGAACGGTGTGCTGGCCTTTGATACCGGGCCGGGCAACATGGTGATCGATGCCCTTGCCGCCCGCATGACGAACGGAAAAGCCCGCTATGATGACGGCGGCAAAATGGCTGCTGCCGCTCAGGTCAACCCCGCCCTGTTAGCCTGGATGATGCAGGACGAATACCTGAAGCGCACCCCGCCCAAAACTACCGGCCGCGAAATGTACGGTGATGCCTATGTGGAACAGCTGCTGAAGAAAGCCAATGAGCTGGATGTGCCGCTGGGGGATGTGCTGGCCACCGCCACCCGCTTTACGGCGGAGTGCATCAGCGCGGGCGTGCGGGATTACTGCCCCGTCAAGCCGGACCGGATGATCGTGGGCGGGGGCGGCAGCATGAACCCCACGCTGCTGACCCATATTGCCGACTGTCTGCCCGGCTGCGAGGTGATGACCAACGAGCAGCTTGGTTTGGACAGCAACGCGAAGGAGGCCGTGGCCTTTGCCGTGCTGGCGAACGAAGCCATGTACGGCCAGCCCAACAACGCCCCCGGAGCAACCGGTGCTGCACACCCCGTTGTGATGGGTAAAATCAGCCAATAACCGGAAAGGGGGACCATCCATGACCAGCATCGAAATCCGTGTGCGGGACTTGTATGATGATTTGAATGATTCCGAAAAAAAGGCAGCGTCCTTCTTTTTAAGCCATGTGGACAGCGTGTTTGTGCTGCCCATTGCCAAGCTGGCCAAACAAGCCGATACCACTCAGGTGGCCTGGGTGCGGCTGTGCAAGCACATCGGCTTTGACGGCTTGAAGGATATGAAAAAAGCCCTGTTCAACGAGCTGAACGAGACCAACGCTCCCACTGCCCAGCGGGAGAGCAGCGGATTCTTTACTGATATCCGGGACTATAACACCATCACTGAGATGGCGGACGCGGTGAAAACCAGCAGCATCTGCGCTATTGAGGACACAATGAAGCTGCTGGATACCGCCATTGTGGAGCGTGCCGCGGGGAAAATCATCCAGGCGGACAGTGTGCGGCTGTTCGGAGTGAATGCATCGTCGCTGGTAGCGCAGGACCTGTATTATAAGTTGATCCGCATTGGCAAGTCCGCCTGTTATGCGCAGGATCTGCACATTCAGCTTACTTATGCTGCAACTATGGGGCCAAAGGATGTGGGCATTTTTGTATCCAACTCCGGTACCACCCGCGAGGTGATGGAGTGCCTACACCTGGCCGCCGCCCGGGGAGGCACCACCATTGCGCTGACCCGGTTCGACAACAGCCCCCTGGCCCAGGCTGCGGACCTGTGTTTGTACACATCATCGCCGGAAATCAGCCACCGCAGCGGTGCAATGAGCAGCCGCATTGCCCAGATGTGCATGGTGGATGTTCTGTTCACCGCTGTTGCCCGCCGCAACTACCGCAAAGTGGAAACCGCCCTGGAAAACAGTTATAAGAGCTGTATGACGCACAGGGTGGAAGCGGAAAACTAAGTTAGGGGCTTTTTCAATTAGGAATTAGCAATGAGAAATTAGGAATTGGAAATAGAGCAGGGCCCGGTGCGGAAATGGCACCGAGCCCTGCTTTTTGAGTGAATAATGTAAAAAATAAAGAATAATGTTGGTGGACCGTGGTGCGGTGTGTCACTCAGAAAATATTGGGTTTGCTGTATTATAAAAAATATGTAAGAAGCAAGGAGATGCTCTGCAGGTAATGTTGACCACTGCGCCGGGGTGCTGCGCCAGGTAGAAACCAGCTTGTCCAGCACCAGAGCGCGGGCAATCACGCCGTTGTGCATGGCGGCATCCTTGCTGGAAAAGTCAAAGTTATAGTCCAGTTGCTGCACCAGCCGCACGGCGGTGTCATCGTGGATTGCACCGTGGGTCTGGCTTTCCTTGGCGCGGGCATACAGGGGTTGCAGCATGGGTTCTGGCATACCGGACAGGGTGATTTTTTCAATTTATGATATGAGTTAGAGCATATTAGCTTAAAGGTTGATAAAACGCCCCTTTGCAGGCGGCGGGACTTTTTACAAAAGCGTTATACCATAAAGGAAAGAAGGAGAAAAGTAAACGCTAAAAGAGAATGTTTCTTCATGATTCTTTATAATTGTGCCTTGCTCCGCTTCAAATGGCGGCTTCCTCATTCCTAATGAAAATATATTTCCATTCGCCCGGCCATATGATATAATGTTCCCGTTTAAAAACAAGGATAAGGGGAGAAAGTTATAAAACAATGAAAGACGAGAAAAAACGCGCGTCCGGCACAACGGACCTGACAACGGGGCGGCCGCGGGTAGCTGTCCATAAAACAGGTTTCACGAAACAAATAATATGGCAGTTGCCGGACAAGGGTTGCTGACAAAAGGGGTATGTGTCATTAAGGCACATGCACCTTTGATTATGCAGTTGCTTTGTTTATGGTAGATGGACAGGATAGATTTTGTACGATTTAAGGTCGATAATCCAGAATTAGCTTACCTGTGAGCAACATAAAAATCAGGGGCAATGATGCGTCCATGCCCTTGCACAAGTACAGCTCATAGGTCAGTTAAATGCCGATTTCCAACCTGTTTCATAAGGGTACTTCTGAGATGTCATCTTTCAGAAAAGTAGTCAGAAATCCCTCACTTAAACCAATCCTTGTGAGGATAGGGAAGAAGTTTGCTGAAACGATAATTTTGTCCATTATTCCGCGCTTCTGCAATCCGTGTACTGCGCTCACCGTTCCGTTCGCTATTGCATGGTTACAATTAGTTGTTCACCATCCAATGAACAGTGGAATCCCTTTCCATAAGCAGCACATCATTTACAGCGATAGAAACCTCTGGATTTGAAAACTGTTTTTGCTTGTCCGGCCAAGCAAGCAGGATAGACAAGTACAACGAAATATGCTATAATTCCCGCAAATACTCTAAAAGACCACGTTAACATGTCAGGTCGCTGTCTGGCGGCACTTATTAACGGAGGTTTGGGTTATGAATAACAAGCAAACGAAAAAGGCTACAGTCGACGCAATCAATGTGATGATCCGCCACGCGGACAAGGGTCCTTCCGGATTTTGGGTGGAGGATCACGAAGGCTGTGGCAATCCGGCGGTCTTTCCGGAATTTGAGGAGGGCTTGAAGCGAGGAAGGCTTGTCCAGAAAGAACACTATTTTTGCCCATGGAATACCGCCATTATGTATGGCGATGGGCATGGCAACACATCCACTGGCTGTTATCATAGCTGCTCTATTGATAAGGCGAGGTATCTGACCACTGAGGAACTTAAAGAAGTTCTTGCCCGCTTCAAAACACGCATGGAAAATGGGGATTACGATTGCGTTGACCATTTATCGCCGTTGCTGACAAAAGACGAAAGCAGACACATAGAGGATCGCATTCTTGCGGAGCAGCATGAGTGCGAACGCTGCGAAAGGCAAAAGCGGCAGGATCGGCTCAAAAAAGCCGCTGCTCTGATTGCCAAGTATCCAGATAAAAAATCGCTTTTGGCAATCAATTATGGAGAAGATACATGCGTAGATGAAGAAGACGGCCTCGTATTTTTCAATCCGGATTCTCGTAAGGATGTCGTTGGCGCAGAAAAGATGTCCTATGATGAATATCTGGATGTCCAGCTTGCTTCTTTAGGGCACGCTTATCGTTCCGGATTTGCAAACGGCATATTTAATTATCTGCTTGAATTCAAAGGACAGATTGAGAAAGTCAAGCCAAAACATATTTGCTTCAAGCGGGTCTTCATTAGTGGAATGTACACCGATGGGACAATGTTTGACGGAAAAGAGGATCACGTCTGGATGGACAAATCCGGCTTTGAAGATCACAACGTTGGTGACAATGTTTCATTCGGTGCCGAGGTCTACCGCTATGTAAAAACCGGAAATGGAAAACTGATTGACTACGGACTGCGTAACCCGACAGGCATCCAAAAGATCGAAGCCTACGAGCTTCCCAGCGATGATGAACTGATTATGCAGGAAGTTGAACAGCTTATCTGCGAGACTTGCTTTCTAAGCGAGCAGTGCAATCGCAATTACTGCATGATGGATCCAAAGCAAAAGCATTTGCTCGAACAAGAAATGTTCCGTGCAATAAAGGCACAGACAGATAAGGAGACGCAGAAATGAAACGATTCTTTCTTATGTGGGGACTTGTAATTGCATTGTTGCTGAGTGGGTGCGGATCGTCGGCATCCCGTGTTGAAACACTGAAAAGTTGGTCTTTTCAGTATAACGAGGGAACAAGTGATTACAGCCTTTTCTTTGGCTTGGCTGATAAAAATGATAAGTCCCTGTCAGCCGATGTCGATGTGGATATTCGAATCGTAAATGATGCGGATGAAGAGGTTTATGCTGGTACAAAGTCCGTTTCTACTGATGATTTCAGTTATTATTCCAGCCAAGCTGCCGGAGAGCAGTATCTTGCCAATGTGAGAATCCCTGCCGCTGAGATCAAAGCCGGAACGTCTGCAAGCGGGATGGTTTATTTCACCGTGTACAAGGAAAACGCAGTTCAGTTTGACGAAGTAAACTGCGATGCTCTGTATTGCTTGCCTATTGAAGATGTCCAAGTGACGTTTGATTCATTTCCGCTGGATCTGAAGGTGAAAGACTTCATGGGGAGTACGGCATCCGTGATCCAAATTCAAGGAGCCGAATTTAAGTTTGACAAAGACTATTCTCCGCAGCTGACCATTACAATTACCGGAGAAAAAAAGAGCGGGAACAGTGATTCTGGGTATGATATGATTAGTTATAAGCTGTATGACAGTGCGGGTTATCTGGTAGACTCCGGCAATATATACCTATCTTCTCTGAGCGTCGGAGATAAGTTCAAGGATGACTCTGTTGTGATCTATGACATTACTCCCGGCGAATCCTACACATTCCAGTTATCAGAGTATAGCTGGTGAGCTTTCGCAATTTTTTCACAAACATAAGGGCTTGGGACTATCCCAAAAATCACCACCACCCCTCTAACGGGTGGTTTGCTCTGAGGCTATAAGCCTCTGTTACCGGCCAGCGCCTAAAGACGCTGGCTTTCACTTTGTTCAAGTCACTACGCCCTTGACTCGTTGCCGCCCTTTAAAGGGCATCTGTATTACCGGCTACCCCTTGAAGGGGTCCTCGTACTCCTTCACACTGAGTTTATCCTGCATGATATCGTACTTCTCCTGGTCTTGTATATACTTTTTTATAGTTGCCTCATTAAGTCCTACTGTACTTACATAGTATCCTTCTGACCAGAAATATCTGTTTCCAAATTTATACTTTAGGTTTGCGTGCTTATCATAAATCATAAGTGCACTTTTTCCCTTTAAGTATCCCATAAACTGTGACACACTGTATTTCGGTGATATGCTTACTAACATATGAATACGGTCGGCCATAAGATGCCCTTCTATAATCTCTAGTCCTTTGTATGCATACAATTGTTTCAAAATATCTCTAATGCTCTCTTTGTATTAATTATAAATTATTTTTCGT
>ERZ772872.2937-NODE-2937-length-13160-cov-16.391301_pt1 | contig 13160 bp, 10 predicted proteins | sample MGYA00512132_ERZ772872 | MGnify/ENA primary metagenome ERZ772872 (study PRJEB29015, sample SAMEA2737724) | human gut metagenome | biome: human gut; feature: human-associated habitat; material: faeces | place: China | collected 2012 ...
AACTTGAGCACCATCAGGTAGCAGAAGGCTACCCGGAACACCCACATGGAGATGACGCTGACCGTCATGGTAAAGGCGGCATCTCCGGCGGCGCGCAGGATGTTGGGCAGGGTGAAGCTGGAGGGCCACAGGATCAGCGATACAACGTTGAACCAGACCATCAATTCCAGTGCCATGCCGTAGGCCTCCGGCGAGAGGTTGAACCAGGAGAGCGCCAGCTTGTTCAGGAAGAACAGGCCGGAAAGATTCATCACCCAGTCCCCGGCGTAGGCGGTCAGGAGCAGCAGGCGGGAATAGCGCTTGGCCTGAACCTTTTCCCCGGCACCCAGACACTGGCCCACAACGGTCAGCGCGCCGATGCCCACGGCGGAGGCGGGCACGTTCAGGAAGCTGGAGATGTTGCCCGCCACGGCGTTTGCGGCAATGGCGGCGGTGCCCAGCGTGCTGGTCAGGCTGGAGACCGACAGCTTGCCGATCTGGAACATGCCGTTCTCGATGCCGGCGGGAATGCCGACTTTCAGGATGCGCTTGATGAGGTCGAGGTCAGGCTTCAGGTCGGTGAGGTGGTCGATGCGCAGCGCACAATCCGGCTTCTGCAGCAGGAACATCACGGTGAAACAGGCGATCATCCGGCTCACGAGGCTGGCAGTGGCCGCACCCATCACGCCCATGCCAAACCTGTAGATCAGGATGGCGTTGCCGCCAATGTTCACCACGTTCATCACCAGGCTGGAAAGCATACTGATCTTGCTGTTGCCCTGGGCGCGGAACAGTGCCGCACCGGCATTGTACACGCCAATAAAGGGATAGCTCAGGGCCGAGAGCAGGAAATAGGTCTCGGCGTAGCGCATCACATCCGCGTCAATGGAGCCGAAGATGCCCCGCAGGATGGCGTGCCGCCCCACCGCCACGATGACGGCGGTGACCACGCTGAGCGAGATCATAATGAACATGATCTGGGCGGCGCTGGCCTTGGCACGTTTGGGCTCCCGGTGGCCGATGTACTGGCTGGCGACCACCGCGCCGCCGGTGGCCAGTGCGCTGAGCAGCTGGATCATCAGCACGTTGAAGGAGTCCACCAGGCTCACGCCCGAAACGGCGGCTTCGCCCACCGAGGAGACCATCAGGGTGTCCGCCAGACCGATGGAGATGCTGAGGGCCTGCTCTGCCACCAGCGGCAGGAAAAGTGAGATGAGCTGTTGACGGTTGAACAGCGGTCTGGATGTGGTCGATGCGTCTGTCATGGTGTCCTCCCTTGGCGCGTGGATTCAAACACACCCATGATAGCGCGGAATGACGTGAAAATCAAGATGTTGTATCCAACAAACCTGAAAATCAGGCAAACTCTTTGCTGGGGGTCAGGCTGGTGCCGTAATAAACGATGTAGTCGTAGGGAATCTGGGGGTTGTATGCGGCCAGATCGCCGTACTTGGCCAGAATGTCGTTCCGCAGGTTCTCCGGGGTGTAGGGCTGCCCGGCGGAAAGGGAATCGGCGCAGACCGCGTTCCACATGCTCTCGGTAAAGGCGGCGCAGTTGAAGTAGGCCGACCAGTGGTCAGATTTTGCAAGGTTGCGGTTGACCACGTCCAGCTGGCCCTGATCCAGCGAGGTCTGGACAGCATAGATGTTCTGGTAGTAGGAATCGGCCAGATAGCGCTTGTAGTAGCCCTCCAGATTGTACCAGATGCCGGTGTGCTCCCAGCGGTTGCCGCGGGGGCTGAAGGTCATCTCGGTGTCGGGCGCGATCCGCAGGCCGCCCACCTCGATGTCATGGTCCGAGACGTTCCGCACCGAGAGGAAGGAGTGGCCGCTGGAATTGATGGAGGCATCGCCCCGGTCCTCGGCCCGGGCGTAGATGCGCAGCAGGGCCACGGCACCCTCGGCGGGTTCTGCACCGTAGGCCTGCACGGCAGATCTATGGTCGGCCTGTTCAAAATCGTAGGGGCCGCCGGTGCTGGTGGTAAAGCCAACGATGTTGCGGATCTGATCCTCAAGGGGGCTTACATCGGTGATGACACGTTCGTCCTGGGGGGCGGGCGTTGCGGCGGGAGCCTCGGCCAGCGCGGCGGTGCTGCCGAACACGCACAGAGCCAGTGTCAGGCAGAGGGAAAGGGCGTGGAACTGCTTTTTCACGGGGGAACCTCCAAAGAGAAAAATTTCAGGTCAAGGATAGACGATTTTTGGGGCGCTGTCAAGAAAAAGATGTCTGCCGCCTTTACCCCCGGGGCCGGTTGTGTTAAAATGGAACTGGCAGCCGTGCCCGGTGTTTTGGGGCATGGGACCGATCGGAAGGTAAATGAATCTGACCCAGAGAGGGGAACAACCTATGCCAAAAGAAGCACACAAGGTCGTGGTCATCGGGCACCGCAACCCCGATACCGATTCCATCTGCTCCGCCATTGCCTATGCGGAGCTCAAAAACCGCACCAGCACGCTGGTCTGTGAGCCGCGCCGTGCCGGTAAAATGAATCAGGAGACCGAGTTCGTCCTGAAAAAGTTCGGTGTCACGCCGCCCCGGATGTGCACCGACGTGAACCCCAAGATCCGGGACGTGGATTACCGCGAGATGCCGGGCATCCCGGGCTCCACCAGCCTGCGCCGCGCATGGAAGATCATGCGCGACCAGCAGATCGACACCCTGTCCATCACCAGCGCGGACAACGAGCTGGAGGGCATCATCACGGTGAAGGATCTTGCCACCGCCAACATGGACGTGTTCGATACCGCGGTGCTGGCCAAGAGCCGTACCTCTTATAAGAACATCCTTGAAACGCTGAACGGCACCATGGTGGTGGGCAATGCCGACGCGGTCTGCACCACCGGCCACATCAAGATCGGCACCGCCACCCCCGAGATGCTGGAAAGCAGCGTGGAAAAGGGGGATATCGTCATTCTGAGCAACCGGTACGAAAGCCAGCTCTGCGCCATTGAAAAGGAAGCCTCCCTGCTCATCATCTGCAATGGGGCCAAGGTGGGCCGCACCATCCAGCGCATTGCCGATGAGACCGGCGTTGCCATTATGACCACCCCCGAGGATACCTATGCGGCGGGCAAGCTCATCAGCCAGTGCGCCCCCATCTCCTATTATATGACCCGGGACAACATCCTCAAATTCACCCTCGTCACCCCCGTGGCCGATGTGCTGCGGGTGATGGCAAAGGTGCGCCACCGCTATTTCCCCATCCTCGATGAGGACGGCAAATACTGCGGCATGGTCAGCCGCCGCAACGTCATTGCCCTGCGCAAGCGGCGCATCATTCTGGTGGACCACAACGAGGCCACCCAGGCCGTGGAGGGCTTTGATCAGGCCGAGATCCTGGAGATCATCGACCACCACCGCATCGGCAGTCTGGAGACCAGCGGCCCGGTCTACTTCCGCAACCAGCCCGTGGGCTGCACTGCCACCATCATCACCCAGATGTACGATGAAAACGGTGTGGACATCCCGCCCCAGATCGCGGGCCTGCTGCTGGCGGCCATCCTTTCGGATACGCTGGCCTTCCGCAGCCCCACCTGCACCCCCGTGGATGAAAACGCCGCCAAGCGTCTGGCCAAGATCGCAGGCGTGGACATTGAAGAGTTTTCCACCGAAATGTTCGAGGCCGGTGAAAAACTGGACGGCAAGACCCCCGAAGAGGTCTTTTTGCAGGACTTCAAGGTGTTCATGTGCGGCGATATCCGCTTTGGCGTGGCGCAGGGCAGCTACATGACCCGCAAAAACCTGCAGGCCGCCCAGGCGCTGCTCCAGCCCTATCTGGAGGAGGCCCGCAACAAGCAGAACGTGGAGGACCTCTACATGCTGCTGACCGATGTGCCCAAGGAGGAGAGCGTGGTCATCTGCACCGGCCGCTACGCTGCCGAGGTGTTGAGCAACGGCTTTGAGAGCCGGCCCGCCGCCGACGGCAGCTGGACGCTGCCCGGCGTGGTCAGCCGCAAAAAGCAGTTCATCCCCGCCATGATGAGCGCCTATCAGGAGCTGTAACCCCCGATATAAAACACGAAGCCCCCGGAACCCTGCATGTTCCGGGGGCTGTTGTGTTTTGTAAGGGAGCGTCAGGCTGCGACTTTTAAGGGAGAGTTATCAGTCCAGATGGTGCCATCCAAAAGCTTTGTTACGGCCAGTGTGCCGTTCACGCTGACCCGCGCGGGGTCCAGCGCATAGAAATCGCTCTCCCGCAGGTTTTCGCGGTCTGCCGTGGGGGAGATGCCCACCACGCACACCCAGTGTCCGTAGGTGCTGCTGGTGGCGATGTGGGGGTAATTGACCTCTTTCCAACCGGAGCCGGAGAGGTGGTATTCATAGCTCGTCACGCGGTTGGTGTGCTTGGACACGCCGCTGACAGCGGTATTTTTCAGATGTACGATGACAGGCCGCCCGGCCTGCAGCTCTTCATACAGGCGGGAAAGGCAGTCGGAAAGGGAGCCGCTGTAAGCGTAGTACCCGGCGGCAGACCATACCGCACCGTTCGACCACATCCCGCTGCCCGAGCAGGGCTTGCCATCCAGAATGGTGCGGGCGTAGCGCAGGGCGTACCAGCTGCACCGGCCCGAGGTCTGGTTGCCGATGGAGACGATCTGCTGGCTGTCGAAGGACAGCAGCGTGATGCCGTTCACATCCTGCAATTGTGCCGCCGCAGCCTTTGGCGCGGCCAGAAAGGTCAGGCACAGCAGAACTGCTGCCACAAAAACGCGCACCGGAGCGCGCAGGGAACCGTGCTGCATGGGGCAAACTCCTTTTCCTTGTTCAGGAACGGCACCCGGCGGTTCCCATTGCCTTAAGTTTAGCACCAAATCGTGGTAGAATTGTGTAAACGCCGGAAATATTTTCCGGTTTTTGCCCCGGGCACGGCAAAGGATCTTTGCGAAGATTCGTTCTGGAAAAAACAACAAAAGCAGGAGAAAATGTTTGGTGAAGCTGGCAATTGACAAAAGCGACACTCGTTGGATAAAATAAAGCTGGAAGGGGCCCTGTTTCAAAATGGAAAGGCACCCTGCATATTATGATAAAAACACAACAAAACGACTGGAGGTCCCGACATGAAAATGCTGAAAAAACTGGCCGCTTTGATTCTGGCGGCGACCATGGTACTTGTTCTGTTCACCGCCTGCGGCGGCGATACCGCCCAGAGCCCCGAGGCTCAGGCGGAAAATCAGGTAATGAGTGCGATCAATGCAACCCGACCGGAGGGGCAGAAACTGGAAAACAACGCACAGCGCAGAGCGGTTGCAAGCCAAAGCATTGATGCGGCGGCAAATGGAAATCCCAATGGTGATTTGAACTTTGCGCTGAATCTGCTTGGTTATTCTTCTAAGGTCTGGTTCAAAATCGATGGCCCCAAAGATGGTAAGTGTGTAGCTACATTTGTGACGACATTTGACTATGACGGCACGAAGCTGAATAAGTTCGTTCAGAAAATTGCCGAGGGCGGCAACCTTGGAAACGCGAATATCGCACAGAGCACGAAATGGACACAGGTTGGTGTTGTTGTCAAAGCTGTGAATGGTCATACCTACATGGCTATCTCGGTGGCATTTGATAAAAATGCCTGAGCAAAACAAATTATGTGATTTTCCCCGGAGCGTGGCTGAAAGGCCGCCCTCCGGGGCTTTTTGTATTTGTGGCAAAATCCTTCTGATTGTGGTACAATAAAAGATAGATTTTGTCGAAAGAAAGGAACCTTTGGATGCAGCTGTTTGAACTGGTCAGCCCGCGGCTGTTCCGCCCGCTGGCGGGGCCCAACCGGGCGTTTTATGCGGAGCTGCTGCTCCTGCTGTGGGAGGAGTGCCGCCACACGGCGGATTACTCCATCTCCCGGGCAGAAGCGGTGAGCCGGGCCGAGGATTACTTTGCGGCGCTGGCAAAGCCGCTGGCACTGGATGCCGATGACGCGGGCGATGAAGCCGAACAGCCCACCCGGGACCCCCATACCCTTGCGCTGGGCTTTCTGCTCCGCCTGCGCCGCACCGGCTGGCTGGAAGAGCAGCCCGGCAGCTATGAGGAAGAGCCTGCCCTTGCCTTTGTGCCCGAAGTGGCCCCCCTGCTGGAGGCGCTGGAGGAGATCCTGAACCCGCGCGTTGTCACCTACACCGGCAAGCTGTACAAGGCCTGGCAGCTGCTGCAGAACATCGGGGAGGAAAAGAGCCCCTATGAAAATGTTCTGCGGGAGGTGGCCTCTGATCTGGAAGCGCTGAACAAGTCCCTGCGGGCGCTGAATGCGTCCATCGGGCATTATATCGACCGGCTCACCCGCAACCGCACCCCGCAGGAGGTGCTGGAGCTCTTCGACCAGTACGAGGAAAAGGTGGTGGCCGCCGCTTACCACCGCTTCAAGACCAGCGATAACCTGTTCAACTACCGCGCTTATCTGGAGGAGGAGCTGGACGACTGCGAGGCAAACCATCTGCCCCGGCTGGCGCTGGATTACGCCCGGGTGGAGCACTGCGCCCCCGGCGAGGCCGCTCCTGCCGTGCGTGCCCTCATCCAAAAGCTGCGGGATTCGTTGGAAGAGATGAGCACCCTGATGCGCCAGATCGACCAGAGCCACATCCGCTACCGCAAGCGGGCCGTGCAGCGGGCACAGTTCCTGCTGCTGAGCGACCGCTCTGCGCAGGGCAGTGTCACCGCCCTGCTCCGCCGCTATGCCGAGGAGATCAAAACGCCCGATCAGCTGTTCGCACCGGATGACGGCCCGGTGGCAAAGCATCTGCACCTCTACCCGGCGGCGGTGTTCGGGGCAAAGCCTCTCTACCCGCCCGCCGCGCCCCGCAGCGAAACGCCGCTGGCCCCGGTGCGGCAGGCCGGGCTGGATGCGGAGCAGCTGCACAAAGAACAGCAATTGCTGCTGGATTACGCCCGGATGGCCGTGACCGAGGAAAATGTGGGCCTGCTGGCAAAACAGGCCCTTGCCGCCCGCAGTGCGGTGGCTGCCTCCACGCTGGCGGAGGAATACCCCCGCGATTTTGCCCGCATCATCGGCCTGCACACCTACTCGCAGTCGCCGCGCCGGGCTTACGATATCACCCTTACCGGAAACTGGGTCGAACGGGGCGGCTTCCGGTTTGAAGAGTTTATTCTGACACCCCGCAGGGAGGACGCTGACCATGGCCGAACCGAATAAAATGCTGGAAGAGACCGCAAACTATCTGCTCAATCACTGCTTTGTGCTGGGCGGCGTGGAGGATCAGCGGGCAAAATACCTCTATGTGCAGGATCATCTGCCCGAGGTGCGGGCCGTGTTCGCGCCGCTGGGCTATGCGGTAACGCTTTACCCGGCTCCGCTGCAGGCGGCGGCGCTGGTCAACGAGCATGAGGGCAGTCAGGCCCGGCTGCTGAAATACGAGAGCATCCTGCTGCTGGTGCTCCGCCTGCTCTACCTGCAAAAGCGGGAGAGCCTTGCCGCCAGCGCCGATCAGGTGCTGGTCACGGTGGAAGAGGTGCAGACAGAGCTGCAGAAGATGAACCTGCCCCGGCGGCTGGACCAGCGCACGCTGGAGGAGTTGATGCGCACCCTGCGCAGGTACAATCTGGCCCGCCCGGTGGGGCGGCTGACCGGTCTGGACAGCCGCATCGAGGTGTTCCCCACCGTGCTGCTGGCCCTGCCGGATGCAGATCTTGCCGATGCCGCCGCCGAGAGCAGCCGCACCAGGGAAGAGCTGGCCCTCTACGAGCGGCCTGAGGGAGATGCCAGCGGGGAGGAAGAAGAATGATCGAATTAAAGCGCCTGAAGCTCATCAACTGGCACAACTTTGAAAATGTCACCTTCGATTGTGCCCGTCTGACTTATATGATCGGTGTCAACGCGGTGGGCAAGACCACCATTCTGGATGCCATTCGCTACTGCCTGACCACCAACCGCAACTTCAATGCCCTGGGCAATAAAAAGAGCGGCCGCACCCTGCAGGGCTCTGTCCACGCCAAGCAGCGCGGCGAGAACGCCTACCGCCGCCCGGGCCGCACCGTGGCCTACATCGGCGCGGAGTTCTGGGACAGCGTCAAGCGCACCCACTTCGTCATCGCCGTCCGGGTCGAGTCGGAAGGCCCCATGCAGGAGCTCCATCCCGGCGACCAGACCTGGTATATCTCCGAGGACGGTTGCACCCTCGAGCAGCTGCCCTTCATCGACCCCCGCACCGGCGCGCCCAGCTCGAAAGAGAACTTCAAGCCCGCTGTGGGCCGTCTCTCCTACACCCGCAGCCCCGGCGAAGCCCGCGACCGCATCTGCCGGGCGCTGGGCATCGGCCGCGCCGCAAGCCCGCTGGGCAAGAAGTTCAACGAAGTCTTCCAGATGGGTACCAGCATGGACGAGATCCCCAACTTCCGGGAGTTTTTATATCAGTACATCCTGCCTCAGCCCGAGCTTGATCTGGAAGCTTTGCAGGGCGACCGGGTGGAGCTGGAAAATCTCCACGCCGTGCTGGCCGAGGCCCAGACCCGCGCCGCCGCGCTGGAACAGATCGTGGACTATGGCCGCGAAGCTGCCCAGAAGGAAACGGAAGCCCTCGTCAACCGAGGCACCGCCCTGCTGGCCCGTGCTGAGGAAGCCGCCGCTGGGACGAACACCTGGCAGGAGCATCTTGCCGCCGGAAAGCGCCAGCACGAAGAGCTGACAGCCCGCTACGCCGCCGCAAAAGACGCCGAGGCCGAGGCCCGCCGGGCTTATCTTTCGGCCCACAGTGCCGCCGCCAGCGGCGAGGGCCGGGCGCTGGACGTTCTGAGCGAAGAGCTGGCCCGCAAAAAGACCGCACTGGACAAGGCCGGCCGGGACGCTTCCAGAAGCGAAGCCGCCGCAGGCAACGTGCAGAGCCTCTTGCAGAGCTTGCAGCGCAGCGGCTTTGCCGTCGAAAAATCGCTCTGGCCTGCCTCACTGACGGCGGAGACTCTGCCCCAGCTCCAAAGCGCCCTCGCCGGGCTGGAAAAGCCGCTGGAAGAGCAGTATTTCGCCGCACGGCAGAGCGCCGACGCCCTCACCGCTGAGGTACAGGAAAAGCAGGCGGAGCTGGCCTCCGTCTCGGGAGGCCGGTGGGTCTACCCCCACGGTGACGCCGCCACCAGAGTGCGGGACGCCGTGAACGCTGAGCTCAAGAGCCGCGGCATGACGCCGGACGCAAAGATCTTCTGCGAACTGCTGAGCGTCGAGGACGAGAGCTGGCAGGACTGCGTGGAAGCCTGCCTCGGCGACCGCCGGTTCGACATCCTCGTGCCGCCTGCCCACTACGCCGCCGCCAAGAGCGCCTTTGTGGCCCTGCGGGACAAGGTCGGCCCCATCAGCCTGCTGGACACCCCCAGCATCCGCACGGCCAACCGCAAGGCCGACGCCGCCCCTGCCGACAGCCTCGCCGCGCAGGTCCGAAGCGAGAACCCGCTGGCCGCACAGTATGCCGACACCATCCTGCGGCGCATCGTCTGCTGTGACACCCCCGACACACTGGAAAACTATCCCGACAGCGCTACCCGCGACCTGCTGCGCCACCACCCCTTCCGCCTCGAGCGTCTCCGCACGCCCCAGCGGTACATCGGCCTTGACGCCCGCCGCGCCCGGGCCGAAGCGCTGACGAAAGCTCTGGATGAGCTGACCGCCCGCAGCAGGGAAGCGGCGCAGTCTGCCGCCGCCCTCAAAGCCGCACGGAACAGCTATCAGGATGTGCTGCACAGCAGCGTCATGGATGAGCTGGCCGCGCTGTGGGACGCCCGCGCCGCGCTGGAAGCGGCCCGCGCCGACTGCACCGCACAGGAGCAGAAGCTGGCCGAGTGCCGCGAGAACCCGATGCTGCAGCAGCTTTACAAGGAGGACGAGGCCCGCGAGGCCGCGTGGGACGCCGCCCGCGCCGCTGTGGAGACAGCCGGCGGCGACATCCGTGTCTGCGAAAAGCAGCTGGCCTCCTGCGAGGCTGAGCAGGCCAAGGCAGAAGAGACCGTCAGGCAGGCAAAGGACGCCGCTGACCGGTTCTTCGCCCAGTACCCGCTTTTGGAGCCGCTGGCACGGGAGCGCTTCGCGGCCCTGAGCAAGGACAAAGGCCCGCGCTATGCCGCCCAGTCCGCCGAAAAGGCACAGGCCCGGCTGGACGACGCACTGGCCGTCTACCTCACCGGCACCCTCGAGCCTGCCCAGAAAGAGTACAACACCCGCTATGTCTGCGATCATCCGCTGGGCCTTACGGGCATCGAGCAGTACCGCGCCCAGCACGAAAGCCTCGTGCGCATTGATCTGGAGCGGTACGCCGCCCGCCTCGAGCAGGCACAGCGCGACTGCAAGGACCGCTTCCGCAAGGACATCCTCTTCCGGATGAAGGACGACATCTTCAACGCACGGCGGCAGTTCCGGGAGCTGAACAAGGTAATGGAACAGCTGACCTACGGCGAAGAGGTCTACCGCTTCGAGCTTGGTCCCAGCCGCGACCCCCAGCTGGCCGCATTCTATCAGGTCATCGTGGACAAGGGAAACCAGCAGATGACCGACGGCGACTCGCTGGACAACCTCGCCGCCACCGCCGACCCCGTCTATGAGCGTCAGGTGGACGAGCTGATGGAAAAGATCATGGCCGATGTGGACGAGAACACCCGCGCCCGGCAGGAGGGCCGCCGCCCCGAGAATGTCACCCTTTCGGATTATGTAGACTACCGCACCTACCTCGACTACGACATCAAAGTGACCAACACCGTCTCCGGCCAGCAGGCTTCCCTTTCCCGCGTCAGCCGCGATTCCTCCGGCGGCGAGAATCAGGCCCCCTTCTATGTAGCCATCTGCGCGTCGCTGCTCCAGATCTACCAGAAGAGCGAGAACAGCATCCGTCTGGTGCTGCTGGACGAAGCCTTCAGCAAGATGACCAGCGACCGCATCCGCCCCATGATGGAGCTGTTCCGCCGGATGCAGCTGCAGGTCCTGCTCATCTCCACCGTCGAGAAGAGCACCGCCATCCAGCCCTACTGTGACATCACCTATTCCATCGTGCGCCACGGCGACGTGAACGCCATCGCGCCCTTTTACCGTCTGAATGCATCGGAGGAAATTGGATCTTGAACGAACATCTTGTAAAATTCTGGCTCTTTGCCACCCACTGGACCGAGCTGGACACCTTTGACACCGAAGAAGAGCTGAACGACGAGATCGAACTGCTCCACCGCCAGAACCTGCCCACCAAGGTGCGTCAGCGCACCAAAAAGGACGGCGGCGAGGAGCTGGTGCTCTACGTCAAGCAGGCAGACCGGGATTATGCCCGCTACTGCACCGGCTGGCGGCCCGGGATGTAAGTCTTGACAATAAAAATAAACTCTGTTATACTGTTTTTCGCTCATCGGAGGGCTATTTCAACGTAATTGAAAGGCCGGATAAGATGCCGCAGCGAGTGTTCGCCCGGAGGCTGTGCAGCCGTAGCCGCACAGCAGAAAAGGGCCTGCATCGTGCTGTGTGTCTCTTATCCGGCCTTTTTTGCATCTTGAGTCAAAGGAGTACCCATGTCAAAGCAGAAAATACAGTTATCCGACCACTTTGATTACAGCCGCCTTTTGCGGTTCGTGCTGCCCTGCATCGGCACCATGCTGTTCACCTCCATCTACGGCATCGTGGACGGCCTGTGCGTCTCGAACTTTGTGGGCAAAACGGCCTTTGCGGCGGTCAACCTTATCATGCCCCTGCCCATGCTGGTGGGCTCGGTGGGCTTCATGCTTGGCACCGGCGGCAGCGCCATCGTGGGCATCACGCTGGGCGAGGGCGACCGGGAAAAGGCCGACCGCTATTTCAGCCTCTTCGTCTGGACGGGCCTGATTTTGGGCATCGTCCTCTCCGCTGTCGGCGTTCTCATCGTCCGCCCGGCGGCGGCGCTGCTGGGCGCAGAGGGCGAGATGCTGGACTATGCCGTCCGTTATGGCCGCCTCCTGATGATCTGCCTGCCCTTCTTCATTTTGCAGAATATGTTCCAGAGCTTCTTCGTCACCGCCGAAAAGCCCCATCTGGGCTTCGCCTTCACGGTGGCGGCGGGCGTCACCAACATGGTATTGGACGTCGTGCTGGTGGGTATGCTCCACGGCGGCGTAGAGGGCGCGGCCATCGCAACGTGCATTTCGTCCTGGCTGGGGCCGGTGCTGATTCTGATCTTCTCTGCGTTTGAGAAAAACCTGCTGGTCGGCCCGGTGCGGGAGCTGCTTGACTTTAACCTGAAGCAGCTCGGCGAGTTCTGCGCCCGCGCACTGCCCGTCATGTCGAACGAAGGCCTGTGGGCGCTCGGTATGCTCATGCTCAACCGCATTTATGCCAACATGGGCTATGAATATTACGCGGGCATGACCATCTTCAAGACGTTTTCCGAGCTGGCCTTCGCGTTCTATGTCGGCCTCGGCAACGCCTGCGTCATCATGGTCGGCAAATCCATCGGCAGCGGCAAAATTCAGCGCGGCGTGTCCGACGCCCGGCGCTTTTCCGTGCTGGTGCCGCTGATGGGCCTCGTTGTGGGCCTGACGATGATCGCCGCGCGGCACCCGCTCGTGTCCCTGTTCGCCATGGGCGACAATCTTTCGGCCACGACCATCTCAACGGCATACGCCGTGACGATCTTCTGCTCGCTGGAATACTGCTTCCGCAATATCTCCTATGTGCAGGTCGTGGGCGTGTTCCGCTCCGGCGGCGATACGCTGACGGGCATGATCTTCGACCTTGCAAGTCTCTGGGTCGTCGCCATCCCGCTGGCGCTGCTGGGTACGCGGGTGCTGCACGTGTCGTTCCTCGGCGTCGTGATCCTCGCGTATCTGGGCGAGGACATCCCGAAGAGCATCCTGTGTCTGCTCCACTTCAGATCCATGCGCTGGCTCAAGCCCGTCACCGAAGAGGGACGCGCGGGGCTGAAGGCGTATAGAGAGGAAGAATAACCGCCGTACCAAAGGCTCCCCTTATTCCAAAGGGGAGCCTTTGCCGCTTCATAGAAGATGGGAATGCTGCAGCGCACTGCCGGCTCTGCCTGCTTTTCCCTGCCCATGTCCCGACTGTATCCGCGCGGCGAATCTGCCACACTAAGGGCAGAACTTTCGGAAGAGGGGATGCAGATGAAAAAACAGCTGCGGGGGCTTTTCTGCGCAGCGGCGCTGGCAGCGGTGCTGGCGCTATACGCTGCCTCGTGGCGGCTGTCCGTTGCATGGTACGGAAAGGCAGAGCAGTAAAATGAAGAAAAGT
>ERZ772872.2953-NODE-2953-length-13110-cov-20.510532_pt1 | contig 13110 bp, 10 predicted proteins | sample MGYA00512132_ERZ772872 | MGnify/ENA primary metagenome ERZ772872 (study PRJEB29015, sample SAMEA2737724) | human gut metagenome | biome: human gut; feature: human-associated habitat; material: faeces | place: China | collected 2012 ...
GGTGCTGGATGCCCGCGGCTTTGCCGGCCTCGATGCACCGGAGCAGCCAGGCCATGTTGCGGCCCAGCTCCTGCATGACGGCGCAGCCCTCGGCGTCCTGCAGTACCTGCTCGGGGTTCGAGCCGTGGACCATGGGCCAGTAGGAGCCGCTCACCAGCGGCATATGGAAGAACTCGGGGTACTTCACCAGCTGGTCGAGGGTGGATGTGGTGCCGGCGCGGCGGGCCGAGCAGCAGACGGCGGCGGGCTTATAGGCCAGATACCTGCCGCCCGCGTAGACGAGACGGTCCATGAAGCTGGTCATGTTGCCGGAGGCGGAAGCGTAATGCACCGGCGTGCCGAAGACGAAGGCGTCGGCAGTCTTGGCTTTCTCGATGGCCTCGTTGACCACGCCGCCGAAGACGCAGCCCTTGCCGGCGGCACAGCCGCCGCAGCCGATGCAGCCGCCCACGGGCTTTGTGCCGACGTTCAGGATCTCCGTCTCGATGCCGGCGGCGTTCAGCTCCCCGGCGATGAGGCTCAGTGCGGTATAGGTGCAGCCCTTCTCGTGGGGGCTGCCGTTGATGAGCAGGACTTTCATAAGCAGATACTCTCCTTTTCTGGCAAAACGCGCCGCACATGGGGCGCTTTGCCCTGATTTTAGCACAATTGCACCCTGAGTGCAACGCGCGCCCTTGACAAAGAGTTGCGTTTTGACGATAATATGGAGATACGAAAACACGAAACAGCTGCTGGCCGGGCAGGGGGCCCGGACAGCGGGAGAAGGAGGCAGATACATGCGCGTTATTGCAGGAGAAGCCCGGGGCCGCAGGCTGGAAGCCCTGCCGGGCACCGAGATCACCCGCCCGACGATGGATCAGGTCAAGGAGGCCATGTTCAGCATCGTCCAGTTCGACCTGCCCGGTGCCCGGGTGCTCGACCTCTACGCTGGCAGCGGCCAGCTGGGCATCGAGGCCCTGAGCCGGGGTGCGGCCCGGTGCGTGTTCCTGGACGAGAACCGAGAGGCCGTGAACATTGTAATGAAGAACTGCAAGAACTGCGGCGTGTTTGACCGCAGCCGGGTCAACATCGGCGAGGCGGCACGGTATCTCTCCGCCTGCCATGAGCAGTTCGACATCGTGCTGCTGGACCCGCCCTTCCACACCGGCACGCTGGAAAAGATCCTGCCCGGCGTGGACAAATGCCTGGCTCCGGGCGGCATCGTGATCTGCGAGAGTGAGACCGGCCTGGTGCTGCCTGCCGAGGTGGGCGGTATGACCCTGAAAAAACAGTATAAATACGGCAAAGTCCTGCTGTGGAAGTATGGTAAGCCCCGGCAGAGCGCCGGAGAGGGAGATGCGGAATGAACGTAAACGAGCTTTTGGATACCATTGAGGATACGCTGGAGGAGAGCGCCGGAATGCCCCTTTCGGGCGGCAAGCGCATCGTGGATGTGGAGCAGATCCGGGATTATCTGGACGAGATCCGCCAGAACCTGCCTGTGGAGCTGCGGCAGGCCCAGTCCATTGTCAGCGACCGTGCCCAGCTCATCGAATCGGCCAACGCACAGGCGCAGGCCATTGTAAAAAAGGCCGAGGAGCGCGCCCGTGTGCTGGTGAGCGAGGCCGAGATCGTCAAGGCGGCCCAGCAGCGCGCCGGAGAGATCGTCTCCGCCGCCCAGACCGAGGCCCGCACTGTCCGCCAGACTGTGACCGACTACTGTGATAATATGCTCAAGACCACGGAAGAGACGATGGCGGAGAACGCCGCACAGGTCAAAAATGTCCGTGCAAACCTGCGCCAGAGCCCCCGGAAACAGCTCTGATGCGGGAATGTGAAATTTCCCGGTGAGAGCTTCCGGCCCCTGCAAGCAAAAACGACGGCTTGCAGGGGCTTTTTTTGGTACATTTTGAGAGAAAAAACAAAAGGGAAACTCTTGCAATCAGGGGCCTGTTTTGTTACAATAAAATTGTATCCTCAGGGCTGGCCGGGCCACAAACTCCCGGCAGGCCGCAGGCCGCTTTCCCGGGCAGCAGTTCCGGGCAGAAAAGGGCGGCAGATGCAGGATCTTATCTGAGTTTTGAAAGGAGGCTGGGAACATGGACACAGAAAAAACAGCACAGCCCTTTGACCCGGCCTCGTTTGAGCATGTCCCGGTGCTGCTGAACGAGTGCCTGGACGGCCTGAAGATCGACCCGGCGGGCACCTATCTGGACGGCACGGCGGGCGGCGCGGGGCACTCCCGCCAGATCGCCCTGCGGCTGAACGGCGAGCAGGGCGGCAGGCTCATCTCGCTGGATCAGGACCCCGATGCCGTGCAGACGGCCCGGGCCCGGCTGGCGGGCCTGCCTGCCACCGTGGTGCAGATCAACTTCCGCTATGCCGGACAAGCTCTGGAGCAGCTGGGCATTGAAACGATCAACGGCGCGCTGCTGGATCTGGGCGTGTCCAGCCATCAGCTGGATGACGCGGCCCGGGGCTTTTCCTACCGGGCAGATGCCCCGCTGGACATGCGGATGAGCCAGGAGGGTGAGACGGCCGCCGATCTCGTGAACAGCGAGAGCCGGGAGGAGCTGGCCCGCATCCTGCGGGATTACGGCGAGGAGCCCTTCGCCTGGCAGATCGCGGGCAGGATCGTGGAAGCCCGGGAAACTGCCCCCATTGAAACGACATTGCAGCTGGCGGATATCGTGGCCAGCGCCATGCCCCCGGCGGAGCGCCGGAAGAACCAAAACCCCTCCCGCCGCACCTTCCAGGCACTGCGCATTGCGGTAAACCATGAGCTGGACGCACTGGAAGAGGGGCTGGACACCATTTTTGCGCATCTCGCACCGGGTGGAAGACTTTGCGTGATCACCTTCCACTCGCTGGAGGACCGGCTGGTCAAAAACAAGTTCCGCCGCTGGTCCACCGCCTGCACCTGCCCGCCGGAGTTCCCGGTGTGCGTCTGCGGCGGCAAGGCCAAGGCAAAGCTGATCACACGCAAACCCATTGAAGCCAACACGCAGGAGCTGGAAGAGAACCGGCGCAGCCGCTCGGCCCACCTGCGGGTTTTGGAAAAGATCTGAGGGCGGCACAGCCCCGGAGATGTGAGGAGGAGATCACCATGGGTCAGGCAGCATACGATATGACAGAGGTTCGGCGCAGAAGAGCGCCGCAGGCACAGCCCAAAGTTCCGCTGCGGGTAGAAAAGGGCGGCAAAAAGCGGCTGAACCCCGTGCGGGCCGCCATGCAGCACGCGCTGCAGCTGGTGGGCGCGGCTTTGCTGGTGGGCTTTGCGGTGAGCCTGCTGTGGAGCGAGGCACAGCTGGTGGAGCTGAACTCTCAGATCCAGAGCGCCAAGGCAGAGCTTGTAAGCGAGCAGAGCCAGTATACATACTACAACAGTGCCCTGAACAGCCGCACCAACATCACAAGTGTTGAGGAGACCGCCACCCGCCTGGGGCTGATGAAGATCGACCAGAGCCAGATCACCTACATCCGGCTGGATGAGGGCAGCGTTCTGGTGCGCAAGGCATCCGCTGTGCGGCAGTGGTCGGATCTGCTCCACGATGGGGCAATGACCATTCTTGCCTCTGTCAGAACGGCAAAATAAACCAAACAACGAAAAGCGTGCGGCAGCGCACGCTTTTTCGGTTTTCTTCGGGAGTACGCAATGCAAACACCATCCTCCAATCCCAAAAAGAACAGTGCCCGCCGCCGCAGTGCGGACCCGCACGCACGGCTCAGTGCCCGGCTGCGTCATATCAGCTTTGGTGCCGCCGTGCTTCTTGTGGTGGCCGCCGCGCTGACTGTGATCTACAGCCTGTACAAGATCCAGATCCGCGACGGTGCAACCTACCGCCAGTACGCCGCCGAGCAGCAGCTGCTGGACAGCACCATTCAGGCCACCCGCGGTGAGATCTACGACACCAGCGGCATCACGCTGGCTTCCACCAGCGTGGTCTGGACCATCTGGGCCGACCCCTCCTACAGCACGGCCCTGTATACCACCACCACCGATCAGGACACCAAGGCGGAGATCCGCACCATCGATGAGGCCGCCATGAAGGAGGTCTGCACTCAGATCACCCTCCGCCTGCTTTCTGGCGATGGCGAGAGTCTGGACAGCGTGGACACCACTTCAGCAGAGTACCAGACCCAGTATCAGGCGGTCTGCGATGCCCTCTCCCAAAACGAAAGCTCCTATCAGGTGCTGGCCACCAAGGTCAACAACGCCATCAAGCTCTCCATTGAGGAATACGTCAAGACCTACAACAAGGCCCACAGCAAGAGCGGAAAGTCCGCCGGTGCGCTGGAAAAGATCCTGGCCAAGCTGGGTCTGGGCCAGCAGGAGAGCGACGACGGCACCCCCACTGTCCGCAAGGGGCGGGTGTCGGTGTCGGCCTCCAAGGGCTTCCAGCGGGATTACCCCTACGGCCGCTTTGCCGCCGCCGTGCTGGGCTTCTGCAACGCGGATGGTCAAGGCGTGTACGGTCTGGAAAACTCCTATGAGTCCACGCTGGCCGGTGTGAATGGCCGCACCATCACCCTGCGCAACGCCTACGGCAACGCCATTGCCGATGAAAACGCCACCACCTACGCCGCCAAGGACGGCTCCAATCTGGTGCTCTCGCTGGACGTGAACATTCAGGAGGTGGTGGAGCGCTACCTGAACGAGGCCGTGGCGGCCAACACCGTTGAGAACCGCGGCTGCGCCATTGTGATGAACGTCAAGACCGGTGCCATCCTTGCCATGGCCTCCAAGCCGGATTTTGACCCCAATGACCCACAGGATTTCAGCGCCAATCTGGCCTACCTGACGGAGCAGGTGCAGGCTGAGCCGGAGCTGTACACCATCTACAAAAAAGACGAGAACGGCAACTACCTGAGGGACGAGAATGGCCAGAAGATCGCGGATGCGGAGGCTGACTACACCGGCACCTACCGGGATATCCAGTGGAAGAACAAGACCATCACCGAGCTGTACTACCCCGGAAGCGTGTTCAAGGTCATCACCGCCGCCATGGGTGTGGACAGCGGCAAGGCGACCTATTACACCACCCTGAACTGCTCCGGCGCGTACAGCGTGGCAAAGCAGACCTACCACTGCGCCGGCAGAAAGGCGCACGGGGCCCAGAATCTGGCCGAGGCCCTGCGCAACAGCTGCAACATCTACTTTGTCCAGCTGGGCCAGCGCGTGGGTTCCAGCATGTTCTATGATTACTTTGATGCCTTTGGCTTTACCGAGCGCACCGGCGTGGACCTGCCCAATGAGACCAGCTTCATGCAGTATTACAGCAAGAGCCGTCTGGGCGAGGTGGAGCTGGCCTCCTCCGCCTTTGGTCAGGCCATGGCCGTGACCCCGCTGCAGGTGTGCACTGCCATCTCGGCGGCAGTCAACGGCGGCTATCTGGTCACCCCCCATGTGGTGGATAAGATCACGGACCAGAACGGCAATGTGGTGCAGGAGATCGGCACCAACATCCGCCGCCAGGTCATCAGCGAGAGCGCCAGCGAGACCATCCGCCAGATCATGGAGTTTGAGGTGGGCGACGGCACCCAGGGCGGCGGCGGCAACGCCTACGTTGCAGGTTACCGCATCGGCGGCAAGTCCGGCACTTCCGAGCAGCTGAACATGGACCGCCGCGCCGATGGCGACTACAAGAAGGTGGCATCCTTTGCGGCTGTCCTGCCCGCCAACGACCCGGAGATCCTGGTCTATGTCATGCTGGACGACCCCAACAATGCCCGCACCGACTATTCCTCCATTCTGGCGGCTCCGGTGGTGGGCAACATCATCAGTGAGATCGCGCCCTATCTGGGCATCGCCACCGATGGCGTGGACCGCAGCGGCACCACCGTCAAGGTGCCCAACCTGACGGGCAAGGAGTGGAGCAACGCGCAGGTGCAGCTGAACATCAAGGGCTTGAAGCATCACCTGGCCGAGAGCGAATCCGACCAGACCGCCGCCCTTGTTACCTACCAGTACCCCCGCGCAGGGGCAGAGGTGCCCTACGGCACCACCGTTTATCTGTATACCGATACCTATGAGGGCAAGCACGCCGAGGTGCCGGACGTGACCGGCAAGAGCGCGGACTTTGCCCGGCAGATGCTGAACGCTGCAGGGCTCAACTGCACAGTCGAAGGCTCCGGCACGGTCCAGAGCCAGAGTGAGGCACCCGGCTCCAGCGTCCAGCGGGGAACCATTGTACATCTGATCTGTGGATAAAGGGGAATGAGAGTATGGAAGCAATTGCAGCAAACATCCTGTTGGAGGGCCTGGCCGTCAACGCGCTGGCCCAGTGCGAGACCCCGGTCACGCTGGTGACCACCGACAGCCGTGAGGTCTGCCCCGGGTGCATCTTTGTGGCGTTTCCGGGCGAAAAATTTGACGGCCATGATTTTGCCGCCAAGGCGCTGGAAAACGGCGCGCTCTGCGTGGTTCTGAACCACCCCGTGGAAGGCGTGCCGGAGGAGAAGAGCGTGATCTGCCCGGACAGCTACCACGCCATGATGGTGCTGGGGGCCAACTACCGCAGCCAGTTCCACCCCAAAGTGGTGGGCGTGACCGGCAGCGTGGGCAAGACCACCACAAAGCAGATGACCTACGCCGCCATTGCAGGCTTTGGCAGTACCATCAAGACCGAGGGCAACCAGAACAATGAGCTGGGCCTGCCCCGCACCATGTTCCGCATCGGCAAAGAGACCCAGTACGCCGTGGTGGAGATGGGAATGAGCCACGCCGGGGAGATCGAGCGCCTGAGCAAGTGCGCCCGCCCGGATGTAGGGATCATCACCTGCATCGGGGTGTCCCACATCGGCAATCTGGGCAGTCAGGAGAACATCTGCAAGGCAAAGCTGGAGATCTGCGCCGGTCTGCCGGAGGGTGCGCCGCTGGTGCTGAACGGGGATGATCCCTTCCTGCGCAAGGCCGTCCTGCCCGACCATGTCCGCCCGGTCTGGTTCAGCCTGGGCGATGAGAACGCTGATGTCTGTGCCCTGTCCATCCAGCAGGATGAAAAGGGCATGAGCTTTGTGCTGGAGGATCATGAGGAAGGGACTTTCCTCGTAAAGATCCCCGCCATGGGCCGGCACAACGTGGCCAACGCGCTGGCTGCCTACTGCGCCGCCACCCGCTTGGGGCTGGATGCCCGCCGGGTCATTGCCGGTCTGGCCGACTTTGAGCAGACCGGAATGCGCCAGAAGGTGGTGCACGTCAGAGGCGTGGATGTCATTGAGGATTGTTACAACGCCAACCCCGACAGCATGAAGGCCGCGCTGGCCATGTTCAGGGAATATCCCTGCAAGCGCCGCTTTGCCCTGCTGGGCGATATGCTGGAGCTGGGCGATATCAGCCGCGCCGCCCACGAGGAGGTGGGCCGTCAGGCCGTGGAGAACAAGGTGGACTACCTCGTTACTTATGGCGAGCAGGCCAAGCGCATTGCCGTGGTGGCTGCTGCCAAGGGGCTGCCCACCCTCCATGCCGACACATACGCTCAGGCCGCCGATGCCCTGCTGAACAAAATGCAGCCCGGCGATGCCCTGCTGGTCAAGGCCAGCCGCGGCATGGCACTGGAAAAAGTGCTGGAGATCTTTTACAAGGAGTAACATCGAGCTATGATTCGTTTCGCCTTGATCGCCGCCTCAACGCTGGGGTTCTTCCTCACGGCGGCGCTCGGGAATCTGATGGTGCCGCTGCTGCGGGCGTTCCAGGGACGCTGGGATGAGCCCAAGGCCCGGCAGGCACCCGGGCAGGAAGCGCCGGATGCCGAGCCGGAGCGCCCGCCGCAGGCTCCCACCATGGGCGGGCTCTGCCTGATGGTGGGGGTGCTGGCTGCTGTGGGCGTGGGCTGGACTGCCGCCTGTGTGGCTCAGCCTGAGCTGCTGGGGGCCGAGAGCATGTTCTCGGTCCGGCTGCTCACAGCGCTGCTGGGAGCTTTGCTCTTTGGCGGCGTGGGTCTGCTGGAGGATCTGGCCCGCATCCGCAGCCGTTCGGTGCTGGGCCTGCGGCGGCACACCCGCCTTGGGCTGGAAGCCGCTGCCGGTGCCGTGGTGCTGGTGCTGCTGGGAGCCAAAGGCTGCCTTGCAGCCGGGATCACCCTGCCGGGTGTGGGCTATGTCGATCTGGGCATTGCCGCCCCGCTGCTGTGGGAAGGGCTGCTGGTCGCACTGGCCGAGTGTGCCCGCATTGCCGATGGCATGGACGGCATCGTCTGCGGCGCGTCCTTTGCGGCCATGCTGGGCCTGATGGGGGTGATGACCCTGCTGGGCTGGTTCCCGCTGGGCGTTCTGCCCGCCGCACTGGCCGGTTCCCTGATGGCCTTCCTGCTCTGGAACTTCCCACCCGCAAAGCTGCGGCTGGGCAGCGTGGGCAGCCTGTTTCTGGCCGGGATGCTGGGGTGCGTGCCCCTGTGCATCGGCTGGCCTGACCTTACCCTGCCGCTGGCCCTGCCCTTCTGGCTGGAGGGCGGCATGGTGGCCCTGCAGATCCTGGTCTGCAAGGCCAGCCGGGGCCGCAGGCAGCTGTTCCGCTCGGCACCGCTCCACCGCTGGCTGGAGCTGCGGGGCCAGAGCGCGGAACAGATCTTTTATACCTTTTGTGTCATTGCCATGCTGGGCGTGGCGCTGACCGTTCAGCTGGCAAAAATCAGTTAAGGAGGGGTGCAGTTTGGCAACACTCCGCAGAAAAAAAGCAGAGCCGTTTTCCGTCTTTCAGCGGGACCCCGGCCCCTGGCCGCCCATCCTGCTCAACTGGATGGCGACCCTGGCCATCATCATGGTGTTCGGGCTGGTCATGCTGTTCAGTGCAAGCTATACCACGGGCTATCTCCGCTTTGGGGACAGCTTCCATTACATCAAATCCCAGCTGCTCTGCACGGTGCTGGGCCTGGGCATGATGTTTCTGTTCTCCTATTTTGACCACCGTTTCCTGCGCAGAATGGTCAAGCTGGGCTATATCGTCTGCCTGATCCTGCTGGTGCTGGTGCTGTTCAGCAGCCCCATCAACGGCTGCCGCCGGTGGATCAGCTTCGGCGGCCTGACCTTACAGGCCTCCGAGGTGGCAAAGTTTGAGATGATCCTGCTCACGGCAGACATTGCCGCCAGGACCCCGCAGATCAAATTCGGCGAGGTGCCCCTGCGCAAGTGGGTCCACCACAGCATCGTGGTGGAGCTCATCCGGCCCATCCTGTGGCTGATGCCTGTTCTGATCCTGCTGGTGCTGGAGCCCCACATGTCGGGCATCCTGCTGACCACGGCCATTGTGGGCACCATCCTGCTGCTGGGCGGCAGCGGCGGCATCATTACCTGGGGCTGTGCCGGTGCCGCGCTGTTCCTGCTGGAGACTTTGCTGAAGCACGTGGACTCCATCGACTACCTGCAGAGCCGTCTGGACGGCTGGACGCAGGATCTTGACCGGATGACCAGCCAGACCAAGCAGAGCCTGTACGCCATCGGCTCAGGCGGTGCCACGGGGCTGGGCCTTGGCAACAGCATCGAAAAGCAGCTCTGGCTGCCGGAGAGCACCAACGACTTTATCTTCAGTGTCGTGTGCGAGGAACTGGGCTTCGTCGGTGCGGTGATCGTCATCGTGCTGTTCGTCCTCTTTCTGGTGCAGGGCTTCTGGATCGCTTTCCATGCCGAAAACCGGTTCTGCACGCTGGTGGGCATCGGCATCATGGCGCAGATCGCCTGGCAGGTGTTCTGCAACATTGCCGTTGTCACCAACACCCTGCCCAACACCGGCATTTCGCTGCCCTTCTTCTCCTCCGGCGGCACCAGTCTGATCCTGCTGCTGGCCGAGATGGGCGTTATGGTCAATATCGGACGCAACGGCGAACGGGCCCGCCTGGAACGGGAGGAAGCCCACGCCGAGCGGGAGCGCCAGCGCAAGGCAAAGACCATCGTGCTGGATACCGCGCGCAGAGCGCAGACAGAACAGTAAGGAGGAACCAAGATGCGTGTACTCATTGCAGCCGGCGGCACTGCCGGCCATATCAACCCGGCTCTGGCCATTGCGGGAGCCATCAAAAAAGCCGACCCCACCGCCGAGATCCATTTTGCGGGCCGGAAAGAGGGCATGGAGTACCGTCTGGTCACACAGGCGGGCTATCCCTTCCATCACATCGAGATCACCGGCTTTCAGCGGAAGCTGAGCCTGAACAATATCAAGCGGAACATCATTACCCTGTGGAATCTGGCACTCTCCGGCCCCAAGGCCAAAAAGATGATGAAGGACATCCAGCCCGACCTGGTCATTGGCTGCGGCGGCTATGTGTCCGGCCCGGTGGTGCGCTGCGCCGCCAGACAGGGCATCAAGACCGCCCTGCATGAGCAGAACGCCTTTCCCGGCGTGACCAACAAGCTGCTGGCCCCGGATGTGGACATCGTGTTCGCCGCTGTGCCCGCCGCCGTGGAAAAGCTGGGCGCACCCGAAAAGACCATCGTGGTGGGCAACCCCGTCCGGCCTGAGGTGTTCACCCAGGCGAAGAACCGGGAAGCCATCCGTGCCGAACTGGGCGCGGGCGACCGCACCGTGATCCTCTCCTTCGGCGGCAGTCTGGGTGCCCGCCGCGTGAACGAGGTGGTGGCCGACCTCTGCGCCTGGGAGCAGAAAAACCACAAGCCCGTCCTCCATCTCCATGCCACCGGCCAGTACGGCGTGCAGCTGTTTCAGGATCTGGAAAAGAAAAAGGGCTTTGCCCCCGGCGAGAGCCTTGTGGTGAAGGAATACATCAACAATATGCCCGAGCTGCTGGCCGCAGCGGACCTTGTCATCAGCCGCGCCGGTGCCCTGACACTGGCCGAGCTGGAGGCTGTGGGCCGTGCCGCTGTGCTTATCCCCAGCCCCAACGTGGCCGAGAACCACCAGTATTACAACGCCATGGAGCTGCAGAAGGCTGGCGCTGCTGTGGTCATTGAGGAAAAAGACCTGACCGGCGAAAAGCTGGTGCAGACCGTTTCCGGGATGCTGGCCCAGCCCGGCAAGCTGGCTGAGATGGGCCGCAATGCCCGGAGCCTGTCGGTGGACGACAGCCTGGACCGCATTGCGGATGCCCTGCTCAAGCTGGTCAAGACCCCGTAACGGAAGGAAAAAACAGAGGAAAGGAGGTGCAGCCGGATGCCGCAGAATGACCGGAACAGCCGGAACCGCAAGCGCCGCCGGGCCTACGATCAGGCCCGGGATGACCGGCGCGGCGGGCAGAGCACCCAGCGCCGCAGCAGCGCGGGTGCAGGCAGTGACCTGGGGTACAGCGGGTACGCAGGATATTCCTCCGGCGGCCACCCCATCACGAACCCCAATTATGACCCCGATGCGCCCCGCCCCAGCCGGTATACGGAGCGCACGGTGAACTACGGCTCCTACCCGGATAACAGCATCACTTTTCCCACCGGCGGGCGGAGCAGCCAGAGCGGCGCACAGCGCCCCCGCAGCGGGCAGAGCGGCCAGCGGCGCACCTCCGGGGGCAATCAGCGGAACCGCCGCCCGGCCAACGGCCAGAACCGGAACGCCCAGCGCCGCCCACAGAACGCCCAGAATCGCAGCGGCCAGCGGATGCGGCCGGTGCAGGGGCAGAACGCCCGGCGTGACCCCGTCCGGCGGGAGGGCAGGAAAAAGCGGAAGCTGACCCGGGCCGCCATCCGGCGGCGCAGGCTCATGCGGCGGCTCACGGCCCTTGTCATGCTGCTCTGCGTTATCGGCGCGGGGGTCTACCTCACCGTGACGATGCTGTTCAAGATCAGCTCTATTCAGGTGCAGACAGCGGACGGTGTGGTGCAGGAGGCCGGCGGCTATACCAGCGACCAGATCCTGCAGGCGCTGGATGTCCATCTGGAAGAGAATATCTTCAGTTTTGACCCCGGCAGCAAGGCCGCCGCGCTGGAAAAAGTGTTCCCCATGCTGGAGGATATCCGGGTGGAGCGGGATTACCCCGGCACCGTGGTGGTGCGGGTAACAGAAGCCCGGCCTGCCTGGGCCATGCAGACCTCCTCCGGCTGGCTGACCCTCTCGGGCGGCCTGAAGATCCTGGAAAAGGATTCTGCCCAGCCTGCCGGTCTGCCCACTCTGTACGGCGGCGAACCGGTCTCTGCCGAGCCCGGCGAACAGCTGACCTTTGCGGCGGAGCCCAAGGCCGACAGCACCCCGGACAGCATCCCGGACAGCGCCGCCGACAGCAGCGCCTCCGGCACTGTTGAGGAGGAGGCGGACCAGCGGCTGGAAAGCCTGAACACCCTGCTGGCCGCACTGGATGCCGCAGGCATGAGCGCCGACGTGACCCGCATCGAGTTTGCGGATGTGGACGAGATGGCTTTCCTCTATCAGGACCGCATCAGCGTCTGGCTGGGCACCCTGAACGAGCTGGAATATAAGCTCAAGCTGGCAAAGCACGTCCTGCTGAATGAGGACGGCAAGGGCTGTGCCGCGACCGACACCGGAAAGCTGGACTTCACCCATATCAGCATGTCCAGCACCCGCAAGTTCACCTTTGCACAGGGTGAGCCGGAGCTGCCCTCCGGCTACATCGTGCCTGAACCGGTGGAGGAAACACCCGCCGAAGAAGGTGTGACCGGTGAAACGGCAGAAGGCACGGCCACAGACGGCACTGCCCCGGCAGAGGGCGAAGCCGCCGCAGATGCTGCTGCCGAAACACCAACGGATGCCGCCGCAGCCCCGGCAGGACCCGAAGCCGGACAGACTGTACAGCCGACCCCCGCCGAGGGAACGACCCCGGCAGCGGGCGATGCAGACCCAACCCAAACGACCCAATAAGGAGCGTGTAATGTTATGAAGCTGGAACAATTACTGGAAGGCGTGCCCTTTACGCTGGTGCAGGGCAGCCTGGATACCGAAGTGCAGGACATCATCTATGACAGCCGGAAGGCGGCCCCGGGCCTTGCCTTTGTCTGCATCGTGGGCACCCAGCGCGACAGCCACGAGTTTGCCGCGGACTGCGCCGCCAAGGGCGTGAGCGTGCTGGTCATCCAGCATGACATCGACCTTTCTGCCATGCCCGGTGTGACCGTGGTCAAGGTGGAGAGCAGCCGCTATGCCATGGCGCTGATGAGCGGCAACCTCTTTGGCAACCCCTCCCGCCAGATGACCATGATCGGCGTGACCGGCACCAAGGGCAAGACCACCACCACCCACAT
>ERZ772872.2956-NODE-2956-length-13095-cov-4.508666_pt1 | contig 13095 bp, 8 predicted proteins | sample MGYA00512132_ERZ772872 | MGnify/ENA primary metagenome ERZ772872 (study PRJEB29015, sample SAMEA2737724) | human gut metagenome | biome: human gut; feature: human-associated habitat; material: faeces | place: China | collected 2012 ...
CAACTAGTGCATTACACGCGTTTGGTTGCAGGTGGCAGATGTTTTTATGTTTTTCCGGTTCTTCGTCAAATTTGGTGGTAATCTCTTTTTTATTTCGATGGTTTTCCTCTTCTTCTTTCTTAATCCTATAAAAAGTTGTAGATATGTTTGCTTTTTAGTAACTTTAAAGACACCACATCATTAAGAGTTACAATGCAACAAGCCATATCTACAACGTACAAATATACATCAAAAAAAGAAAATCCTCCTACAAATAGGGGATTATTCCATGATTTCAGATTCAGTCCTGGCTACGATAATCTGCAACAAGATGGTATCTCTGAAGCTGTTGGTTCATTGACGGTCTTTTTACATACGGCTGGCAAGGGGGCTTCCTGTCCTTATTGCGGACATTTCAGTCACCGATTACACAGTTATTACTCCCGTCATATTCAGGATCTTGAAGTTTACGGTCATACTTTGGAGTTAGTCATAAAGGTTGGCAAATATTATTGCGAAAATGTTTCTTGTCCGCGAAAAATATTCTGCGAACCGTTGTCTTTTCTGGCTCGTCGGTATGGTAGACGGAGCTATCTTGTTGAGGAACGCATCAGATCGATAAGCTTGGAACTTACTTCCCGAAAGGCCTCTTCTCTTTTGCAGCTGTTCCATATAACGGCCAGTAGCTCTTCCTGCTTACGCATCCTACAACAGTGCGGGCAACATAATCCTATGCATAATAAAAGTATTTATGTAGGTATTGATGATTTTGCCTATAAAAAAGGTAAGGATTATATGAGTGTGGTCGTAGACCAGATGACACACATGCCTATTGCTTTGTTAGAGGATAGAAACGGAGAAGCGCTTGATAACTGGCTCACCCGGAATCCTCAAATACAATATATAACGAGAGACCGTGGAAGATGTTTCACAGAGGCTATAAACAGAATAATCCCTGGTGTTACACAAATCTGCGACCGGTTCCATCTAACCAAGAATATGACGGACACGATGATACCGGAAATAGAGAAAATGATTCGTCAGACCAAGCAAAAGCTCAAATACGAATATCCTGACAGAGACACGGCTTCTTCGTTAATTCTTCAGGACATATTTAACATGGGAGATGTCCGACACAGAGAAAAATTGAAGATATACAGGGAAAGCCTGAACTTAAAAATGCAGGGGATGACCATTGAGCAGACAGCCGCGCATTTGGGCAAGAAAAGTCGCTACATTTATAAGCTCATTCACAACAGGAGAATAGGGGCATACTTGAATGAGCAACAGAAGACAGCTCTTAAATATGTATCCGAACTGGCTACAATCATTAGTGCGGGCTGTATTACCCGAAAAATATTGGCACAAAAAATGGGGAGTAAAATCAGTGGCGCACTTATTGGAAGGATAACATCCAGCTTGCGAAAAATGTATCAACAAAAGAGGAAGGAAGTCAAGGAGCATAATGAGAGCATTGAAAACGGAAGTAAAACACAGAGAGTTTCACAGAATCAGATACGCAAATACATTCTAAAGGGAGAATCGGATAATCCTAAACTAGCGGAACTATATAAGTCCTCACCACAGATTAAAGAACTCTTAAGCGTGTGTCAGAATTTCAGAGATATGATTAATGGGAACACTTATGATAAGGATATTAGAAAGTGGATTGAAAAAGCGAAGGCAACACGGAATATGGCACTGACGAACTTTGCATATGGTATTGAAAAAGACTGGGAGGCAGTACAGGCAGCTATTGATATCCCCTTCAGTAACGGATTACTGGAGGGGACAGTGAATAAAATTAAAGCGGTAAAAAGGCAGATGTACAATAGGGCAGGAAGCAAACTACTGAGAGCCAAGATTCTTTATTCACAATAGAAGAAGTACCACCAAATTTGACGAAGAACCGTTCTGAGGAAAGATTGTTTTCCTCCTCTCGCCACTATTTCGGCTTTCCCGAATTTTTGTTTATTCAAATTGATATTAAGAATCACTGCTGCAATATCCTCGCTATCAAATCTTAGTCCAATTCTTAGTTGATTATCATTGCTTGGAGCATATTGCGGATAAAACAAGGGTAATTTGGCTTTATTGTTTTTTTCATTATTTACTATGCCTACCCTATTCTTGATTGATAATAATGTGTTGTAATTGGCTTTTGCGGCATTTTCTCCTCTTATAATGAGAGTGTCTATTGCGGCTTTTGTAAAACTTGCAGCATTATAGTTTTCTACATCAACTTTTATATAAGCATCTATATCCTTAGTACTTTCATCAAGCGATGATTGACAAATCATTAACATAAGCTGATTGGCTATCCCTGCAATAGAATGTAAGTTGTCCGAATCTGATAATTCAGATTGTACATCAATGCCAATAATAATATCTGCTCCCATAGCTTTGACAACATCAATTGGTAGATTGTCTTTAAATCCTCCGTCAATTAAAACTTTTTGTCCTGAATATATCGGTGAAAAAACAATGGGAACAGCCATACTTGCACGCATTGCCTCTGAAAGTTTGCCAAAGCGAATGACCTCTTTTTGATTTCTTACCATATCTGTGGCAATACATGCAAAAGGAATTGGAAGGCTATCGAAATTAGTTACATTTTGATAGCCTTCTGTAAGTTGATGTAATAACTGTGATATGTTCTTCCCTTTTATTATACCTCCATTCTTTCCACTATTGTTGATAGGAAATGACATAAAGTATTTACTGTCATCAGATTTAAACGGAAAAGGAATTTCTTTGCGTGAAACTTTATCGGTAAGTAAGTCTATCCAGTTTGTTTGTTTCACTATTATTTCTAATTGTTCGGATGTATAACCTATAGAATATAATCCGCCAATAATAGCTCCGATGCTTGTTCCTGCAATATAATCAATAGGTATATTGTTTTCTTCTAAAGCGCGGATAATACCAATATGCGTTAATCCTTTTGCACCGCCGCCGCTTAATACTAATCCTACTTTTTGGGCATGGATAGCCGGAATAGTCAGCCATAAAGTAATTAACACAAAAAGAATTTTTCTCATAACCCAAGTCAAGCAATTGATATTTCTGTCTATTAAGTGTTCAAATATATGCAATACTTTTCAATTTATCGATATTTTGCCACTTGTTTTAAAGTGAAAAAGAGCATTACAACGTGAATTTAACGTTGAATGCTCTTTTGAAAGTTATGTAATGTTTAAAAGGGGCGATGTTAAATCAGCTCAATGCTACGTTTTACGAAGTTGTTCAATGCTTCACCTCTTAACATATTATTTTGCAATAAAGCTAAGTCAATCAGTTGACGGATAACTTTATTATTGCTGGCATAACCTGCGAAGATAGCTTCTTTCTTACTCTTCAGATCATCCCATTTCTTATCTAAATCATTTAGTTCATCTTTTTCAGCTGTTGGGATATCTTCATCTTTCTTACCTTTCTGCTTATCTTTCAACTCATTGCGTTTTTTGTTGATGCTATCCATTTCAGATTGTATCGGGGTTACCTCTGCATGGCAAGCTCCTTCTTCTTCATTTAATACTTGTTTTATCAGTTTGTGATCGGAATTCAGTATTAAATTGAACATATCAGGCATTTCGCCATAGAAACTCATTCCGGCTTGTATGTTTGCCATTTCTTTCATACGACGCATATATTCGCTTTGAGTAATCATTACCGGAGCAGAATTTTCTCCCAATGCTTGTGTCATGACATTAAACTCGACTTTATCCATTTTAGGAAGTTGACTTTTGAAGGCTGTTGTGATAGCATCTTGCTTGTCTGCTTCCAATATTTCGCCTTTCTTATCTTCTTTAACGATAAGATTGTCGATAACATCACTATCAACACGGGTGAAGCGAGACTTCTCCAGCTTTTGTTCCAACATGCTTATTATAGCTACGTCTAACTGGCCATCCATAAGCAAAACATTGTATCCTTTATTGGTGGCAGCTTCAATGTAACTATATTGTTCATCTTTGTTGTTAGCATACAGATAGATCAGATTTCCATCTTTATCTGTTTGATTATCTTTAATAAGAGTCTGGTATTCTTCGAATGTGTAATGCTTGTCATTTGTATCGGTGAAAAGGGCAAATTTTTGCGCTTTATCATAGAAGTCCTCTTGTGTGAGCATTCCATAATTGATAAATATTTTTAAATCATTCCACTTTTCTTCAAATTGTTTGCGATCATTCTTGAAGATGGATTGCAGACGGTCGGAAACTTTCTTTGTGATATAGGTTGAGATTTTCTTCACGTTTGAATCACTCTGTAAATATGACCGGGAAACATTCAACGGAATGTCTGGAGAATCTATCACTCCATGCAACAGTGTCAAGAAGTCCGGCACAATACCTTCAACAGAATCTGTAACATATACCTGATTGCAATATAATTGAATTTTGTTTTTATTTAGTTCAATATTGCTTTTTACTTTCGGGAAATAAAGAATTCCAGTCAAATGGAATGGGTAGTCGACATTCAGATGAATCCAGAAAAGTGGTTCGTCAGACATCGGATACAACTTACTATAGAATGATTTGTAATCTTCATCCGATAGTTCGCTAGGTTTGCGAGTCCATAGGGGAGTTGTATCATTGATGATATTATCTTCGGCTGTATCTATCTGTTTGCCATCTTTCCATTCTTTTTTCTTCCCAAATGCAATAGGAACAGGAAGGAAACTGCAATATTTCTTCAAAAGTCCGGAGATGCGGGCTTCTTCAAGAAATTCCTTGCAGTCATCATCAATGTACAAGATGATATCCGAGCCTCGATCTGCTTTTTCCACTTCTTCAATTGTAAATTCAGGACTACCGTCGCAAGTCCATTTTACAGCTTGTGCGCCGTCTTTATATGACTTAGTGATTATTTCTACTTTCTTTGCAACCATAAAAGCAGAATAGAAACCTAATCCGAAATGACCAATGATGGCATTTGCGTCATTTTTGTATTTCTCGAGGAAATCATTTGCTCCAGAGAATGCAATCTGATTGATATACTTTTCGATTTCTTCTGCAGTCAGACCAATACCGCGATCGGAAATGGTAATAGTATCTTTGCCTAATTCAACATGAATGGTTAAATCACCTAACTCACCTTTAAACTCTCCGATAGAAGCTAGTGTATTCAGCTTCTGAGTAGCGTCTACTGCATTGGATACTAACTCACGAAGAAAAATCTCATGGTCACTATACAAGAACTTTTTGATAATAGGAAAAATGTTCTCTGTTGTAACTCCAATATTACCTTTCTGCATAATACGTATATTTTTTAGTTTATCTATTGATTAATTTTAATTGATACTTACTCAGGTAGAGACAAAAAAAATGCCAGACCCGAAGGTCTGACATTATGACATACTTAATATTGATTCCAAACATGGACAATGTAATCTTATTCTTGAGTAATAGCTTTCATTTCTAATTCATCTTTTTCTCCATTAAGAGAGACTTGAATGATGTCTTTTTCTTTTAAAGACGAAGAAATGATGAGTTCTGATAACCCGTCTTCCAAATAGGTTTGAATAGCTCGTTTTAAAGGACGGGCACCATACTGCACATCGTATCCTTTGGTTGCTATGAACTCTTTCGCTTTATCTTCGATAATTAATTTATATCCAATAGATTCAATTCTATTATATAATCCTTTCAGCTCTATATCAATAATCTTTGTAATTGCTTCCAGAGAGAGCTGGTCGAATGTGATAATTTCATCTACTCGATTAATAAATTCAGGAGCGAATGATTTATTTAAAGCTTTTTGGATTACACTTCGCGAGAATTCTTTGTCGTCAAGGCGGCTTTGTGTTGCAAATCCGACCCCTCGTCCAAATTCTTTCAACTGACGGGTTCCGATATTGGAGGTCATGATGATAACAGTGTTTTTAAAGTCTACCATCCTGCCATAACTGTCAGTCAGACGTCCTTCATCCATTACTTGAAGCAAGATATTGAATACATCCGGATGCGCTTTTTCTATTTCATCAAGCAATACAATAGAATATGGTTTGCGGCGTACTTTTTCTGTTAATTGTCCCCCTTCTTCATATCCTACGTATCCCGGAGGTGCTCCGACCAGTCGTGAAACCGTAAATTTCTCCATATACTCACTCATGTCTATACGAATCAGTGCATCGGAAGAGCCGAACATATATTTTGCCAATTCTTTGGCTAAATGGGTTTTACCTACACCAGTCGGGCCTAAGAACATAAAGGTTCCAATGGGCTTATTGGGATCCTTCAATCCCACACGGCTTCTTAAAATAGCTTTAACCAGTTTCTCTATAGCCGGATCTTGTGCGATCACTTTCGATTGCAGATCCTCCTTCATGCCGGCTAGCTTAATTCCTTCGGCTTGCGCCATACGCTGTACCGGAATGCCGGACATCATAGAAATAACATTGGCAATTTCCTCTGCATCAACAGTCTGTCTGTTCTCTTTCAGGCTGTTTTCCCATTCCCGTTTCATTTCGTCCAACTGAAGCGTAAGCTCTTTCTCCTTATCTCGGAAACTGGCAGCAAGTTCAAAATTCTGCGATTTCACCGCCTCATTCTTCTTGCTCTTCGCTTCTTCAATCAGTTTCTCTTGCTCCTCAATTTCTTTCGGAACACTTATATTAGTAAGATGTACGCGTGAACCGGCTTCATCAAGAGCATCGATAGCTTTATCCGGAAAATTACGATCTGTGATATAGCGGTCTGTCAAGTTGACACACGCCTCCAATGCTTCATCCGTATAATTCACGTTATGATGATCTTCGTATTTACTCTTGATATTCCGAAGAATCTGAAGTGTTTCCTCGGCTGTCGTAGGCTCTACCATAACTTTCTGAAAACGACGCTCCAACGCACCGTCTTTCTCTATATTCTTACGATATTCATCAAGAGTAGTGGCACCTATACACTGAATCTCACCACGGGCAAGAGCCGGTTTCAGCATATTGGCAGCATCCATGGAACCCGCTGCAGAACCGGCCCCCACAATGGTATGTATTTCATCAATGAACAGAATTACATTCGGATTCTTCTGCAATTCATTGAGAATGGAACGGATACGTTCTTCAAATTGTCCACGGTACTTTGTTCCTGCCACAACAGCAGTCATGTCAAGAGCAACGACTCGTTTATCAAACAGGATACGCGAAACCTTTTTCTGAATGATTCTCAATGCAAGACCTTCAACAATCGCTGATTTTCCTACACCAGGCTCACCAATCAAAATCGGATTATTCTTTTTGCGGCGGCTTAAGATCTGCGCTAAACGTTCGATTTCTCTTTCTCTGCCCACGACAGGATCCAACCGTCCTTCTTCTGCCGCTTTTGTCATGTCAGTACCAAAATTGTCAAGTACCGGCGTATCATTAGACGGCTTCTTGGAAGCGGTTTGTGCCTGCTGGCGTTCATCCGAGCCACCTCTGCCGGAACGAGGAGAAGACATTTCTTCGTCATCCTCATCGTCTTCCGAAAAGCCCATGCCGGAATTGATATCCGGCTGCAATGTAGCTTGCTCCAGTACTTTCACGTAGTTTATATCGTTTGCTTCAAGTACGGAAGCCGCCATATTGTTTTTTTCTCTTAAAATAGCCAATAATACATGTTCTGTATCAGCGATGTTACTTTTCATTCCACGAGCTTCTAAAATACACATTTTTAATATCTTTGCCGCATCATTAGATAACGGCACCTCTGCATCAGGCAATAACATTTCATCAGCTTCTGCCTTCAGCTGAGCTTCAATCTGTTGCTTTATAGCAGCCAGATTGGTGTTGAGTTTAGACAATATCTCGATAGCTTTTCCTTCACCGTCACGGAGTATTCCCAGAAGCAGGTGTTCGGGACCTATATACCTACTTCTCAACCGATTCGCTTCTTCCTTACTATAGACGATAATGTCGGAAACTCTTTGTGAGAATTGATTATTCATACTTTCTTCCTTCTTTTCTAAGGGTTATTCACTCGCAAATATACGCATTAAATCAAGTTTGTATTGCAATATTTGCTTTATTTCTTATATCTACAAATGGCGTGCCATAAAAATGCTACATTTGCATTATATATAATAAGGTATAACAAATGGCTGGATGCTTTTTGCCGATATTCCATAGCCTTTATAGCCTAATTTATTATTTTTCTCTTTTTGTTTTCGTATTTTAAAGCTTAGTTGGGTATCATTCCGTTCATAATAAAACTTTCTTTCCAAAAACTTTCGTATATCCGGGAAAAGTAGTACTTTAGCGTGGTTTTTTACAAACCGTAGAATGTATAATTAATAATCATTTTAAATGCTTGAACAAGACAGAATTATAAAGATTAACATCGAGGAGGAAATGAAGTCATCGTACATTGACTACTCTATGTCGGTCATTGTTTCACGTGCCCTTCCGGATGTTAGAGATGGTTTTAAACCCGTTCACCGAAGAATTCTTTTCGGAATGATGGGATTAGGAAATACCTCCGACAAACCTTATAAAAAATCAGCCAGAGTTGTAGGTGAAGTATTAGGTAAATATCACCCTCATGGCGACTCGTCCGTTTACGGAGCTCTTGTACGTATGGCTCAGCCTTGGGCAATGCGTTACATGTTGGTAGATGGACAAGGTAACTACGGTTCAGTAGACGGTGACAGTGCTGCTGCCATGCGTTATACAGAGTGTCGTTTGCGAAAAATTGGTGAAGACATGATGACAGACCTTGAGAAAGAGACTGTTGACATGCAGAACAATTTCGATGACTCTTTGCAAGAGCCTACCGTCATGCCGGCCCGTATTCCGAATCTTTTGGTAAATGGTGCATCTGGTATTGCCGTAGGTATGGCTACCAATATGCCGACCCATAATCTATCTGAGGTTATTGACGCTTGTATTGCATACATTGAAAACAATGACATCGATATAGAAGAGCTGATGACGTATGTCAAAGCTCCTGATTTCCCGACAGGTGCGACTATCTACGGATATGCTGGTGTAAAAGACGCCTTTGAAACAGGTAAGGGACGTATTGTTTTGCGCGGTAAAGCAGAAATCGAGACGGAAAATAATCATGAGAAGATTATCATTTCGGAAATCCCTTATGGTGTAAATAAAGCCGAACTGATCAAGTATATTGCCGATTTAGTGAATGAAAAGCGCATAGACGGCATATCGAATGTAAATGACGAGTCGGACCGCCAAGGCATGAGAATCGTCGTGGATGTAAAAAGGGATGCAAATTCGAGTGTTGTGCTCAACAAGCTATATAAGATGACGGCATTGCAGTCTTCCTTCAGCGTCAATAATATCGCGTTGGTGAATGGGCGTCCCAAACTGCTCAATCTGAAAGATTTGATCAAAGCGTTTGTCGACCATAGACATGAAGTTGTGATTCGCCGTACGAAATACGATTTGAAGAAAGCCGAAGAACGTGCCCATATCTTAGAAGGTCTGATTATTGCTTCCGATAATATTGATGAAGTCATTGCAATCATCAAATCATCTAAAAGCCCTGCTGAAGCTATCGAACGTTTGATGGAACGTTTCTCCCTGTCGGATATACAGTCTCGTGCCATTGTAGAAATGAGACTTCGCCAGTTAACTGGCCTGGAACAGGATAAACTTCGTGCAGAGTATGAAGAAATCGAAAAATTAATCGCATATTTGAAGGAAATTCTAGAAAATGACGATCTTTGTATGAAAGTCATCAAAGACGAGTTGCAGGAAATCAAGGACAAGTACGGAGATGAACGTAAAACAGATATCGTTTATGCCTCCGAAGAACTCAATCCTGAAGACTTCTATGCAGATGATGAGATGATCATTACCATCTCCCACATGGGATACATCAAGCGTACGCCGCTTAGTGAATTCCGTGCTCAGGGACGCGGCGGAGTAGGGGCCAAAGGTTCTGAAACGCGTGACGAAGATTTTGTAGAATATATCTATCCGGCTTCCATGCATGCTACCTTGCTGATCTTTACGGCAAAAGGAAAATGTTATTGGTTGAAAGTGTTCGAAATTCCGGAAGGAGCGAAGAACTCAAAGGGTAGAGCGATCCAGAACTTGTTGAACATCGAACCGGATGACAAGGTCAACGCTTTCATTCGCGTAAAGAAGCTGACGACAGACACCGAGTTTATTAATTCGCACTATCTGTTGTTCTGTACAAAGAAAGGTGTGATCAAGAAGACGTTACTGGAAGCATATTCTCGTCCTCGTCAGAATGGTGTAAATGCCATCACATTACGTGAAGACGACGGTCTGATCGAAGTTTGTATGACAAATGGCAATAATGAAGTTCTGATTGCAAACCGTAACGGACGTGCTATCCGTTTCCATGAAAATGCAGTGCGCGTTATGGGCCGTACAGCATCCGGTGTAAGAGGTATGACACTTGATGACGATTCTAACGACGAAGTTGTAGGAATGGTTTGCATTAAGGACAAAGAAAAAGAAACTGTACTGGTTGTGTCCGAACAAGGTTACGGCAAACGTTCTAATATCGAAGATTATCGTATTACGAATCGCGGAGGTAAGGGTGTCAAAACCATCAACATTACGGAAAAGACCGGTAAACTGGTTGCCATCAAGAATGTTACGGAGGAAAACGATATTATGATCATTAATAAATCCGGTATCACAATCCGTATGAAGGTATCCGATCTGAATGTCATCGGACGTGCAACACAAGGGGTACGCCTGATTAATTTAGGAAAACGTAATGACGAAATCGCCTCTGTATGCAAAGTGCTGTCACAGACCGAAGAAGAGATCGCTGAAGAAAAAGCACAGCGTGAAGCTTTAGAAGATGCGGCAATTCATGAACATCCAATAGAGAATACCGATTTCGAAGATGTTTCTGATGATGTCGAAAGCAATGAAAATGCGGACGATACAGAAGGAACAACTGAGGAATAATTTAAACAAATAGAAATATTAATCTCAAATCACTATCACAAATGAAACGAGTATTATTGACAGTTGCACTATGTGTTGCAGCATCTGCCTCTTTCGCACAGAAAAAAGTTGTGAACGAGGCACAGAGTATTGCGAAAGGAAGTAACGCAGATTTCGGAGAAGCCAGAACCTTGATCAAAGGAGCGTTGGAAAATCCGGAAACTAAAGACGATGCTAAAACTTGGTATGTAGCAGGTTTTATCGAAGATCAGCAGTTCAATGCTGAAAGAGCTAAACAAATTCTGGGACAGCAACCCAACGAGCCGGTTATGTACGAAGCTTTGTATGGTATTTTACCTTATTTCCAGAAAGCCTACGAACTGGATCAGTTGCCTAATGAAAAAGGTAAAGTGAAACCTAAATACACAAAAGATATCAAAAGTATCTTGAGCGCAAACCATGTATATCTGTTCAATGGTGGTGCATATTATTTCGATAAACAAGAGTATAAAAAAGCATACGATTTCTTCAACCAATATGTAGAAATATCCGAACTGCCAATGTTCGCAGGGACTCAGACTGCGGAAAAAGACTCTACATTCATGACAGTTCAGTTCTATGCAGCAGCAGCAGCTTCTTTAGCTAAAGATTCCAGATTGGCTATTGCCGCTTTGGAACGTGCTAAAAATACTCCTTATCGTCAATATGATGTTTATCAGTATCTTTGCTACGAATACGGAGAGGCAAGAACTGCTCAGGATTCTGTTATGTTGGAAAAAACATTCGAAGAAGGCATGCAGGTTTTTCCAGATTCGGCATTCTTCTTGAATAACTTGATCAATACATACATCTATTCCAATAGAAATGAAAAAGCATTGGAAATGTTGAATGTTGCAATCCAGAAAAATCCAAATGATGCAAACCTTTACAATGTAATGGGACGTGTTTATGAAACCGGATTAAAAGATTATGCCAATGCTGAAAAGAATTTCCAGATTGCTTTAGAAAAAGATCCGAATTTGACAGATGCGCTTTCTAACATTGGTCGTATCTATTACAATCAAGGAGTGAACAAATTAAGCGAAGCCAATATGATTAATGATAGTAAGAAATACCAGGAGGAATTAAGCATGGCAAAAGATTTGTTCAAAAAAGCTCTTCCTTATTATAAAAAAGCTCATGAAGCTGAACCTGAAAAAATGGACAACATGATCGCTTTGAGAGGTATCTATTACAATCTGAACATGGGGCCGGAATTAGAAGCTATTGAAGCAGAAATGAATAAATAATAGATCGGATAAGATTTATTTGATAAAAGAAAATATGTCATATAATGAACCCCGAAAGTTAGACAAAAAACTTTCGGGGTTTTTATTATGTCTGCGCAAAAAAGAAATTCAACAATCTTATTAAACATAATCGTAATTATCTTTAATTATCTTTAAGTATATCTAAAAATCCCGCTTTTTATATTTATTCGGTATCGTTTTTCTTTTTCCTTCTTGAAGGTAAGTTCGGTATATTTTCCCGAATGAAGCGCTTGAAACCGCTTAAAGAAACCTTATAATAATCGGCTAATTCGGCATATGTTGCATTTTCTTCTTTCAATTCTCTTTCGATCTGGCTTTTCTGGGAAAGGAGAAATTCGGTTTTGGGGCTTCCCAAAGGACGTCCTAATTTTGTTCCTTTGTTTTTACTGGCTGTCAATGCTTCTTTCGTACGGGCAGAAATAAGTTTGCTTTCAATCTCAGAAACAAGCCCAAATGTAAATGCCAACGTCTTGCTGTTCACGTTATCTTCAAATGAATAACCTTCCTTGATACAGTAAAGTGCCACTTTCTTTTCAATACACAACAAAATCAAATGCATTATCTCCATTAGTTTCCTGCTGAGTCGAGTGACATCGGCGACGATAAGAATATCGCCTTCTTGTAAATTTTTTATTACGTCTTCGAGTCGGTTTTTCTCTTTGGAAGAATTTTTAGCATCTTTCAACCATTTGTCAATCTCAATTTTTTTTGCTTTTGCAAATTGTTCGATTGCGTTTTTCTGGCTCTCTGTTTGTTGTTTATTTGAATATGTACGTATATAAGCGATTGTCATATTTTTTATTATTTAAATTTTGTTTTATCATTTGATATATAACAGATTGGTTTGCAATATGTTCATTCTAAAAGTTGATAAAGGGGGTATACATGTTGTAATGATCTCCTAAACTGATGCGAATGTACGTAAATAAAAAAAACAAT
>ERZ772872.2961-NODE-2961-length-13084-cov-13.264410_pt1 | contig 13084 bp, 9 predicted proteins | sample MGYA00512132_ERZ772872 | MGnify/ENA primary metagenome ERZ772872 (study PRJEB29015, sample SAMEA2737724) | human gut metagenome | biome: human gut; feature: human-associated habitat; material: faeces | place: China | collected 2012 ...
CTGAATCTTAATTATTCATTTTTCATCCAGTGTCCAGAAAACTGGGTACATATCAGTGCACAGGGGCGCTTTTGTTGTTTCGTCTTTTCAGCGGCGGTTGTTCCAGCTGGACAGAGCAATGACCACCGCGCACAGCCGCACCTTCAGCAAGGCCAGTTTGATGCGGTCGTTGCGGCTGCGGGCGTCCTGCAGGGGCATGTCCCGCACAGCGGCTCGCACCGCCGGGATGCGCAACGCCTGCCGCAGCCATGCGGTGCGCTGCCGGAAGCTCAGCGGCCCCAGACAGACGTTCTTGATGCCCAGCTGCAGGTCCAGCACCCGGCTGTGGTTTACGGCCCGGCGGCAGGCGGGGTCGTTTTCTAATCCCCAGCTCTTTGCCACAGCCTCCACCGCATCCGAGAGGTAAAAGTTATCGGCCAGCCGCTCCGGGTGGTAGCTCTGGGAGGCCGACCCCGAGGCACGCAGCTTATAGCGGTAGAGCTTTTCCGGGATGCCCACCACACAGTGCAGGTGCTGCCGGTAAAAGGACACGAAAAACAGCGCGTCCTCCGCGATCTTGTAATCGGTAAAGCGGCAGTTGCCCTCTTCGATGCAGCGGCGGCGGAACAGCTGCCGCGTGACCAGCGACATGGCCGACAGCTGCGGGAACAGCTGCGGGCAGGGGTCGCCGCGGTACACCCCTTCCAGAACCGGAGCAATGTCGGTGCAGCCGGTACGGGTGCCGTCGGCCGCGTAGTGCTCCTCATAGCCGCCGAACATAATCAGGTCCGCATCCGTCTGCTTTGCCGTGCGGCACAGCACCTCCACCATCTGGGGCTCCAGTGCGTCATCACTGTCCAGAAACTGCACATAGGTGCCGCGGGCTGCAGCCAACCCGGCATTGCGGGCCGCGCCGACCCCGGCGTTCTTCTGATGGATCACCCGGAAGCGGGCATCCTGCCGGGCGGCCGCATCACACAGCGCCCCGCAGCCGTCCGGGGAGCCGTCGTCCACCAGAATAGCCTCCCAGTCCGGGCAGGTCTGGGCCCGCAGGGAGTCCAGTGCCGCCGGGAGATATTGCTCTACGTTATAAACCGGAACAATCATACTGATCTCAGGCATGGGCCGCGCTCCTTTTGGCGATCAGGCCGGTGTACAGCTGCTGCAGGCGCAGGGTCTCCTGCCGGATGTCGTACCCGGCAGCCCGCACCTGTGCCGCCGCCTGCGCACGGTCGGGCAGATTACGGTCCGCATCCTTCAGCACTGCGGCCCATGCTTCGTCCGGCTGTTCCAGCGAAATGCGGCAGCTGTCCGGCCGCAGCAGGACTTCCTCGGTGACGCCGGTGGAGAACACGCAGGGCAGACCGGACGCCTGCGCTTCCATGCCCACCACGGGCAGACCCTCAAACAGCGAGGGCATCACGAACACATCCATGGCCTGATACCAGACGGAGGTGTCGCTCTGCACGCCCAGGAACTTCACATCCTGCGCAATGCCCAGCCGGGCGGCCTTGGCTTCCAGCTCGGCCCGCAGCTCGCCCTCGCCCACCAGCAGCAGGCAGCTGTCCGGCCGCACCTTTTTCAGGGCCGCAAAGATGTCCAGCAGGCGGGTGTGGTTCTTCTGCGCCATCAGGCGGGCCACACAGCCCACCACCAGCTTATCGTTCAGGCCATATTCTGCCCGCAGCTTTGCCCGCACCTGTGGCCGGTAGCCAAAGCGGTCCAGGTCGATGGCGTTGCGCAGGGTCACGCCCCGGGCATCCCACGCGCTCTGTCCAAAGTAGTAGATGCCGGCCGCCCGCCCGCAGGCCCAGTAATCGGTGGCCGCGCCGGGAATGAACTGTTTGCAGAACCATTTGATCGGCAGCTTGGCGTCCTTGGGCAGACGGGTGTTGTGGGCGTGGGCGATGCGCACCGGCAGGCCCGCCTTTTTAGCGCCTTCCAGCGCAAAAAGCTGCATGGCCTCGTTGTGGGCGTGCAGCACCTTGATCTCCGGGTGCTGGGCCAGCAGCTGCTGCATAGAGCGCAGGTAGGCCGGGTAGCTCTGCGGGGCTACGCCCGGGCTCTGGAAGATGCGCCCGCCCAGTGCGCGGATCTCGTCATCAAAAAAGCCGGGCTTTTTCTTGTTGACCAGAAAATCGAACTGGAATCGCGTGCGGTCCAGATGCCGGTAATAGTTCATCAGCATCGACTCGATGCCGCCCCGGTCCATGTTGCTGACCGACTGCAGGATGTGGATCATGAAGAACTTCCTTTCTCCCGGTACTGTGCCCGAATGCGCCGCTGCACCTCCTGTGCAGAGGGCGGCTGCCATGTCTGTTTTTGGGCGGCAGGGTCCTTCGTCGGCTTTGCAAAGCAGCAGACCGCCAGCGGGATCATGCGCAGACCCATGGTACACCAGAAATAAAAGGCCGTGTTGTCGGTGAGGTAGGTCATGGACAGCGGGTTGAGGATGGCAAAATACAGGATGCCGGCCTCGGGCCCGTAGCGTTTGGTCCAGAACCAGGGCAGGATCAGGTACAGGAACGCGCACCAGAAGCACAGCCCCGGAAAGCCCAGTTCCACGAACACCTTGAGGATATCGTTGTGCAGCGGGTAGGCCACATCAATGAGGCCGATCTCATAAAAGCGGGTGACCATGGCGTCCACCGCCTCGAACCCCAGCCCGATGAAGGTGGGCGAGAACTGATAATAGGGTTTGGCCAGGCTCCAGATGTAATCGCGGCCCATCATGTTGACGCCCACCGCGTTCAGGATGCGGGAGATGGCACCGGTGTGCACCAGATACAGGTACACCCAGAACAGGGTCACCCAGGCCGCACCGGTGAGCATGATCAGCTTTTCCTTGGCATGGCTGCGGCGCAGCACCCAGATGTAAAAGGCCGAGACCACCAGCGCCGGCAGCAGGATGCGCTTCATGCCCGCCAGTACAAAAAAGAAGGAGCAGCCCGCCAGCACCCAGTTGCGGGTGCGCTGCTGCTTGGTTTCTTTTGGCGAAAAGAACAGGTAGTACAGCACAAAGATGCCCTCCAGAAAGGTCACCTCGTGGATCTCCAGCCGCTCGGCATAGCCATCGGTGTTGTTGCCCAGCGACAAGATGCTGGTGAGCAGGGAGCTCACGCTCTCGCCCACACCATAGGCGGGCACCTCGCTGAACAGGATGAAGAGGTTTGCGCAGCAGATGCCGATGGTGAACAGGTCGATGCTGAACCGCCCGTACAGGTACACGCAGCAGATGGCCACCACCGTGGCGATGCTCTGATACAGGATCTTTTCCACGCCGCGGGTGATGGAGGCAAAGGCCGTGAAGTTGCGCACCCAGATGAACATGGACCAGGCGGCAAGCACCGCCAGATACAGGATGTACAGCCCGGACGGCCCGGCCAGTTTTTTCAACCGGTCAAAATCGCCCCGGATGAAAAATTCCAGCCCGGCCAGCCCCACAAAGGCCAGCGTCACCGCCTTGGGCAGACCGCCCAGCACCGCATTGATGCTTTTGCCTTCGCCCAGCCCGGACACGGTGAACAGCAGCACCGCCAACAGTTCCATCCAGCGGGGCTGGCGGAACTCCCGGCTGCGGAAGGGGTCTTTTTTGCCGTAATATTTCCGGGTCAGGATCTTGGAAACATCCTGCACGCGGTCCACCTCGCTTTCCGTGCCGGTGTAAACCGGTCAGTTGATCAGCTGGAACAGTCTGCCCTGCAGCTGCCATAGCCCATAGTCCGCCTGTTCCAGCGCCCGCTGCGCCAGCCGCACGGCATAGGGCAGCGTCCGGGGGTCCGGCAGCTTCGCTGCCCACCGGCGGTACAGCAGGCAGCAGCAGGCAAAGGCCGTCTGCCGGTCCGCCTCCGGCAGACCGGCCACACACACATAGCAGTAATTGGCCAGCTGCAGGATCAGGTTGCAGGCAAACAGCGCATCCTGCGGCAGGCCCAGACGCACCGCACCGTCCAGCATTTCTTCAGCCACCCAGTAGGCCTGCAATGCTTTGGCCGTATTCTGGGAGGTCGCGGTGAGCCCCATTGTATTTTTGCACCACAAATATACCACAGGTTTTGTCGAAGCAATGCACTTCGCCCGCGGAAAGACCCAGAAATGGATCATGGCATCCTCAAAACAGGTGTACCCGGAGGGGAACCGTACCCGTTCAAACAGGGTCCGGCGGTACAGCTTGCCCCAGGGAGTGCCGGGCAGCTCCACCACATCCAGCCGCCGGGGGCCGGTGTAGCACGCTTCTGCGTACTGCTGCACCGCACCGCGGGTGTCGGCTTCGTCGCAATACTGCCAGCCGCCCTGCACGATATCCGCCCCGGTACGCGCCTGCGCCGCCAGCAGCGTCTCCACAGCGTCCGGCAGCAGGCAGTCATCGCAATCCACAAACAGGACCCAGCGGCCCACCGCCCGGGCCAGACCGGTGTTGCGGGCGCGGGCCGCGCTGCCGCCCTGCTCCGGGTGCAGCACGGTGACCCCTCCCTGCCGGGCGTACTCGGCCAGAATGGCCCCGCTGCCGTCGGTGGAGCCGTCCTCCACCGCCAGCACCTGCAGGCGGCGAGTGGTGTTCTGGTGCAGGATGCTGTCCAGACAGGCGCGCAAAAAGCGCTCCCCGTTGTGCACCGGCACGATCACCGACACATCCACCGCATCGTCCTGCGGCGGCAGCGGGCAGGGCTCCCCGGCATCGCACACCGGCTTCGGGCAGATGCCCGGCGCGCGGGCGGCAAAGGTCTCCAGCTGCTGGTCGGAAAAGCGCTGATGCTTCACGGCTCCCAGCACCCCGGCGGCACAGCGGCCCGCCGTGCGGGCACCCCACGCCACGGCAAGTGCCAGCGGCTCACAGCCGGTTTTGGAACGGACGAGCTGGCAGGCCCGTTGATTCTGCAGCATGACTGCCGCCTCCTTATCTTTTTTACACCGTCTCGTGTGCGGTCTCCGGCTGCGGCTTATTGGCATCCCGCAGCTTCTTGAATGCGCAGCGCAGCAGATCCCGGATGTTGAATTCCTTTTCGTCATCCGAGGTGGCACTGGCTGCCTTGTACTCGATGGCGTAATCCGGGTTCAGGCTGTTGTACTCCTGGATCTGCTCGTCCAGCACTTCCAGAATGGCCTCCGCCTTGACGGCGTTGCATTCCCGGAAGAAGCCCATGATCTGGCCCGCACCGTTGGAACCGATGAAACTCTCCTCGGTGCCAAGGGCCGCCACCAGCCCGGCAAAGTCCCGCAGGACATGGTTGCCCACCGAGTAACCATACTCCCGCGAGAGATGGTTCAGGCTGGTAAACTGGAAGCACATGCAGGTAAAGTGGCTGGGCAGCAGGCCCTGCTTTTCCAGCCGTGCCATCATGGCATCCACACGGTCGCGGTTGGGCAGACCGGTCTTTTTGTCCACATACATAAAGTATTCCACAAAGTCGCGGGAACGGCCCACCACAACGGCCAGTGCGCAGCCCACGAGGAAGAAGAATACAAAGCCGATGGCCAGATACAGCTTGGTGTTGATGCTGGGCCACACTCTGGTGGAGCTGGTGGTCTGCAGATAGTCCGCGCTCAGGGAGTGGTTGTGCTCCATGCTGGTCTGGCTCACGATCTGGTAGTAGTCCACCAGCGTCTGCTCGTACTTGTTGATCTCCGACTCGATCGCGGCATGGGAGGCCTCATCGCCGCCCACCCCGCCGGCTGCCTGGAAGGTGTCCAGCAGCTGCTGGGTGTAGGCCCGGCGGATGGCGCTGCTGCGCAGGGTCTTGTCGATCTCCACATACTCCAAAATCAGCGAATCGTAGGTGATCTGCTTGCTCTGGTTGTCATCGTAGGCCTCTACGTTCTTCAGGATGTAGTCGGTGCCGCTGTCATTGGCGTCGTTGTGGTAATGGTAGTTGATCAGGTCGCGGTTCTTCTCCGAGTAGTTCTGGATCAGGCCGCTGAGGTAGGCTTCCCGCTCCTGATACACCTGCTCGTTCTGCACGCTGCTCTCGATGCTCTGGGTCAGGTTGCGGCACAGCTTGTCGGCGTTGCGCACCTGCGGCCCGGTCATCACATTCGCGTACAGCGAAGGGATCTCGTAGTCGTACAGCATCTTATAGATGTCGTACAGGTCCTCGTAGGAATAGCCCGTGACCGAAGAGCGGAAGTTGGGATAGTTTGTCTTTTTATCCTCCAGATAGTTCAGCACTTCGGTGGTGTCGGCCGACAGCACGTCCACGCACTCGTAATAGTCGTAGCCGCTGTTCAGCAGGCCGCTGGAGGGGTTCATGGTCAGGGGCAGCTCCACATATTCCTCCGTGTAGATGGTGGAATAGCTGCTGACGATGGCATCCAGCACCCGGCGGGCGTAGCTCGCACCCAGGCTGCCGTCCACCACCAGCGTCACCTTGTATTCGTCCGGAAAGTAGGTAGACTCTTCCCCCTTGTCGATGAGAGCTTCCTGCAGGGCCTTCTGGTCGTCCGGGATCAGCTCTTCCACCGTGCAGTGGGAGCGCACAAGGTTGATGCCGCTTTGCAGCCCAAGGCTCTCCATGGCCTGCGAGATGACCTTGGAAGAATAGATCTCGTCCACGTTCATGGCGGTGCCGTCCGGGGCAAAGCCGTCCTTGATGCCGTCGTGCAGGTACTTGATGTTCACACTGGCGGTGTAGGTCTGGTTGTTCTTGCAGTACCAGTACACCACCACTGTGCCCGCCATGGTCACGGCCAGCACCAGTGCAAAGAACCGCCGGAGGTAGCGCAGGATATCAAACTTTTTCAACGCTGTTCCTCCTTCCGGATCTGCCGGGCGGTGCGCACCATGCACAGGCCGAAGCACAGCACCACAAAGGCTGCCATTTCCACGATCACCCGCTTGAGGCCGATCTGCTGCACAAAGGAGCCGGCCGCATCGTTGAACACCAGGTAGTTCTGGGTCTTATAGATGATATAGGAGGCATCCGTCACCCGCAGTGCCTGCTGGATCCGATCCATGGTGGTTTCCAGTTCCTGCAGCATGGCGTTCACCGTGGTCAGGCCCGCCGGGTCGCTCATGGTCTGCATTTGCTGCACCACATACTGGGTGGTGGTGATCACATCCTGATGGGAGGTCGCCTCCGCCAGGGCACCGTCGGCGTCGCTGGCCATGGTGTCCAGCGCCGTTTTGGTGCGGGACATATAGAACTCGCGGTTCTCGTCCAGCGTGGGGATCATGACGATGGCGCTCATGCTCTCATCGTACAGGCCAATGCCCAGATTGTCGGAGTTGTAGTAGGCCATCTGCTCCTGATAGTCCAGCTGCTCGATCTGCAGCTTGTATTGCAGCATGGCCGTCAGGGAAGAAACGTCCGCCGACAGGCCGCCCCGCAGGATATAGGCCTGGATGCGCGGGATCTCGTAGTTGATCACGTTCTGGATCTGCTTGGACAGGCTCAGGAAGGTGTTGCCGGTGGTGGCGTCCTGATAGCTCTTGTTCTCGCTGACACGGGCCGTGAGGTAGCGGTCCAGCTGGTCGGCCCGCAGCGTCAGGCTCTTGAGGCGCAGATACGGCTCGGTGTCAAAGTAATCCGGCATGGTGCAGGAGAACACGCTCTGGTTCTCGCCGTAGTGCTCCATGAAATAATCCTTGTAGCTGCCGCAGAAGATCCGGAGCAGCGTGGCTGCGGTCAGGTGCTGGCAGGGTTCTTCCAGCTGCAGGCTGATGCTGCAGCTGGTGGTGATGTAGTTTTCCGAGCTGCTCACGTTGGTCACATCGGTGGGTTCCACCGTAATGGCCTTGCGCAGCTGTTCCACCGTCATCTGACCTTCCAGTCCGGCGTTGTACAGGGTGCTCTGCAGCACCTCGTCGGAGGTCAGGTCGGTAGTCGTAAACCGGGTGCGGTTGGGGTTGAGCCCCTGCGATGCCTCGGAGTAGTTCAGGGTCATCTGGGCCGAGGCCACCCGGCTGCTGTCCTGATATTGTGCGGTGCACAGCAGTGCCGCGAGCAGGATGCACACCACGATCAACGGCACCCGCAGGCTCCAGAAGCGCAGCACAGTCTGTTTGAAGATCTGCTTGATCTTTGTCACCACGTCTCCGGGCCTCCTTTCAAGTTCGTTCATCTCAGTACCAGTTCACATCCACCAGAACCAGCTCCGGCGGATTGTATACGCGGGGGATCTGGTTGGAGTCGCCCAGGCCGCAGCCCACGATGAGGGGTGCCCCGCTGTCCAGCCGGTACATGCCGCCCGCATACTCCGGGAACAGCCCCTCCTCTGCGGTGTACAGCCGCCCCAGCACCGGCAGGCGGATCAGGCCGCCGTGGGTGTGCCCGGCCAGCGCCAGGTCAAAGGGCGCATCCTGCATGTAGTCCACAAAGGCCATGGGCACATGGTTGATGCAGATGCGGAAGGTGTCGTACTGGCGGCTCAGGCTCTCCACACAGTCGCTGGCACCGTATTTGTAAAAGTCCTTCAGGGCACCTTCCAGCCCGATGAGCTCCACGTTGTTTTCCCCGATCTGGATGGTGCGGGTCTCATTGCGCAGCAGCTGCACCCCGGCCTCCGAAAATTTTTCGGCCAGCTGGTCATCCACCCCGCCGTAGATCATCTCGCTTTCGTGGTTGCCCAGCACCCCGTACAGCGGGGCCACATCGGCAAGGCTGCGGCACAGCGAAAGCATATTCTCATATTCCGGGTTCGGGAAGGTGACAAGGTCACCGCCCAGCAGGATCAGGTCCGGGTCCAGCTCCTGCACGGTCTGGATCAGCTCCTCGTTGTGCTCGCCGTATTCCCGCAGGTGCAGGTCCGACAAAAACAGGACCCGCAGCTTTTCCGACACATGGCTGGAGGTCACCCGGTAAAAGGTCACCTGAAAATGACTATTCGTATAATCCGTGTACAGTTTCAGTCCGGCAGCTGCCACGCCGCACAGCAGCACAAAAGCCGCCAGCAGCTGCAGCAGCCGGTTCTGCCACCATCGGCGGCGTGCGCCGTCCGGCGGGGGCGTTCGTTTTATTCTTGCATGTTGCGCCATGCTCTTCTGCCTTTCCTCGTCAATGGGTCAATGATTCATCACCCGCCGGAACAGCTCCGGCGAGAGGGCAAACAGCGCTGCCTTGGCCCGGCGGCGGGGCGTGCAGGCAAACTGCAGCATCCGCAGCCGCTGCGGGCGGTAGCCCGGCAGGGTCCTGCAATCGAACCGCGCCGCGCAGTCCAGATACTTCCAGCACAGGTCATCCTGCAGGCGGCGGCGCAGCGCCCGCGGGGTCACCGTACGGTAGATCTCCGCCAGACTGTCGTAGATGCGCAGCCGGTCCTGAACACGGCGGGTGCTCAACCCTTCCGCGTGCGTGATGGAACCGGCGCGGCAGTTATCGTAATAGTAGATCTCCTGCCCGGTCAGCATCACCCGCTGCGCCTGCAGCAGCACCCGGGGCGTGAACTCCTCGTCCTCGTGCAGGATGCCCTTGCAGAACTGCAGGCCGTTTGTCCGCAAAAAATCGGTGCGGTACAGATGCCGCCCCACTTCCACCCGCAGGCCGCCGGTCTGCAGGCACTTTAAAAGATACTCCTTACCGGTGTAAACTGTGTGAAAGGTGAAGTTTTCTTCCACCGCTTCTTCCCAGCGGGTCATCACCGGTTCCTCACGCAGGAAATGCGCCTTGCCGATGACCACATCGGCCCGGTCCTGCAGCGCCATCTGCAGCAGACCGGGGCAAACGTTCTCCGTCAGCCAGTCGTCACCGTCCATGAACAGGATATACTCGCCCTGTGCATGGCACAGCCCGTAATTGCGGGCATCCGACAGGCCGCCGTTGGGCTTATGGATCACTGTGACCCGGCTGTCCTCCGCCGCCAGTGCGTCACACACCGCGCCGCTGTCATCGGTGCTGCCGTCATCCACGATGAGCACTTCCAGCGGCACATCCGGCTGCGCCAGCACCGAGCGGACACAGCGCTCCACATAGTCCCGGATGTTGTACACCGGGATCACGACCGAGAGCAGGCCCTCGCACATCGCTTCTTCATTCCGCATTGTGTTTTTCCTCCGTCGCTCCTTTTTTGATCGTAAGCGTGTGCAGCAGCCCGCGCAGGGTGTCCACATTGCGCCAGTCCAGCACCGCGTTCACCACAAGGAACAGCGGCAGCACCCACAGCCCGAACAATGCACCCTTCAGGCACACCATCAGGTAGCCGCCGCCATAGCAGCGGTCAAATCCCAGCAGGTACAGCAGCACAACGCAGAGCAGCCCGTTGACGCCCAGCCGCACAAAATCGCCCACCGGCGACTCTCCCAGCACTTTGGTCCGGGTAAAAAGGATCAACGCCGTATAGCGGTACAGGTGCGCCGCCAGTGTGCCGAACAGGCAGCCCGCGATGCCGAACCGCATCACCGACATCACCGACACCAGCAGGTTGATGCCCATCTCGATCAGGGCCTGCTGCCGGGTCTCTTCAAAGCGGCCGCTGATGTTCAGCAGCATCCCCGACGGCTGCTTGGCGCTGAACAGCAGCTCCACCGCCGTAAACAGTACCAGCAGGCGGGTGTCAAGGTACTCGGCATCGGTCACACCGGACGTATACAGCGCGATGATGGGCATCAGGAACACAGCCACGGTCGTGAACAGTGCAAAGGCCGCGGAAAGGTAAAGGGCATCGTACAGCCGGTACAGCCGCTTGAACTTTTCCGGCTCCACATAGAACAGCTGCCCCAGCCGAAAACTGATGCTGTTGACGATCGAGTAGAACAGCTTTTCGATGTTGGAGAAAAACAGCATATAAATGGTGTACACACTGGCCGACGCCAGACCGCACAGGCTGGAGATCAGGATCGTGTCGGTGTTGTTAAACACGATGCTCGTGAGCTGATGCACCAGCACCGAGCCGCGCTGGGCCAGCGCCTCCAGATTGGGGGTATCGTGCGCGTTGAGCCACGGATAGTTTTTGCGCATATAGGCCGTAAGCACCAGCACCTGGCACACCGAAGGCACGCAGTAGGTCACCTGCACCAACAGGATGCTGCGGGTAAACAGCAGCGCCAGCATGCGCAGCAGGTTGCCCGCCGCCATGGTGGCCGTGGTGATGTAGGTGATCACATAGTTTTTGCCTTCCACTTCCATAAAGGAGCGGTATTTGCCCTGCACCAGATAGCTCACGATGCCCGGGATGCCGTAGAACACCACGATCAGGCTCACGGTGCCGTAGGACAGCACTGTGTTGATGCACAGGGGGTACAGCAGCGCAAACACCACCGTGACCAGCAGATACACGATACCGGTGCGGCGGTAATAGTGATGCGTGGCCGAAAAAATGCCGTTGATGGCTTTCCGGTCGCCCACGGCCACCGGAAGGTAATAGGCCTGCTGCGAGGCCAGGCCCACGCCCGCTTCCAGCAGAGTCAGACAGGAAAAGATCTGCTTGATGGTGCTGTCCAGACCGTTGAGCTCCGAACCGAAGCTGGTGAGGTACAGCCGCGGCAGCAGCAGGCCGAACAGGATCACCGACAGGTTGTACAACAGCGACGAGCACATGTTGTGCAGCACCCGGCGGCGACTTTCGGCCGCGGTCAGGACCGGACCGGTCGGGTTCTGTTCTTCCTTTATCATGCTGCGCCTCCCTGGGCGGCCGCGGCCTTGCGGTGTGCCTTGGCCTGCGAAGGTATCTCCTTGAGCGGGTCACCGATCACATGGTGATACACTTCCTCGTACCGGTCCAGCATGACATCATAATCAAAGTTGGTGTGCACATAGTCCACCTGTGCCTCGCGCTGTTCCGGCGTGAGGGGCCGGGCGGTGTCCCGCTCCAGCGCACGGGCCAGACTGTCGGTGTCCTCGGTGCGGAATTCGGTGCCGTAGTCTGCGGTCACCGTGGTGTTTTCCGGGATGTCGCTCACCAGGCACTTTGCCCCCAGCGACAGCGCCTCCAGCAGCGACAGCGAAAGGCCCTCGGTGTGGCTGGGCAGCACGAACAGGGCGCAGTTGCTGTACAGCTCCAGCAGCGCGTCGCCCACCACATAGCCCGTCGTGATGATGTTGGGGTTGCCCGCGATCTTCTCCTGCACCGTGGTGCAGTACTCGGTCTCCGCAAAGGGGCCGGCCAGCACCAGTTTTTTGTCCGTGTGGGCTTTCAGATAGCCCTCCACCAGGTCCAGCGGGCCCTTTTCCGGCGAGATACGGCCCACATACAGAATGTAGCTCCCGGCTTCCAGCCCGTATTTTTCGCGAATCAGGTTGCAGGGCAGCGGCTGGCGCATCTGCACCGCATTGGGGATGAGGATGGCGGTACGATCGTACTTCTCCTGAAAATAGTTCCACTCGCTCTCCGACAGCACCACCAGATCATCCGCATACTTTGCGGCCACCCGCTCACCCAGCTTCAGGTAGGCGCTGGCAAAGCCGCCCCACTTGTCCACCTTCCAGTTCAGCCCGTGCACGGTGCACACCGTGTGCTTGCCGAACAGCTTGGCGATCACCAGCGGCACCGACGGGCCGATGGCGTGATAATGGATCACATCATAGTTCCGGATCAGCGCATCAAAAGTGGCCAGGAACGAGTAGACCATAGCGTTCAGCGCCGCCTTCTGAAAGGTAAAGATGCGGCGGGCCTGCACGCCCTCGGTCGTGTAAACATTGTGCCCCTTCTGCAGGCCGCGGTTGTACACCGTGACCTCATAACCGCGCCGGACCAGGCTGACTGCCAGCCCGCCGACCATGACCTCCACGCCGCCCGAACGGGACGGGAAGTCCTTGTGCCCGATCATTGCCACCTTCATACCAAAATCTCCCTTTCCGTGACAGCGTTTGCTGCCGTTCTGCCGGTCGTGGCTGGCCGGCTTCTGTGTGCAACTCAATTGTAACATACCCGCAACACCTGCGCAACATTTCCGTGCATTGTTTTTGGCAAAAATACCCGCAGAGCCTGCATTTTTCTCCATTGACCGGGCCATACCTGCGCCAAATGTTTAACAAAGTTTAAGGCGTTCCGTGCCCCCAAATTGATTGACATACTTTTCACAGGTATGCTAAACTGTTTTTGTTGGTTCTGTGCAGATTTTTCCACAGAGCAGGGCCAAAAATCACAAAGAGACACAAGAAGAGAAAGAGAAGGAAACCACTATGAACAAGATCTCCCGCAAAGGCTTTCTGAAGATCGCCGCTGCCGCCGCCAT
>ERZ772872.2966-NODE-2966-length-13070-cov-4.111640_pt1 | contig 13070 bp, 10 predicted proteins | sample MGYA00512132_ERZ772872 | MGnify/ENA primary metagenome ERZ772872 (study PRJEB29015, sample SAMEA2737724) | human gut metagenome | biome: human gut; feature: human-associated habitat; material: faeces | place: China | collected 2012 ...
TTTTTCCGGCTCCTGCCGGTCCATCAATTGCAATATTCATATTCTTTGTTCCTCCAAATAGATTTCTATATTATTATTCTGAAAGCAGCACCGTTGCAGCAGTCGCCCATGCAATCTGCAAATTAAATCCGCCAGTCAGTGCATCAACATCCAGCACCTCGCCGATAAAATAAAGTCCCGGAATCTGTTTTGCTTCCATCGTCTTCGGATTGATCTCCTTCACGCTCACGCCACCCCTAGTGATGATTGCTTCCTCATAGCCGCGCGTGCCTACCACATGCAGCGTAAGCTTCTTCATACAAGCAATGAGTCGTTCCCGTTCTTCCTTCGTTACAGCGTTCACCTGCTTAAACGGATCAATCTCCGCAAGCTCTATCATAACTGGAATCAGCTTCTTTGGCAACAGTTCATCAAGTGCATTGCGCACCTGTTTGTTCTTCGCCGCGTCGAAATCCCGCAGGATACGTGCGTCAAGCTGTTCTATTGTAAGTGCCGGTTTCAGGTCGATCTCTACCCAGATTGGTTCCCCTTTCGCTTTGCCTGTATACGCCGATGCGGAAAGCACAAGTGGTCCGCTGATACCGAAATGCGTAAACAGCATTTCGCCCTGTTCCTGATACAAAAGCTTGTCTTTGTTTTTCTTTTTTGTATAGCACGACAATGTGACGTTCCGAAGCGAAAGTCCCATCAGATCCCGACAGAAATCCTCCTCGATTTCAAATGGCACAAGCGATGGCTGGCATTCTGTCACCTGCAGTCCAAGATCTCTGGCAAACTGTAAGCCATCTCCAGTCGAACCGGTACGCTCATAGGAAAGTCCCCCGGTTGCCACGATCACCGCATCAAAGCGTTCCTGTTTTTTCTGTCCTTTTTCATCCTTCACACAGACACCAGCTGCGTGTGTCACATCCTGCACCTGTTCCGTCAAAATCTGTGTCACAGTGTGGTTAAGGCAGATTGTTACGTTCTGCTTTTTTAACGCCTGCTCCAGCGTCTTGATCACATCGGATGAATGATCGGATGCCGGGAATACACGGTTTCCGCGTTCGGTCTTCAGTTCCAGTCCGTTTTGCTCAAAAAACTGCATCACATCCTGTGCATTACAATTATAAAATGCACTATACAAAAACTTTGGATTTGTCACCACATGTTTCATCAGCTCTTCCACTTCACAATTGTTTGTCAGATTGCATCTGCCTTTTCCTGTGATGAAAAGTTTTTTGCCAAGTTTTTCATTTTTTTCATATATTGTCACGGAGTGCCCTGCCTGTGCAAGCATAACTGCTGCATACATACCGGCAGCGCCTCCACCTATGATAGCTGCTCGCATTATCTCTCAAACCTCTTCAAATCCGACTTTTTCATGATAATCAGCAACGGCTCGTCCGCCTTTAATGGCGTATCCGGATCCATAGCGATATTGAATTCATCATCCTGGATCACAGCGACAACATTGATTTTATATTCTTTTCTAAGATTCAGCTCCCGCAGATTCTTACCAACCCACTCCGCACGTGGAAGAATCTCCACAAGGCTCGTGCTGTCCGACAGGTCAAAATAATCGACAAGATGTTCTGAGATCAGTTTGTGCGACAGACGGATTCCGGATTCTTTCTCCGGAAAAACAACCTGGTCTGCGCCAACCCGCCTCAGGATTTTCTCCATCATCTCATCCTTTGCCTTTGCAATTACCTTTGGCACGCCAAGTTCCTTTGCAGACATCACGCACATGATGCTGGAATCTAAGCTGTCAGCCATCGCCACAACTACCGCATCCATGTTCGAGATACCTGCCTCTCTTAGTGCATCCATATCACAGACATCCAGACTCATGGCACAAGTCACACTGTCCGCAATCTCATTTACAATCTCTGGATTTCCATCGATTACAAGCACATCCGCGCCGTTTTTATACAATTCTGTTGCAATGCTTTTCCCATACCGTCCAAGACCGATAACCGCGATCGATTTATTCATATATTTCATTCCTCCTACCCTACAATAATTTCCGCATCCGCATATTTTACAGAGTTGTGGTTTGTCGCACGCTGTCCGAAGAACATGAACATCGTGATTGGTCCCACTCTGCCAAGATACATACATAATATGATAATCACTTTTCCAATCACATTCAGCCCCGGAGTCACGTCCCGTGACAACCCGACTGTTGCGATTGCACTTGTCACTTCGAAGACACCATCCGACAGGGAAAGTGGATTTGTCGCCAGAAGCAGAACAGAAAACAAAATCAATGTGCCAAAACCGATAACTGTCACAGCCAGCGACCGACGAACGATAGATGTCGGGATTGTTTTTTTAAATGCGACCGGCTCTTTGCGTCCCTGTACTACAGCCAAAACTGCAAACACAAGTGTCGCAGCCGTCATCGTCTTGATGCCACCGGCAGTTCCGACCGGCGAACCACCAACAAACATGATTACACAACTCACAAGTACCGTCGGCTCTGTCAATCCTTTCTGGCTGATTGATGCAAATCCAGCTGTTCGGAGTGTCACAGACTGAAAAAATGCATTGAGCATTTTCTTTCCAAGTGACATATTTCCGAGCGTGAGCGGATTGTTACATTCAAATAGAAATGTGACAACCATGCCGGATAAAATCAATGCAAATGTCATCATTAATATGATTTTTGTATGTGTATTGAATCGACGCCAGATATCACGGGCCGGTATCTTTTTTGCACGCACGTTTGAAAGCACATCTACCACATCCCACCAGACAACGAATCCAAGTCCACCACAGATGATCAAAAACGACGACGTGAGCAGTACAAGCGGGGAATCCGCATACGTCATCAGACTGTCCGGTCCAATGATATCGATTCCTGCATTGCAAAACGCTGAAATCGCATTGAATACAGAATACCAGATTCCATGAGCCACACCAAACTGTGGGATAAACGCAAACATATATAAGACCGCGCCTAACATCTCCACAATCACAGTTCCTTTGATCACTCGTTTTATAAATACAACCATGCCCTGCATCGTACTTAATCCAAAAGCATCCTGAATCATCATACGATTGCGCAAGGAGAATTTTCGATTCATAAGCAGCATAACAAATGACGTCAATGCCACAATCCCAAGTCCCCCGAGCTGTATCAGCGCGAGAATTACAATCTTACCAAATAATGTCCAATACGAAAAGGTCGGAACAACTACAAGCCCCGTCACGCAGACGGAGGTTGTCGCAGTAAATAACGCCGTCAGAAAATCGGATTTTCCCGACACCGTCGCAACCGGAAGCGTCAGCAAAACCGCGCCGGTCAGAATCGCAAGCAGAAAGCCAAGCAATATCTTTGATGTCGTCCGCATCTGCCGCCTTAATTTCTTTTCATTTTTTTCCGCTACATCCATATTTTTTCTCCACACTTATATCTTTTATTGCAGGTAATTGCGAAACACGTAATTGTATATCGCAATTACCTGCTCTATATTATGAAAGAATAAGGCGGAGAAAAAGCTCTCCGCCTTTTGATATCTTTTATCCTGGCTTATTATACCGGATATGTCTTATTCTCTGTATTTGCTGCTGTTACATCCACACCTGTCTGCTGCGCTTCTCTGTACTTGAAGAATTCTGTTGCAACCTGTGGGAACAATGCATAAGAAAGAACATCCTCATCCTGCTGCTTGTACTGCGCCATTTCCTTCTCGAACTTAGCGAGAGATGGCTCTAAGTCATCTGCCGGACGATATGTGATAGGCTCCTTCATTCCAAGGCTGTCAAGCGCTTTCTTCTGAATCTCTGCATTTACAGGTACCGTAGTTCTACCGTACTTACCTACGAGCATATCCTTTGCCTCTTTTGTAAGAGTCTTGTAACGCTCACCCATAACAACGTTCAATACAGCCTGTGTACCAACGATCTGTGAAGATGGTGTAACAAGTGGAATCTCACCAAAGTCCTTACGAACACGTGGGATCTCTTCCAATACTTCGTCGTACTTATCCTCTGCATGCATTTCCTTCAACTGGGATACCATGTTGGAAAGCATACCACCTGGTACCTGGTAAAGCAGAGTCTTGATGTTAACGCCCATTACCTTTGGACTAAGCAGTCCGGACTCCAGCCACTGCTCACGGAGTGGACGGAAGTAATCAGCGATCTCAGCAAGAAGATTCTGGTCGAATCCAGGATCGAACTCTGTACCCTCGAATGCCTTTGCCATAACCTCTGTTGCAGGCTGTGATGTACCCATAGCAAGTGGCGACATTGCTGTATCAATAATGTCACATCCAGCTTCGACTGCCTTCATGTATGTCATGGAAGCGACACCGGATGTGTAATGTGTATGAAGCTGAATTGGAAGCTTTGTACCTTCCTTCAAAGCCTTTACAAGCTTTGTAGCCTCGTTTGGTACAAGAAGTCCGGCCATATCCTTGATACAGATAGAATCTGCACCCATCTCCTCGATCTGTCTTGCCATGTTCTTCCAGTAATCCATTGTATAAGCATCGCCAAGTGTATAAGAAAGTGCAACCTGTGCATGTCCATTTTCCTTGTTTGCTGCCTTTACAGCTGTCTCCAGGTTACGGATATCATTCAGACAGTCAAAGATACGAATGATATCAATACCATTTGCGATACTCTTCTGTACGAAGTACTCTACAACGTCATCAGAATATGGGCTATATCCAAGGATATTCTGTCCACGGAACAGCATCTGAAGCTTTGTATTCTTGAATCCGTCACGGAGCTTACGAAGTCTGTCCCATGGATCCTCTTTCAGGAAACGGAGACAAGCGTCGAATGTGGCACCACCCCAGCACTCTACGGAATGGTAACCAACTTTATCCATTTTATCAATAATTGGCAACATCTGCTCTGTTGTCATACGAGTTGCAATCAAAGACTGGTGTGCATCTCTCAGCACAGTTTCGGTAATCTTTACCGGTTTCTTTTCTTCTGCCATTAGTCTGACCTCCTAAATTCTCTATACTATACACCAAAGATTGCGAGGAATGTTCCGGCTGCAACCGCAGTACCGATAACACCTGCAACGTTTGGTCCCATGGCGTTCATCAAAAGGAAGTTTGTAGGATCTGCCTCTGCACCGACCTTCTGTGATACACGTGCTGCCATAGGAACGGCGGATACACCCGCAGAACCAATCAGCGGATTTACCTTGCCGTGCGTTACCTTACACATGAGCTTACCGAACAATACACCTGCCGCTGTACCAAACGCAAATGCGATCAGACCAAGCAATACAATTTTCAATGTACTTGTCTTCAGGAATGCTTCTGCACTTGTCGATGCACCTACGGATGTACCAAGCAGGATAACAACGATGTACATCATTGCATTACTTGCTGTCTCTGTTAACTGCTTAACAACACCACTCTCACGGAACAGGTTACCGAGCATCAGCATACCAACCAGCGGAGCTGTTGTAGGAAGAATCAATACAACAACTAATGTAACGATGATTGGGAACAGGATCTTCTCCATCTTTGATACTGGACGGAGCTGAGCCATCTTAATCTTTCTCTCCTTCTCTGTTGTAAGGAGCTTCATGATAGGTGGCTGGATAACCGGTACCAGTGACATATAAGAATATGCGGCAACTGCAATCGGTCCCATCAGAGTTCCACCCATTCCGAGCTTACCGGCAAGGAAGATTGATGTAGGGCCATCGGCACCACCGATGATAGAGATTGCGGCTGCTTCCTTTCCGTTGAATCCCATCAGGAATGCAAGGAAGTATGCAGCATAAATACCAAACTGTGCGGCTGCACCAAGCAGGAAGCTCTTCGGGTTCGCAATCAGCGGGCCGAAGTCTGTCATGGCACCAACGCCCATGAAGATGAGGGAAGGCAAAATACTCCACTCATCCAACAAATAGAAATAATGTAACAATCCACCATCAGCAATGATATCCGGGAACATGTTAACCAGGAACATACCGAAGGAGATTGGAACCAAAAGCAACGGCTCGAAGCCTTTCACGATTGCAAGATACATGAACACACATGCAATGAGAATCATTACATAGTGCTTCCATGTCAGGGTTGCAAATCCTGTCTGGAGAGCCAGATTTTTAAATACATCTGCAAAACTACTCACTTATGTTTACCTCCTGTTATTGTAGGAACCAGTTACTTACGAACTCTGATTAGTTCAAAGTAGCCAATACGTCGCCTGCCTCTACTGCATCACCTGCAGAAACGTTGATGCTTGCAACTGTTCCGTCTTCTGGAGCTACCACATCATTTTCCATCTTCATAGCCTCAAGGATCAGGATCACATCACCCTTCTTTACGGCTGTACCAACGCCTGCCTTTACGTTCAGGATCTTACCTGGCATTGGAGCTGCAACCTCGATAGAGCCTGCTGCGGCTGGAGCTGCTGGAGCTGCTGGAGCTGCCGGAGCTGGTGCTGCGGCTGCAACTGGTGCTGGAGCTGCTACGGCTGCCGGAGCTGCACCTGCGCCTAATTCTTCTACTGCTACATCATAAGCTGTACCATTTACAGTGATTCTATAATTCTTCATGTTAATTTCCTCCTAATATATCAATTATTTTCTTGCACGACGAATCGAACGTACAACGAGTTTATCCTTACTTACTGCACCATTGCCTGCCTGTCCCTCAGCAGCATAAATAGCGGCTGTGATAACGGCTACAAGCTCTGCATCGTTCATCAGATTGCCTGCGGCTGGTGCCGGTGTAGCAGCCTTTGCTGGTGCTGCCGGCTTGCTCTCTTCCTTCTTGAGATCTTCGATCTTCGGCTTCTTTGCGAAAAGTGCTGGAAGGAATTTGAACAGTGAAATAATAAATGAGATGAAAATCAAAACTACAAATACAGTACCCATACCGAGCAATGTATTCATACCTGCCTGCTTCATCAGCTCTGCCTTAGAGTATACGGCTGAAACAACCATTTCCTCTGGAAGATACTGATATACGCCCTGCATCTCATTGTCGATGCCCTGCTGTACAACATCGTCTACACTTGAATAGTAACTGCCATACTGGGAGAAGAACTCCTCTTCTGAGCCATAGTACATCGCAATTTCCTGACGGACTGCATCTGCATTGTATGTCTGCTTTGCCTGATCCAGCTTGATGTAGTAATCTGGATTCTCAACAAACTTTACAGTTACTTCCACATCTCTGTTTGCTGCCTTGTTTGTAACAGTTACCGATACAGAGTCTGCGGCATTCTCAATCTTGTAATTGACATCATTTAAATCCATGCCAACACCGTTGATATAAGGAGAGAAATCCTGGAATTCTCCAACCTTATCGGTCTCCTGTGCCTGCTTGATACCCTTTACTGCGGACTGCTCGAATTCGGTTCCATCCTGAATATAATAATCAGCATATTCATCGCTCACGTTCTGATACTGGTTGAACAGATACATCGTGTCGATGACGATCTGGCTGTCATCATAGTCAAACGGCTTTTCAACCTCATTGCTGCAGGCAGTCAAGGAAAACATCATAGCTAACATGGAAATCAGAATTAATAATTTTTTCTTCATTTCATTGTCACCTTTCCTTATACTGCTCCGTGCTTCTTATATGGTCTTTCCTCGTTCTTTGTGCTAAGCATATCAAACGCAGCGATCACACGCTTTCTTGTTGCATCCGGCTCGATAATATCATCGATATATCCACGCTTTGCTGCTGCAAGTGCGCTTGACTGAAGCTCTGTATAAGCTTTCTTCTTCTCTGCAATGAATGCAACCTTATCAGCTGCCTCTGCAATTTCCTTCTCGTACATGATCTTGACAGCCATCTCTGGATCCATCGTACCAATCTTTGCACATGGCCATGCGTATACCATATCTGCGCCGATTGCCTTGGAGTTCATGATCGTGTAAGCAGTTCCAAACGCATCGCCCATCACAACGGTTACCTTAGGTACTGTTGCATCTGCAAATGCGTATGTGAGCTTGGCTGCTGCATCTGCGATTGTTCTCTCGTTTGATACAGTTGCTACAAATCCCTTTGCATTTACAAGTGTCAGTACAGGGATGTTGAATGCGTCACAGAACTTCACGAAGTCTGCTGCGATATAAGCACCGCTTGTAGAGAGAAGTTCTCCCCCGTCAGCTGCCTGGTTGGCTACACAACCAACTGTCGCACCGTTCAACTTGATCAGTCCAAGAACCATGTCCTTTGCATAATCTTTCTTCACTTCTACGAATACATTGTTATCTGCGATGTTCTGAAGGACAGCTCTTGCATCCTTTGCAAATCCATCGAGATTTGGAATGATACGGTTCAGATCGTCTGTACAATCGGACTCTGCATCTTCCATGTTGTTGTCAGGGAGCATATCCACAAGGCTTCTGATGTTTGCAAGTGTTGTTGCATCATCCTCGAATACACCATCTACGAGAGAAGAATTCTCGCTAAGGTAAGCTGCAGATGCTGTATCAAGCTTTGCCTGATAGTTTCCATCCAGTGCATTTGGGCTGTTTACGAATAACTTTCCGCCCTCTGCTGTCATAAATGTAAAGTCTGTAAGTGTTGGAATAAGCGCTGCTCCACCACCGCATGTTCCAAAAATTGCAGTAATCTGTGGGATTACTCCTGACGCAAGTGTCTGCTTCAGATAAACCTCGCCGAATGCATTAAGTGCATCGGTTGCCTCCTGCAAACGAAGTCCCGCACAATCGATCAAACCGACTACCGGTGCGCCTACCTTCATAGCCATGTCATAAATCTTCGCAATCTTCTTTGCGTGCATCTCACCGATTGCACCACCAAGAACGGTTGCATCCTGGCTGTATACATACACCAGTTTTCCATTGATGACACCATATCCAGTAATAACACCGTCTTTTGGAGTATCATTTTCCTGCATGTTGAAGTCCGTATTTCTAGCTGTTACATATGCACCAACTTCAACAAAGCTCGCTTCGTCAAGCAAAGAAGAAATTCTGTCACTTGCTGACAATGTAAGTTTGTTACTCATTTTAAGCCCTCCACTTTTATTTATTATGGGTTTTCTGATTAGAAACCCAATTTCTTCCGATTGTAATTGTAAATCTTTTTCCGCCTGAAATCAAGTCAAAATCACATTCTTTGTCACAGTTTTGCAATAAAAAAGAAAAATCTGCAAAAAGCCTTAAACATTTATGTTCCATCCGCTTTTTACAGATTTTTAAAGCCACTCTTATTTTGTTTCAGAAAGCACGTTTTTATTCTTTACCAGATAGTCGATCAGGGAAATGATCGTCAGTGCCAGCGCCAGATAGATCAGTACATTCTCAATGATATGTACCGTGCTTCCACCGAAGTCGCAAATCAGTAAGATTACCATGAACATCTGGCAGACCGTCTTGATCTTGCCCCACCATCCGGCAGCGATCACGATGCCGTTATCCGATGCAACCAGACGAAAACCGCTGATGATAAACTCTCTTGCAATAATCACAATTACAACCCACGCCGGAATCCGGTCCAGATCGATCAGCGCGATCATGGCTGAACAGACAAGCAGCTTGTCCGCAAGTGGATCCATGAACTTGCCAAAGTCCGTAATCAGATTATACTTTCGTGCGATTTTTCCATCCAGCATATCCGTGAGACTTGCCAGACAGAATAACGCAAGTGCAATCCATTTTCCTCCCGGAATGCCAGGCACCATCAGGGCTACTAAGAAAAATGGTATCATGATCATTCTAAGTATCGTTAATTTATTCGGCAGATTCATCGACAATCCCTCCTATCATATCATATGGTCCTACCTCATTGATCCGGACATCTACAATCTGTCCGGACATCAGTTCATAATCACAGTTCACAAACACCAGCCCGTCCACGCCCGGTGCATCCCGGTATGTCCGTCCGACATAGACATCATCGTCAGAAGAATATCCTTCGATGATGACCTGCATGATCATCCCGACAAATGTCTCGTTTTTATCCAAGGAGATCTCCTGCTGCAGCTCCATGATCTCATTACGCCACTGCTCCGCTGTCTCTTCATCGATCTGGTTCTCAAATGTTGCTGCCGGTGTTCCATCTTCTCTGGAATACGTAAATACTCCAACCCGGTCAAGCTCCTGTTCATCTAAGAATGCCATCAGTGCCTCATGATCTTCCTGTGTCTCGCCAGGGAATCCTGCAATCAGGGAAGTACGGATTGCGATATCTGGGGCTGCTTCCCGCAGTTTTCCAATCACTGTTTCGATGCTCGCCCGGTCTGTCCTTCTGCCCATCCGCTTTAAGATTGCATCCTCGCTGTGTTGCATCGGCATATCAATATAATGCAGAAGCTTCGGTTCCTCCTTGAAGCAGTCGATCAGTTCGCCATAGATTTCCTCCGGATAACAGTACATCAGGCGGATCCATTTGATTCCATCGATCTTCGCAAGCTCACGGACTAACACATGCAGCCGTTTCTCCCCGTACAGATCTTTACCATAGCAGGTTGTCTCCTGTGCGACAAGCACCAGCTCCTCGATGCCCTGCGATGCCATATATTCTGCTTCCTTTAAAAGCTGTTCCATCGGCACACTCCGGTAATGTCCGCGGATATGTGGGATGACACAGTAGGTACAGAACTTGTCGCAGCCTTCTGCAATCTTTAAGTATCCCATAAATGTACCCGATGTGATGACCTTGTTTGATTCTGTGATTGTTGCCAGACGGTCGATATCGTCATAGACACTGATTTCTTCTGCATCCTCGATACCATCACGCGCCTTCAGCTCCTCGATCACATCTAAAATCTTATCGAAGCTGCTCGTTCCAAGACATGCATCGATCTCCGGGATCTCGTCAAAGATCTCATCCTTGAAACGCTGTGCCATACATCCGGTCACAATCAGGTATTTTAAGTTCTGCTGTTTGAGCTTCGCCATCTCCAATACTGTATTTACACTTTCCTCCATCGCATCCTTGATGAAGCTGCACGTATTTACGATGATTGCATCGGCTTCCTGCTCGTCGTTCGTAATATTGTAATTGTGCTTTGCGAGCAGACCAAGCATTGCTTCGCTATCGCAAAGGTTCTTGTCACAGCCAAGTGACACCATCAATATGTTCATATGTTTCTTATTCCTCACGCTCTGCGGCTTCCACGCAGTTATTCATCAGCATCGCGATCGTCATCGGTCCTACGCCGCCCGGAACTGGTGTGATGGCACCAGCCACCGGTTCCACCGATGCAAAATCAACATCACCGCATAATTTGTTGTTGGCATCTCTGTGGATACCAACATCGATCACTGTCGCACCGTCCTTCACATACGATGCGTCGATCATCTTCGGCTTTCCGATCGCAACGATCAGGATATCTGCCTCTTTACAGATTTCCTTTAAGTTCTTCGTTCTCGAATGGCAGATCGTTACGGTTGCATTCTCACGCAGCATCAGAAGTGCCATCGGCTTGCCTACGATATTGCTTCTGCCGATCACAACGCAGTGCTTTCCTTCGATATCAATCTCCGAACGCTTCAGAAGCTGGATGATTCCCGCTGGTGTACACGATACGAATCCCGGTCTGCCAATACACAGGCTGCCAACGCTCTCCGGATGGAATCCATCCACATCCTTCTTCGGAGAGATCGCATTGATGATCTTCTCTTCATTGATGTGCTTCGGAACCGGAAGCTGCACTAAGATTCCGTGCACGCCGTCATCCTCGTTTAAATCCTTGATAATAGAGAGAAGTTCTTCCTCGGTTGTCTCCTCCGGAAGTTCAAACGCACGTGACTCGATGCCGATATACGCGCATGCCTTCTTCTTATTTCCAACATATACAGAAGATGCCGGATCGTTTCCGACCTGAATGACTGCCAGGCAGATATTTTTGCCCTGTGCCTTCAATGCGGAAACCTTCTCTTTTAACTCATCCTTGATCTGCTGGGAGATTTCTTTTCCGTTAATCAATTTTGCCATTGTTATAATCCGCCTTTCTTTACAACATTGTACACGATTCCATATGCCGTGTACAATGCATCTGAATTCATAAATATACGATGTATTGAAACTAAGTAGTTCTAGATGCTCCAATATACATACCAAACTCATACGCAACCGCCACCAATTCGCCATCCATGGCTCAGTGGTGGCTTGTTTGAACTTCCTGTTCAAACATTGCTGTACACAGATGGAGCATCAAAAACTTCTAAGTTTCAAACATATGTATATTTAGAATTCAGATGCATGGTACATATACATATGGAATCGTATACAAATTGGTACTTCTTAGAATAAACCGTGTGTTACACCTTCATCATCCACGAAGATACGCTCTGCGGCTGGAACTTTAGGAAGTCCCGGCATCGTCATGATCGCACCTGTGATTGCTACGACAAATCCAGCTCCGGCACTTACATATACCTCACGGATATTGACTGTAAATCCGGTCGGTCTGCCAAGCTTCTTCGCATCATCGGAAAGGGAATACTGGTTCTTCGCCATGCAGACTGGCATATTTGCAAATCCCATCTCCTCGATCTTTGCGATCGCACGATCTGCCTCTGCAGAATAGGTTACGCCATCTGCGCCATAAATCTTCTTTGCGATTGTCTCAATCTTCTCCTTGATAGAGAGATTATCTTCATATAATACCTTGAAGTGGCTTTCCTTTGTCTCAAGTGTGTTGAGCACGGCATTTGCAAGCTCAATACCACCTTCGCCGCCTTTCTCCCATACATTTGCGAGGGCGAAATCACAGCCACGCTTCTCACAGAACTCACGTACAAATGCAAGCTCTGCATCTGTATCGGATACGAAACGGTTCAGCGTTACAACTACCGGCACACCGTAGAGCTGTAAGTTCTCGATATGCTTCTCTAAGTTCACGATACCCTTTTCCAATGCTTCTAAGTTCTCCTCGCCAAGGTCTGCCTTTGCCACGCCACCGTTATATTTCAGTGCACGTACCGTTGCTACAAGCACAACTGCATCCGGCTTCAATCCAGTCATACGACACTTGATATCGAAAAATTTCTCTGCTCCGAGATCCGCACCGAAACCTGCCTCTGTGATGACATAATCTGCAATTTTAAGTGCGGTCTGTGTTGCACGGACAGAGTTACAGCCATGTGCGATATTCGCAAATGGACCACCGTGTAC
>ERZ772872.2985-NODE-2985-length-13004-cov-2.629856_pt1 | contig 13004 bp, 10 predicted proteins | sample MGYA00512132_ERZ772872 | MGnify/ENA primary metagenome ERZ772872 (study PRJEB29015, sample SAMEA2737724) | human gut metagenome | biome: human gut; feature: human-associated habitat; material: faeces | place: China | collected 2012 ...
AACGGAGTGATACTCCGTTTTCTGTACCTTGACAATATATAACTCGGGTGTGCTCCGTGAAAGCAGGCACCGGAAAGCTGCAACCCGTTAAGCGAATGAGAAGATCAGCAGCGACCATCGGCGGCTGAATACCGATGGAACTATATTTTTCAGACGGAAGGAGGTGTTTCTATGAACCCTGATGCTTTTGACAGTTATCCCGAAATGCTGAACGCCGAACAGCTTGCGAAAATGCTCGGCATTTCCCGTGCAGGCGCATATCAGCTGCTGAACTGCGACTCTTTTCCTACACTCCATATCGGCAAGCGTAAAATCGCGCCGAAAAGCAAGGTGCTGGAGTGGATCGACCAGATGACCAGTCATTGACTCATGTACCGTTTTTACAACATTAAGGGAAATTGTTAAATTTTCTGCTGGGCTATGAACGTATATCGTCCTATGCTATACTGTAAATACGAAGTGCATTCATGTGCCAGCAGAAAGGAGTTCTTATTTATGGCACGCACAAAAAACTGCCGCAGTGCGTCCGGCAGCGGCAATATTCGCAAGCGGCCAAACGGAACGTGGGAGGGCCGCTATACCGCCGGAACAGACGAGCGAACGGGAAAATCTATCCGGCGCTCGGTTTACGGCAAAACGCAGAAAGAAGTCCGCGAACGTCTGCGTCAGATTACAAACGATATTGACACCGGCTCCTATGTCGCCCCATGCTCCATGAAATACAGTGAATGGAGCGACATATGGCTCAGCGAATACCTGACCGGACGTTCCCCCTTGACCATCAGCCAGTACAAAAGCTATGCACACAATCATATTGTGCCGGTACTGGGCAATCACAGACTGGACGAGCTTTCCCTTGCGCAGATACAGAAGTTCATCAATTCGCTTGCACAGGAAAGTTTGTCCGCCAAGACCGTAAAGAATATTTACGGCATCATGCACCGCTGTTTGCAGCAGGCCGTAACGCTCGGCTATCTGCGGCATAATCCATCGGAGCATTGCAGTCTGCCGCGCAGTCTGGACCCGGGCATTACCCCGCTGGAAACGCCCGAGATCATGCTGCTCATTCGCAGATTACAGGAGCTCAACCACCCCGATGCCAATCTTATTCTGGTAACACTGTTTACCGGAATGAGGCAGAGCGAGGTGATCGGATTGAGCTGGCCCGATGTAGATTTTCGGAAAGGCATCATCTTTGTCCGGCGGCAGCTTGTCAAGCTCCCCGAAAAAGGACAAGGCTACATATTTTCCTCACCGAAAAGCAGAAAGTCGCGCATCATTAAACCAGCCCCAACCGTAATGCGTATTCTTGATCGTCAGCGTGAACAGCAGAAGCACTGGGCGCAGACCGCCGGCAGTGCATGGGACAATCCCGACAATCTGGTGTTCACCAACGAGGTCGGACGGCATCTTGCTCATGTCACCGTTTACAAGCGGTTCAAGGATATTGTCCGTGAGCTTGGTTTTCCGGAGTGCCGTTTTCACGATCTCCGGCATACCTTCGCAACCGTTTCGCTGGAAAACGGCGACAGCATCAAGACCGTACAGGCCAATCTCGGACACGCTACCGCATCGTTCACCATGGCAAAATATGCTCATGTCAGCGAGGCGATGCGTATGGAAAGCTCAGTCCAAATGGATCGGTTTATTCACAATGTGTCTGACCTGTGACAACCTGTTTGGGGTACGCTAAGGGGTACGCAAAAATCAAGCATTCAAAAAAGTTAGTAATTTTCTCTGCAAAATAAAAAACAGCACCTTTCATCACTGAAAAGTGCTGTCATGTGGCGGAGAAGGTGGGATTCGAATTCTGGTTTGAAATCAAATTGTGTACAAATATGTTTATTACATGATATATCATATGTTTTTTGCAACCATTTATACCACTTAGTCTACATGAAATGTGCTTCGTAATTTCTGCTTGGGGTATAAATGGGGTACGCGAGCGAATCCTTCCTCTTCTGTATTCTTTTGCAGACGATACCTCAACCTTTTGCAAAAGGAGGCAATTATGGTAATCAGTTTATGCTGCGGAAAAGGCGGCACGGGAAAAACCACCAGCACCTGCAACATCGGTGCGGCACTGGCTGAACACGGCAAGCGCGTCCTGCTCATTGACAACGACCAGCAGGGCAGCTTAACGCTCTCGCTCGGCTACGAACCATCAGCCCTGCCAAGTACGCTGGCGAACCTGATGTTTCAGGCGATCGATATGCCGGAACTGCTGAACGAGACCATCGAACGCACTATTCAGCAGGCATCGGACAACCTGCACCTCATTCCGGCGAATAAAAAGCTGGCCGGTATCCTGTCGCGGCTCGTCAGTATGCAGAACACCCGCTCCATGTTCCCGAATGATAACGATGGCATAGCACCGGAAAAAGTGCTGTCCACTATTGTGGAGCGGCTCAAAACCCGTTACGACTACATTCTGATTGATTGCAGCCCGCATCTGGACTTGCAGATGATCAACGCGCTTATCGCTTCGGACCGTGTCATCATTCCCACACAGGCACATTTCCTCGATACGGCCGGTCTGAATGACACCATCGAAATCATTCATAAGGTGCAGCAGGCGCTCAACCCGTCACTGAAACAGGTAGATATCCTACTGACGATGTTCATGCCGCGCACCATTCTCAATCAGATTTCGCGGCAGAATATACAGGAGCGTTATGGCGAGCAGATGCACGTTTTCGAGCAGCCGATAGACTATTCCATCAAGGTCGCGGAACACCCGGCTATCGGTGTCAGTCTGTTGGAGTACGCTCCGCAGAATACGGCGGCGATTTCTTATCGCACGGTTGCAGAGGAGGTCATGCAGCATGGCTAAATCAGCACTTGCCAACGCACTGAAAGAGCGCAGCGCAAAATCTGCCACCCAATCAGCCGATGTCAATGATTCGGTCGATGAAGCATTTGAAGCCTTGTTCGGTGCAGCCGCACCACCGGCAAAGAAGAAGCGCGTGACGATGGAGCTTCCTATTGAGCAGCTTCACCCGTTCCGCACCTCTCACATCGGCTTCAAACCGTACAGTCAGGAGAATTTGAAGATGCTTGCCGATGATATTGCAGAGAACGGACTGATCGAAAACATCAAGGTTCGGCCGTCCGAACACGGCTATGAAATTCTCAGCGGGCATAACCGCGTTGCCGCCTGCAAAATGCTGGGACGCAAGGAAATCACCGCAGATATTGAATTCGTTGACAATGCCAGGGCCGTTGTAATCGCTACCGTCACAAATTTGCAGCGGCGGCAGAGTCTGCTCCCCAGCGAGCGCGGCTGGGCGTACCGTGCGCTGCTCGATGCTTATCGTCAGCAGGGGAAACGCAGTGATTTGGTTACTGCAACTTGTGGTGAAATCCACCACAAGTTAAAAGCTCGAGAGAGAGTAGCGTGTTTCTTCGGAGTTGGGGTCAATGATGTGCGACAAACCGTGCGGCTGACATATCTTATTCAACCCCTGCTTAATGCAGTAGATGAGCGTAAGCTGAATATGATGTGCGGCGTTGCAATCTCGTATTACGATGAAGGCACGCAAAAACTGTTTCAAAAGCGACTGAATACAGAAAATCATCGGATATCTGTCGCTATGATGAAGCAGATTAAGAAAATCTGCCCTCCGCCGTCTATTTCAGCCGAAGAACTGGACAAAGCATGGAAAACTGCCGCAGAGCAGCTTTCGGAGCAGAAAACCGGCAGTATCCGCTTCTCCAAAAAGCGTTTTGAGCCGTATCTGCACCGGATACCGCCAGATATCAATATCGAGGATTTGTTCCTTGAGTTTCTGCAAAACCGCTTTGCAGATGGAGAACAGTCGTGAAAAACAGACGCAAATTATCACGCGCACCACCATGTATTCTTACCACATTTAATCGTCGTAAAAGCACTTGATATTTTGCCGTAATTTTTTTACGGCCGTGATTGACTTCCCGTCTTATGTTGGATATACTATATCCAAGGGAGGAATGATTGTATGCTGAAACGATTTGAAGTACAGGGATTTAAGAGTTTTCTGCACCCTGTTACGATTGATTTTTCTGATGTCCGCGATTACCAGTTTAATAATACCTGCGTGAAAGATGGTATTCTGAATAAGATTATCGTTTACGGGCGAAATTCCGTTGGCAAGACCAACCTGGGACTGGCACTCTTTGATATTGTATCGACGCTGACCAGCAACAACGTGACTCCTGGGATGTACAATTATTATCTGAATGCAGACAGCACGACGGATTATGCTCAGTTTGATTATCTGTTTTCATTCGATAACGGAGAAGTAAGATACCAATACCGCAAGAATGCTAAGCGCGAGCTGATCTGGGAAAAGGTCCTGCTGAATGGCAATATTCTGTATGAGTATGATTACACCCTTTCCTCAGGTATACTCGAACCGCTGCGCGACCTTATGCCCACGTTGAACTTGAACTTCCGCGGTTCAGACTCTATTTTGAAATACAGTATTGCGAACTCTTCTCTGGAAGCCGATCACCCGCTGTATCAGCTCTTACATTTCGTATCACATATGCTATGGTTCCGCAGTCTTGACGAGAACAGATACATCGGATACCAAAGCAACAGCTCTAATTATCTGGATTTCATCTTTGATGATGCTGTTCTGCATGAATTTGAACAGTTTCTGCATCAGGCGGGCATCAAAGAAAATTTGATTGTTCGACAGGATACCGATGGTGAGCAGCGTCTGTATTTCGATACAAAGGTACCTCTGCCCTTTTTCAAAACAGCTTCCAGCGGCACACGCGCACTGTATACTTTCTTCTATTGGTATAAGACCGCCGCAGATGTTTCTCTGATGTTTCTTGACGAGTTTGACGCATTTTATCACTATGAACTGGCAGAAACGATTGTTAAACTGCTGAAAAACATGCCGCAGTTTCAAACAATCCTGACATCGCATAATACCAATCTTCTGTCTAATCGAATCATGCGTCCGGATTGCTACTTCATTCTCTCCGAAAACGGACTGTACTCTTTCGCCAATGCCACAAAACGTGAACTTCGTGAAGGTCACAATCTGGAAAAGCTCTATATGAGTGGTGAATTCAATGAATAAGCCGAAGATACTTTTTCTGGTCGAAGGCGCAAAAACAGATGTGCGGTTAATGCAGAAACTGCTCTCCATTTACGGATTTGATCAGAAGTATGAGATCATTTCGTATAATACCAATATCTATACCTTATATAATGAGATGTTTCGGGATAACGATCCGGCTGACTTAGACCTGCTTCAAGTTCTTAAAGAACACGAAAAAGATCCCCGCAAAAAGCCGTTGTTCGATCAATCCTACTCCGACATTCTTTTGATTTTCGATCTTGATCCGCAAGACCCGCTGTTCACTTCCGACAAGATACAGCGTATGACAGAATATTTTGTAGAATCGTCCGATATGGGCAAGCTGTATCTGAATTATCCCATGGTAGAAGCCTTTTACCATATGCATGATATTCCGGATGCACATTTCAACGAGTATTTTGCCACACAAGAAGAGTTGAGCAACGGTACTTATAAACAGCGCGTCAATCAGGAAAATCGCAACCGTAATTACACAAAATTTGCAGTTACAAAGGAAGAATGTAATGCTGTCATACAGCAAAATCTTGAAAAAGCACGCTGGTTATGTAATGTACCAGACGGTATTCCAGATGAAATATCAATTCTTTCTGCTGAACTGCGTTATTGGGAACAGCAGATGATTTCCGTATTGTGTACCTGCGTGTTTTATATCCCGGAATATGATCCCAAACTGATTATATGATGAAACGCACTGCCCTATCTTTTCAGATTAGAAGCAGTGCAGCAAGGAGGGACTTATGGCTACTGCTATCAGCTTACTGTGCAGTGCGGCTATTGCCTGCACTGTGCCCGCTATTCTTCCTGCATCCACCGCACCATCGTATTCCACTCCGCCCATCGCAACCGAAGCACCGGCAGTTTCTGAAGATTTTACCGTGCTGGAGCAGGAAATGCTCGACCTAATCAACGACGCCCGCGAAACAGCCGGTCTGCCGCCCGCGCAGGCGAACGATGCCCTGCACGAGATGGCGCAGGTCCGCGCACAGGAAATTATGGTTTCGTTCTCGCACGAGCGTCCGAACGGCACCAAAGTTGACCTCATGCGCGAGGTCGGCATCACACCACAGAATTACTGCGCCGAGAATATTCTCAGCGGTACAGACGTATCCACGCCGCAGTCCATGATGAACTGCTTCATGAACTCCGAGCCGCACCGCGCATGGATTCTCAGTGAGGAAGTCAATGCGGTCGGCGTGGCTATCGTCCAAAATGAATATGGGCAATTCTATGCGGTTCAGTCGTTCGGCTGCTTTTAATCCGAATTAACCGCACAAACGAGAGGTCATTCACGATCTCTCGTTTTATTTTGCAAAGAAACAGGTGATTTTATGAAATTTTCTCTCCCTCAGCGGTTCACAGCGGCTATTCTGTCAGCTGTGACCGTCCTTTCCTGCATGACGGTGAGCATACCGCTTGCCGGTGCGGCAGACGAGGACAACAAAGCCTCTGCTATCGAAATCAAGGTCGGCGAAACCTATAACATCTCAGATAACGGAACGCAGAAAGCATGGTTTCGGCAGAACGGTTCGGCGCGTAATGTATGGCCGATGTACACCAAAGCATCGGATGGCACGACAATTCGCGCATACTGCGCCGACCATGCGAAAACCAATCCGGGAACCGGCGGTAAGCCGTATACCGTTACCGGAAAAGTTTCCGATATGCACGTTTACGGCGTGGCGACACGCAGCGATTCACGCACGACTCTGAACGAGTTTATCAGCTGGGTGCAGGCACCGCTGACCGCGAGCAACTTCACAGCGGATATGTACTTTTCCGCATCACAGGCGGCTATCTGGGTTGCGTTGGGCGATGCACAGATTGCAGCGAACAACAGCTTTGGCGTGAGCTACACAAGTTCTACGGCTCTCGGCTACCGCGCGTCCGGCAAGACGCTGAGCGCATCTACCACCTCCGAGGCGTTGACACTGTACGCCGCAATCAAGATGCTGGAATACGGCAACACATTCTACAATGTGTGGGGGCCTAACGGGAAAAATCATGCGCCGTGGACCGGATGCACGATCAATTATACACCGGGCAGCAGCACATACAACGCGGCAAATGTAAAAAACGGCTCAATCAATCTGACTGGCGGCATTATCAAATCCGGCGTGTTCGCAGAAAAACAGATTGACGGACAGACCTGTCTGGTCCTGCCGATGGCGGCGGCTTCCGCTACGTTTGTACGCGGCAATAAAATCACGCTCAAAGCCGATAAACTGCCGATCGGCGCATTTCTGATGAGCGAAACCGGCGTGAAAAGCACAGACGGCACATTGACGCTGGGTAATGTGCGGAATGACAAAACGCTGTACAAAAACGGCAACGATATGGCTTACGGCGAAACCTTTCTGCTGTGTATCCCGAAAACGACCGCCGAACAGATGGACGCGGCAGACACCAAGTTGCAGACTGCTGTTACCGCGACGATGAATGTAGACCGCTATGATGTTTATGTTGCATCGACCAACGCCGGCGGTGTTCAGCCGGTCATTCTGGTCGAACCGGCGGTCAAGCAGTCCGCCGCGCAGCTTCTTTTCGTCAATCAGGAGGTCGCACAGGGCACGGTTCGTGTGCGTATCCTGAAAACCGATGAAGCCGGTGCGGGACTGACAGGCTGTACCTTTGAGCTGACCTACCCCGGACAAAAAGCACCGCTGACCAGCGTTTCTTCCTCGTCTGGCGAGGTGGTTTTTAACGATTTGCCGCTGAATACCAACGTTACGATAAAAGAAACCGCCGCACCGAAAGGCTACACGCTGCTCCCGGCAAAGACGGTCAACACCGGCACGAAAAGCGGTCAGACCATCGAATTGCAGCTTGCAAACAGCACTGACCATACATTCAAAATCCACAAAATCAGCAGTGCGGATGGCCGCAATCTGATGGGCGCCACCTTTGAAATTCGAGGCATTGACAGCGATTATAAACACAGCTTCACTACGGACGCACTCGGAGAAATCACAGTACAGGGCCGCGACCTGCCGACCGGCTCTTTCGAGGTATACGAGATCGCCGCACCGGAGGGTTACGCTACCGATGGTTCGGACATTCAGACCTTTGCATGGGACAACAGCAAGGACATCGAGCTGTCCTTTAAGGACGCACCGCGACCGGGCATCAAGATCTATAAGTACGACAAGGACACCAAGATGCCGCTGGAGGGTGCGACCTTTGAAATCCGCCGCGACGGTCAGGTGCTTGCAACCGTAAAGACCGATGTAAACGGCAATGCCGGACTGTACGATCTGCCCAAGGGATTTTATCAGGTAGTCGAAACCGAACCGCCGCAGGGTTATCTCCGCGACGAACAGGTACACGAGGTCTACATTGACCCGACCGCAGACCCGACGCAGCTCATCCGCGAGGTCAATGTTGCAAATACAAAAAAATTATCCATCCGTATTGTGAAAATCGACAAGGAAACCAAGGTTCCGCTGTCCGGCTGGAAGTTTGATGTTTATTACAATGATGCGCATTTGACTACGGTAACGACCAACCAGAACGGCGAAGCGATGGTTGAAAATCTCCAGCCGGGTACTTACCGCGTTAAGGAAACCGGCGGTGATACCGAGCATTACAACATGGATGCCGGTGAGCAGACGGTCGAACTGGTAAAGGATCAGGCTGAAATCCCGACCCTTACCTTTGCTAATACCATCAAGAAGCATTTCGGTATTCTGAAAATCGATAGCGAAACTCACAAGCCGATCGAGGGCGTAACCTTTGAGATCTATAAGGACGGTAAGCTGCTCGGCAACTACACCACCGGCGCAGACGGTCGCATCTGGCTCCCGTATGCAGAGCCGGGCACATATCAGGCCAAGGAAGTTGTCACCGACCCGAAGTATGTGTTGAATGAAAAGGTATTCACCATCGAAAACAACAGCGAGTATCCGACTTTCTTCACTATTCCCAATGTGATGAAGAAGGACATTACCGTCACCAAGATTGACAAGGATACTGGTAAACCGTTGCAGGGCGTTGTATTCCAAGGCTTCAAGGACGGCAAGAGCATCGGCTACTTTACCACCGGTGCAGACGGTAAATTCACGATCTCCTACGCAGACAGCGGCACTTATACTTTCCGCGAGTATCACACTCTTGCCGGTTATGTGCTGAATAAGGAACCTATTACTATTGAGCACACCACGGACGGCAACGTCGATATTATCGTGGACAACACAGTGCAGAAAAAGTTCGAGGTCGTTAAGGTGGACAGCCAGACCAAGCAGCCGCTGGCGGGTGTACAGTTTAAGATTTGGCGTGATGCAACTCTGCTCGGTGACTACACCACCGATGAGAATGGTAAAATCACCATCGAAAAGGCTCCGGCAGGCACTTACAAGGTGCAGGAAGTTGCAACGCTGAAAGAATATATCCTCAACGACAAACCGCTGGAGATCGAACACACGACCGATAAGGATACTTCGATTACGGTTGAGAACACCAAGAAGCCGGGACTGTCTATCACCAAGATTGACGCCGAAACCAAGAAGCCGCTGTCCGGTGCAGTCTTTAAGCTGACACGCGCGAACGGTGATGTGATCCGCGAGGACATTACAACCGGCGAGGACGGTACAGCCTTCGTCGAGGGACTGGATGCCGCAGATTATATCGTGACCGAGATTACCGCTCCGGGCGGCTATATTCTGGATAAGAATCCGCGCACAATTTCGCTGGAACAGGGCAAAACCTACACGCTTACCATCGAAAACACCAAGAAACCCGGCCTGCTCATCAAAAAGGTTGATGCACAGACCAGCAAACCGCTGGCAGGCGCGTCCTTTAAGGTAACGCGCGGCGATGGTTCGGTTGTTCGTGAAAATGTTGTAAGCGATGCGGACGGTATTGTACATCTTGCTGAACTTGACACCGGAACCTATATCATCACCGAAACCAAAGCGCCGGACGGTTATGTAATCGACGAAACGCCGAAAACGGTGCAGCTCCGCAAAGGTCAGACCTATGAGGTCGTTTTCTCGAACAGCCGCAGCTACGGTTTGCAAATCCGCAAAATCATCAAAGGCACGAACAAACCGCTGAGCGGCTGCGTGTTCCAGGTTGCCAAGGCAAACGGTGAAATTATCGGCAAATACACCACCAATTCCGCCGGTCTGGCGACAGTCAGCGGTCTGGAGGACGGCGTTTACGTCGTCACGGAACTTTCCTGTCCGGAAGGCTATCGTCTGGACAGCACACCGCAGAACGTTATTGTCAAATCCGGTGAACTGGCGACCGTTGAATTTCAGAACGAAAAGCTGGCAAGTATCCGCATTAAGAAGATTGACGCGGTAACGAAGAAAGGCATTTACGGCGTTCGTTTCCTCGTAAAAGATGAAGCAAACAACCTCATTGGCGAATATTCTACCGACCAGGACGGCTATATCGAGCTGCGCGACATTCTGACGGATGGAAAGAGCGAAATCAAGCTGAAAGTCGAGGAAATTGCGGCGGCACAGGGTTATGTGCTGGACAGCACGGTTCGCACGCTGCGTATTCGGCGAGGAGAAACGACCGGACTGGTCGTGGAAAACACGCCGGTTCTCGGACAAATTCAGGTGGTAAAGAAATCCTCGCAGGATAATCCGGTCACAAATCAGCTCAAAGGCAGTCTGCTGCAAGGCGCGGTGTTTGAGGTTGAAAACGCGGAAACCGGACGTATCGTAGATACGATTACCACAGATTCTCGAGGTATAGCAGCCTCCAATCCGCTGCCGCTGGGACGCTACTTTGTGCGTGAAATTAAGGCTCCGCGATTTTATCAGCTCAACACGCAGAAGGTTGAAGTCAAACTGAAGGTCGAGGGCGATGCGGTTCGCATCGAGATGTATAACGATGCCGCAAGCATCAAAACAAGCATTAAGAAGACGGGCAATTACACGGTGGATGCGGGCGATAATATGCGTTACGATATCACAAATGTTGCAAATCAGTCCAATGTGCCGCTGGATAATTTCTTCTGGCATGACCGTATTCCGACAGATGCCGTTCGTGTCGGTACAATAACGACCGGCACCTATAATGCGCGTGTCTGGTACAAAATCACCTATAAGACGAATAAAAACGGTTATCGCGTGCTTGCGGACAACCTGCTTTCCACCAACCGCTATTCGTTCAAGGTGGATTCCGGTTCGCTCAAACTGGCAATCGGTGAGTATGTGACCGATATTCGCTATGAGTTTGGCACCGTCCCCGCCGGATTCAAGATGACGGAAAAGGCAACGGTTTACGTCTATGTGCCGCCGTATATGGGAAATGGCTACAACATTACTAATCGCGTAGACTGCGGTGGTTCGTATCAGGGCGAATGGGATAGCTCGATGAGTGCATGGGTAACAAAAATCCATCGGGTACCGATCTATACCAAGCCCACGCTGCCGAAGACCGGATACTAACTACAGAAACGAGGGAAAACGATAATGAAAAAGAAATGGTGGTGGCTGATGATGCCACTTCTTGCCGCACTGTTTATCAGTGCGGCAGGTGCAGCAGAAGTTGGTACGGAGCAAGTATTGCTTGATGGAGATCAGGCTGCTTTTACGCCGGTCAGTGTAGAGCCGATCGAGATAAACGGCATTCCTACGCTGACGAAAACATATGAAATGCCGCCGGACTTTGATCCGGCGGCACTCAAAGAGCAGCCTTTTGAACAGAATGGATATTGGTATCGCTATGACCGTATGGACAAATCGATACAGTATAAAACCGATACAAAGGACGCGGAGGACACGGTAACGATAGACGCGCCCTCTTCCGATTTAGCGGCGGTCATTGACCGATTTCCGGTCACGAAAACCTATGCTGAGAACGGGTTTGTCGGTGATTTAACGCTTGATTTACAGAGCATCAATGTGGAAGCGACCGGATACAAAACCGTAACGGACAGTCATCCGCACAGCGTCACGAAAAGTTACACGTTGCCGTACAATGACCGTTCGCTCGTCCCCGAAACGGTTCAGGCAGACGGTTTGAGCCTGCCGCGCACCGGTTTGACATGGACAGAGGCGGCCAACGTGTCGGATTCCGATGTACCGAACAGCTGGACGGCCACAGCGGTTTACAGCAAAACAACTTATACCAGTAGACAGGTTGCGACCGGCTATCAGGCCAGTGCCGTTTATCGCGGACAGATTGCCAAAACAAGCGTGGATCATGTGACGTATGCCGTGACTTATGTCGGCAGCAAGATACCCGTCATGCCGTTTTTAGATCCCGATGTAACGCTTTCGCAGATCGTAATCGTCTGCGCCGCGGGCGGTCTCCTGCTGGTGTTTTTGATCGTTCGATACATTCTCTGGCACACGGCGCGCGTCTATGTCTACAACGAGGAACGCCGCATTCACGATGTGGTAAGCCGCCAATTCGTGCGCGTTCGGACACCGAAAATACGGCTGAGTGCGCTGCAAGGTCACGCCGAAACGGAATATACCGTTATTCTGCGCCGCAAGCTGGCAAAACGCCTCGTAGGGCGCGATATTGCCATCGAAACCGGCAAAGAAGCGCAGCATCATGTAGTAGAGTCGTTCGTTGGAAGCGATTATGCCTTTGGGGTGAGAATTTGAAAAGTTGCTACTCGGCGTAAAAAGTCCCTTGAAAAAGTTGATACTTCTATCGAAAAGTCGTTGGAAAAAGTTGATGCTTTGCTGGAAAAGTCCCTTGAAAAAGTTTGTGCTTCTGTATGCAGCATCTTGATATTTTCATATGGACATGGCACAATAGAGCTGAAGGAGGGGCAATGTCATGAATATGAAGACATCTGAGAACGAATTAGATATCCTCAACATTTTCCGAAAACTTGATGATGCAGAAAACAATATTCGAGAAGAAAAAGTTTTTGAAGCACAAACTTCTTTGGCTGTTCTGAGAGCCAAATATGGTATATAATTGCAAATTTCATACACA
>ERZ772872.2992-NODE-2992-length-12983-cov-10.648128_pt1 | contig 12983 bp, 8 predicted proteins | sample MGYA00512132_ERZ772872 | MGnify/ENA primary metagenome ERZ772872 (study PRJEB29015, sample SAMEA2737724) | human gut metagenome | biome: human gut; feature: human-associated habitat; material: faeces | place: China | collected 2012 ...
GGCATCGTCCAGCTTGGCGTAGTCGAAATCCACATCGCCGGCCTGGTGCTCGTACTCATTCAGGTATGAGGTGATGTCCTCGGAGATGAACCGGTAGAACAGGAACCCCAACACATACTGTTTGAAATCCCAGCCGTCCACTGAGCCGCGCAACACATTGGCGATACTCCAAATCGTTTTGTGCAACTCCGCGCGCTGCGCTCCGCTATTCATCATGCCATGCCTTCTTCAAAACCGTAGATATAGCCTTCAACAATACCAAGTACGCAGATTCACACACCAGTAGAAGTAGACGACACCCACACTGTGCGTCATGCTGAGGGTCATGGCTTTCCCATGTTCCAGTTTCGATAGCCGGGGTTTAATCGTCGGTCAGAATTGGTCTATTCCCCAAAACCTACCAACCTACCGATCTACCCGGTGGAATCATTGGGGTTTGGTCGCCTACTGAGCTCGCCTACCGACCTACCTTGGATTCCCGTAGGTAGGTCGGTAGGCTCGGGTCGGTAGGTCGCGGAAACCCTTACGGCAGTAGTGAGTAGGCGGGTAGGTCGGTAGGTCGTTCACGCAAGCGAATACCAGTGGCCGCCCTTCATGCCCTTCCTGTGTTTGATCTTTCCTGAAGCCATCAGGTTCTCCAGAGCGGCATCCAGACTGGCTTTCTGTCTTTTGGACAGGGAACGGGTCAATTCCCCTTTGGACACGGATGGCTTCGGCGAGTTGGACAGTACCTCCATGATGCGCTCCTCGGTGGCGAGCTGGGAACGCATATCGACCTGTTCGCGGACCAGCTCGTCCTCCTCCTTATAGTCCGCGCGTCGTTTGAGGTTCTCATTCCTATACTCTTGCAGGTTCTCATCGTAGCATCGACGCGAGTAACGCATCATCATGCCCGCGAGTTCCCAGTCCTCCTGCATGATTTCGAATGACAGCGGGTCTTCAAGCAAGCGGAAGGCCGCCGACAGTTTGGCACGCAGGAACATGCCGTGGGCCCGGCGCGGATCGCCGCCATGCTCCCTGTTGACCCCTATTTTGTCGACTCTCATTTCGACTATCACTATCGGCGGCAGACGCATGGGGCGCTTCTCCAGATGGCTGGAATCCGGCGTGGAGTCATTGGCCTTTGCATAACTGCCGCACTCGTAGAGCCGGTTCATCTGCTCCGGAGCCAACGTCAAGGCCATACAACGTATGTTGGGCCATAAGAATGCGGCCATGACGCTGGATACCTATGCAGACCTATTCGACACCGATCTTGATGATGTGGCAACATCCATCAGCAACAAGATCACCGCAGCAGAGACATTGACCACGGGAAAACTCTTGAGTCCAAACCACTCTCCGAATCCTCTTTTACACACCTCGTGACAACACGGTGACAACAATTCAACAAAAATCATGTGATTGAGCGAATGCTTGCAAAATTGAAAATCGTTGGAATGATTGAGTTTCATAGCTTCATCGTTGAAGCGAATGGAGCGGATGACGGGAGTCGAACCCGCCTCTAAAGCTTGGGAAGCTTTCGTTCTACCGATGAACTACATCCGCAAGGTCGTGCCTTTTGGGCACGAAACTTCAGTTTAGCACGCAACGGATGCGTATGCGGACACAGACCGACATGCGATACCAATTTTCCGCAATATCACGGATGACTCAACCACGCGGCCGCTGCGAATAGTCGCGAGAATATCTGCCAGCCGAGCCGCCCGAATCATGCGCGGATCCATACTGCGTTCCAAATTGCGGCCCACCGGCACCAGCCATCGCAGAACGTCCGCCTTGCCGAATATCCGCCGCCACAACGCCGCTCGTGGCATAGCCACCGGCCAAATATCCGGACTGCACGCCCTGCTGACGCATCTCCTGCCCCATCTGCATCAACCGGGCAATACGATCCTCAGTCGCCGGATGCGTGGAAAACAAGCGAGAAAAACCTTCCGCAGAAAACGGATTCGCAATCATCATCGCAGCAACCGACTGCGTACCGGCAGTCTTCTGCATCGGCATCGCCTCAGCACCGTTCGAAATCTTATTCAATGCGGACGCGAGCGCCTCCGGATCTTCCGTAAGCATGGAACCATCTTCGTCGGCATCATATTCTCGTGTACGCGAAATCGCCATCTGAATAAGCGAAGCGGCAATCGGCGCAAGAATCGTGCTCAACAACACGCCCAGCAATCCAAGACCATTAGAAGACGAGCCATTGCGATCATCGCGCGAATTGCCACCACCGAAATACATGAGCGAATAGCCGAGATACGAAATGACCGTCGCCATTGCGGACGCGATCGCGGACGTCAGGATATCGTGATTGTACACGTGCATAAGCTCGTGCCCAAGTACGCCGCGAATCTCGCGTTCGTTCAGCATCTGCAGAATGCCCTGCGTGCAGCAGACCGCCGCATGACGTTCATTGCGTCCCGTTGCGAACGCATTGGGACTCATGGTTGGGGCGATATAGATACGCGGCATCGGCTTGCCCGCCTTCGCCGATAGTTCGCGCACAATTTTGTACAGTACCGGCGCTTCCTGCTCGCTGACTTCCTGCGCATGCATGGATGCGATCGCAAGTTTGTCGGAAAACCAGTAGGATGCGAACGTTGAGCCAAGTCCGATGAGAATGTAGATGCCAAGCGTACGCTGGCCGCCACCGGTCGCCCACCAAATGAGCATGATGACGCCCCACATCAACGCGAATAACAGCGTTGTCTTCAAGCCATTGCAATGGCCATGCACCCGCAATTTGCCGTTCATGGTCACTAGCGTAGAAACGGAGCCTGAGTTTTTGCTGGATATGTGCTGGAGACTGGACTGCGGAAAGGACTAGGGGGCAGTTGCGGAAGTTCGCATGCTCAGCTTCTCCCCGGATATCCGATTCTGCAGAAACGGACATCCGATGCATGCCAAGAGGCCTTTGGGCGACCGAATCGGGAGAATCGGACAAGTAGCAAGTCCTTCGTCCACATCACATGTCCAATTCACCAGAAACAGACATACAGAACATGTTTCGGACACTCCAGATGTCCGATTCACCAGAAACAGACAAGCACAGGATAAAAAATGCGTCTTGGGTGACCGATTCTCCAGAATCGGACATCCAAGACGCATGAAAGAAACCTGGGACCTATCAGATCAGATCCCAAACACCCACCTTAAGCGTGAGCCAGGGCGCGCATCTGCTCCGGATCGATGACCTTCTTGTGCTCACGGCCTTCCTTCGCACCCTCGGCACGTTCGAACGCATCGATCTTCTTCCAGCCAGCGAAGTCGATCGGCTTGACACCGCGCGATTCCAGCAGCCGGTCGATGGACTCCGGATCACGATCGGCAGCCACACGACCACCCTCGGCAGCCTTCGACAAATCCTCCAGCATATTGGTCACGATCAGCAGTGCGTCGGACTTGGTGGAGCCGATCAGGCCAACCGGACCACGCTTCGCCCAACCGGTCGCATACAGACGCTCGCGCACTTCATCCGTGGCTTCAGCGGCCGTAGTGATACGACCGTCACCGTTCGCGTTCGCCAAGTGCGCATGACGCTCGTCGTACGCAATGCCCGGCGCGGTGGCCGGTTTGTAGCCGATCGCATGGTACACAGCCTGCACCGGATACTCTTCGAATTCGCCGGTACGGCTCATCTTGCCGTCCGCCGATGTCTCGGTCTTTTCCACACGGATGCCAACGACCTTGCCGTCCTCACCCAACACTTCGACCGGAGCGGAATTGAAGTGCACGTAATATTTGCGGTCAGCCGGATTACCCTCATAATCCACGTCACCGTCATCTTCCATGTCTTCCGCCATCTCACGAATCGTGAACAGCTCTTCGACCATCTGACGAGTCAGCTTGTCTTTGCCGGCCTCTTCAATCGTGTCTTCATCCAAATCGAAATCGTCTTCGTTGATGATCAGCTGCACTCCCGGCAGCTTCTCCATCTCACGCAATTCCTGCACGGAGAACTTGGCCTGCGCCACACCGCGACGGATGAACAAGTGAAGCACACGCGCCTTGTTGGACTTGATGCCCTCATATACGTTGTCCGGAATGTCGGTGCGCTCCTTCAGATCATCGGCATTGCGCATGAGCTCGCGAGCCACGTCCATGGCCACGTTGCCGCCGCCGATCACGGCGACTTCCTCAGCTTCAAGCGGCCATTCGCGAGCGCCGGTCGGATAACCGTCGTACCATTCCACGAACTTGGCTGCGCCGTACACGCCGTCCAGATCGGCGCCCGGCAGTCCGAGCGGCTTGTCTTCGACGGCACCGGTGGCGAACAGCACGGCATCGTAACGTTCGAGCAGTTCGTCGAGCGTCACGTCCTTGCCGAATTCCACGTCGCAGTACAGGTGGATGTCCGGATTGTCGAGCGTCTTTTCGAGTGCCGACGCGATGAATTTGATGGACGGATGATCGGGGGCCACGCCGTAGCGCACCAGACCGAACGGCACCGGCAGCTTTTCGAACAGGTCGATTCGGGCGGCAGTGCCGAGGCCGAGCTCCTCGCCGAGCTTCTTCAACTGGCGCAGGAAAATGTCAGAGGAGTAGACGCCTGCAGGGCCGGCGCCGATTACAGCAATACGAAGTTCATGAGTTTCAGTCACGCGCTCTAGCCTAATGCATTCCCTGCATTTGCAACAGGGGCGCTTATGCACTTTCTTACGACTTCTTCGCCTTGTGCGCACTGGCGTTGGTGTTTGCGCTGAATCCAGATGAATCCAACGTGTGGCTGCATTAATCGTACGCGATGAGCGCGGCAGATGCACGTACAATCGCAAGTAGTCGCAGAATCGCGGGATGTAGGAATCCGAAATATCGGAATTCGTCCATCCCGCAATCGCAAGCAAGTACTTATTAAGTACCAGGCAATCGTAAGAAGGTGGCAATGCGCATTCACATCACATATACCGGCGGCACTATCGGCATGATTGACTCGCCGAACGGCCTGATTCCGGGCGCCGACACTCGCGGATGGCTGTTCCGTCTGCTGGAGGACGCGCACATGGACGCGAGCCTGTTCACGTTCACCGAACTTGATCCTCTTATCGACTCGTCGAATGCGACTCCCGACAATTGGCAGACGATGGTCGACGATTTGCGTGCGCACCGCGATGATGCCGACGCGTTCGTGGTGTTGCATGGCACCGATACGATGAGCTATTCGAGCGCCGCGCTTGCGTATGCGTTGGCTGATTTTGGCAAGCCGGTGATTTTCACGGGTTCACAGCATCCGCTTGGCAAGATCGAGTCGGACGCCACTGCGAATGTCACGGGCGCGCTGAATGCCGCGATGAGCGGACGATTCCACGGTGTGGGACTGTTTTTTGGACATCACCTGTTTGCGGGCAATCGTGTGAGCAAGTCGTCGAGCTGGGCATTTGAAGGTTTTTCGGCGCCTTCCGTCGGCCCGCTGGCACGCACTGGCACGCCATGGCATTGGTATGCGGGCGATTCCGCTGCGGTTGGCTGCGGTTGGACGTCGCCTCAGCCTTACTCTCGCCATGATGTTGCGGTGATCGATATGGCACCCGGCATTTCCGCGGCACGGTTGGAAGCGATGCTTACGCCGCGGCCGGAAGCGGTTTTGTTGCGTGCGTACGGCGTCGGCAATGTGCCAAGCGACGAGCCTGGACTGACTGACGTGATTGCCGACGTGCTGCATGATGGCGTTCCCGTTGTGATTGCATCGCAGTGCCAGCAGGCGGAAGTACTGCTCGGCCATTACGAGACGGGTGATGCGATCGCACGCGCCGGCGCAATTGGATCTGGCGATATGACGCTGGAAGCCACGTATGCGAAAATCATGTTCCTGCTGTCTCAAGGCGTGACCGGAGCCGACTTCGGCAAGTGGATGCACACATCGATTGCTGGAGAAATCTCCCCGAGCTCGCTGTAAACAATCCCAAAACTTCCGAATCTGCCTTATACATGCCTTATGTATGGCAGATTCCGAAGTTCGTCCGGAGCTATCTGCGTTATATATGGCAGAGCTGTTTTGAGAAACCGGACTTAGAGGGTGTATTCTCGCCCCCTAAGTCCGGTTTTCTCATATGGACCTGCCAGATATAAGCGAAATACTTGCTGACAGACCTCCAAATCTGCCATATATAGGCGAGATACGGGGTTTCGAGGCGCAATCAGGCTGATTCGCCACGGTCGAAAAGCACGGTGAGCGCCCACAGAATGCTGACAACATCAATCGCTTCCTGCATGAACGCGCCGACAACCACGGGAATCAGATTGAACGCGGCCGCAATCATGCCGATAATCGCAAGGCCGAGGCCGATCAGCACCGCCTGCAACATCACCTTTTTCGTGCGGCGCGCGATGGCGATGGCCCGCGGAACGGACGCAATGTCGTCATTCATGATGACCACTTGCGCAGATTCGGAAGCCGCGGTGGACGTGCCGTCGGTCATGGCCATGCCGATATCGGCAACCGCAAGTACGGGGGCGTCGTTGACGCCGTCACCGACCATCATGGTGATTTGACGATTCTTGGATTCGCCGGTTACGCGTTGCTTGATGCGATTCCACAACGACAGCTTCTGGTGCTTGGATTCAGTGGCGCTCTTGACGGCGGCAACCTTGTCTTCAGGGAACAGTTCGGACTGCACGTCGTCGATACCGACTTCGTTTGCGATGATGCGGGCGGACGCAGCCTTGTCGCCGGTAAGCATGGACAGTTCCTTGACACCCAACTCGTGCAGGCGAGCCAAAGAACGCTTCGCATTCTCGCGAGGTACGTCACGAAGTACGATGCGGGCGGCAAGACGGCCGTCAATCGCCACGTATGCAGCCATTTCGTCAGGAGCGAGCGGGGCAAACAGCGAGTTTGCGGTTTCAGGCTTGCGAGCGGCGGATTGGGTTGCAACGGACGCGGAAGTAGAGGGCGCGGCTGCAGGCTGCGCATCGTCAGGCACCCCGTTCCTCACTCCCATAGTGTCCGATTCTGGAGAATCGGACACGTAATACGTCGCATCCGGCATATGCAGCACCGGCGTGAATCCGGATTCGTCAGCCGTCACGTATGCGAACCGCCCCACGCGCACCTGATGCCCGTTCACTTCGCCGGATATACCCTTGCCGGACTCCTCTACAATGTTCTTCACCACCGGATAGTCGCGCCCGTGCCCCGGCAAATCGCGCTCGACGCACAGCCTCTGCCCCGCCGCATACCGCGCATACAAATCATCCATAGCCTTGCGTCCGGCCGCCGCGATGCCTTTCGACAGAATGTGCACCGAATAGCCTTCCACCACGCTGGCCATCATGAGAATATGGTCCTCATTGAACGGCGAACTCGTCTCAAACGGCTTCTCTACACGTACGACCTGCGGCTGCTTGACGGTGAGCGTGCCGGTTTTGTCGAAGAAAATATGCGATACGCGACCTAGATTTTCCAGCACATCCTGCGCTTTGATCAGGATTCCCGCTTTGGCAAGTCGCCCGGTTCCAGCCACATATGCGACCGGCGCGGCAATCAACAGCGGACACGGCGTAGCAAGCACCAATACTTGCGCAAATCGCAGCGGCAATCCGGAAATCGCCCATGCAATCCCAGCAATCGCAAGCGAAAGCACGGTAAACGGCACTGCAAGCATATCCGCGGTCTTCACGACAGCGGGGCGCGACTCTTGCGCCGACGAGACCAGCTCCAGGATCTTCTGGTATTGCGAATCGTGCGCAAGTTGCGTGGCGCGCATGGTCAATGTTGTGGAGCCATTGACCGCACCGGACATCACGCGAGCGCCCGCATATACTTCGCGGGGAACGGGCTCGCCGTTGATGTTGCTTAGGTCCAACGTGGCCACGCCCGACAGCAGCTCACCGTCGACCGGCACCGTTTCGCCGGGCAACACCAGGATCACGTCGCCGAGCTGTACCTGATCAACGGGGACCGTTTCGAAACGCTCTCCAGCCGCATCATACGTCTGCGAAGCACCTTTTGTGTCCGTTTCTGGAGATTCAGACGCAAAAGCACGCTTTTCACCGTCTTGGTTGTCCGTTTCTCCAGAATCGGACACTCTGACAGTACGAAATCCGTCGGCGGTCACGTCGGCCGTATGCTCGCTGCCCGACGCGTGCACATGCCCCCGCATGCCGGGCAGCACGACCACGTGCGCGGTTCGCGGTGCCGCGTCGATCAGCGCGGTCAGGTTGCTTTCGGCCTTTGACTGCGCGAATTCCTCGATCGCCTCGCCGGACGAGATCATCAGCACCACGGCCCATGCGGCCCAATATTCCTGCACTGCGACCGTCGACGCAATCGCGACGACCGCCAGCAGATCGACGCCAACATGCCCGTGCCGCAGATCGTCGATCATGCCGCGTACCGTCACCACAATCGTGTACGCAACCAACGCGATCACAATCCACTGCCCAACGCCCGGATTGAACGCACTCAACCCGTCAACGCCGACTTGCGAAATCCACGAATCCCACGCAGCCTCGCCCCACGGCTTCCACTCCCCCAGCAATGCCAACGGAATCGCGGACAGAATGGTAATCGGCAGTAACGGAACCTGTTTGCACAGTCGCCAGCAAATATCGATGATTCTACGCATGAGAATCTCCTTACGCTCGTATCGGACGCCTTGTTAACCCATCGGCGCCTCGCCCGCGCGAGCCATCGATACACGGCGTAAAAAGATATTTTCAGCATAGCAAATATTTGCGATTTTTGTGCCGCAATACAGCAATAAGGGCTGTGCGATTGCTCACACAGCCCTTATTGCATGCTTCTTTTGGCTTGCTTTTTGTTGATTTTCGCGGTTTTCGTTGTACTTGCGATTTCGTGGTGCCAGCCGCGTCTTCGCCGTCAGCCTATCGGGTGGCTTCCGTCCGTTCGCATGTCGCGAAACGTTTTAGCCAGCCCAACAGTCTTGACTTGCGCACCGCAACAACTTGCGTCCGTCAATTCACGCACCGCAACAACATCTCGCTTTACCACAGGCCGAACGGGTCGAACAGGCCGCCACCGTCACCGTAGCCGTTGCTGCCGTTGCCGTCGCTCTGTCCATTTCCGTTGCCGTTGCCGTCATTACCGTAACCGTTGCCATTGCCGTTCTGGCTCTGGCCATCATTGCCGTTGTTCCGCTGGTTCTGGCTGTTGGAGGAGTTCGTTTGGGATTCCTCCTGGTCGAGTGTCACGTCAAGCTCCATGGTGTTGCCGTCGCGCACGACCGTCAATGTCACCTTGTCGTTCATGGCGGAGGCGCGCACGTAGCCGAGCAGCGAATAGTTGTTGTTCACCGCCTTGCCGTTGAACGCCACGATGGAGTCGCCGGCCTTCACTCCGGCCTTGGCCGCCGGGCTGTTGTCGACCACGGACTGCACCTGCGTGCAACCGCGGGTCACGCCGTCCGCCTCGACCGTGGAGCTCTTGATGGTGACGCCGAGCGCCACATGCTGCACGGTGCCGTTGTCGATGATCTCGTTAGCCACACGCTTTACCAGGTTCGACGGAATGGCGAAGCCGATGCCGATGGATCCGGCGGTGCCGGAGGACGTTGTGGTGGATGCGATGGATGAGTTGATGCCAATCACCTGGCCGGCCGCATTGAAGGTCGGACCGCCGGAATTACCTGGGTTGACGGCCGCGTCAATCTGCACGGCGTTGGTGACGATGTCGTTGTTGTTGTCATCGGACACGGTCACCGGGCGGTTGAGCGCGGAAACGATGCCGACGGTTGCGGTGTCATCGTAGCCGAGCGGATTGCCGATGGCCATCACGGATTCACCCACGGCAAGATTGTCGGAATCGGCAAATTCCGCGGCTTTCAGATTGCTCGGCGGATTGTCGAGTTTGATTACGGCCAGATCGGTGGTGGTGTCGGTGCCGACGATTTGCGCTGAGTAGATGGTGCCGTTGGCGAGCGTCACTTGAATCTGCTTCGCGCCGGAAATCACATGGTTGTTGGTGACGATGTAGCCTTTGTCGCTGATGATTGCACCGGAGCCTTTGGCGCTGCCGTCGCTGGTTGCCACATCAATGGACACCACAGAATCGGACACTTCCTTCGCCACCGCGCTCCAGTCCGCGGCCTCGCCGGATTTGGCTTTCGCCGAACCGGATCCGGACGTGTTGGACTTCACGCTGGTCAGTGAGCTGGAGGTGGGTACGGTCACCCATCCATTGGTGATTGCCGCGTAGCCGACGCCGAGGCACAATGCCGCGGAGACGAGGGCCGCCACCACGCCGGTCATCACATGCCCGGTCACGCCGGAAGCGGACTTCGGCTTGGTTGCTGCGCCATTCTGCTGCGGGGCACCGAACGGATTACCGTTATTCGGATTCCCAAACGGGTTGCCGTTATTGGGAGTATTCGGCGCTGCTGGCGGCACGTTGGCTCCGCCTTGCGCAGCGGGCTTCATAAATGGATTGCCGTTATTCGATTGCGCGTTCTGCTGATCGTTCTGCTGATTTCCGCCCATATACGGATTTCCGAAGAAAGGATTGCGACGCTGCTGCGGCTGCTGTCCGGAAGCCTGCCCGTAGGCGCCATATTGTGGCTGCGGAGGCATGTTCGGCGCGCCATTCGCGTCTGCCGGCGGCGTCGGTACCGGTCCGTATGCACCATATTCCGGTGCCGGACGGTACTGCTGGGCCGGCGCATCCTGCGCGGAGCCGCCAACTACCGTGCGTTCGCCCGCTGCGGAGGCATAATCCGGCGCATCATCCGCCGTAGCCGCGGACCCCGTCGAAGCATCACCGTTCGCAACGGGCATGGCAGCCGTCGGCTGCTCCTCGGTACCACTCTGCAGGTCGATCGGCTCGGTGGCCGGCTCGGCGGCATACGGCTCGCCCGTATAAGCTTGCGTCTGTTCCGCATCAACCGGCGACGTCGGCGCGGTCTGCTGCTCGTCATTCTGCGGCTGCACGGCGTTCTGGTCGTTCTCTTCAGCCATTTTCGCTCCTTATTCGTCTCGCGGCATTTCACAAATCAGCAATCGTGCCGCTCGAACTGCTATCTATGAGTAAAGATACTCGCTCTGGAAGTTTCCTGAATGTTTGTTGAAAGTAGCAATCAAATACGTTCAACATCGATAATGAATCTGAAGATCACGTAAATTGCGATTCGCGCTTTTGCCGCATTTCTTTGAATCTTCCGTATCTTCATTTCACCAAACGCGTATTTTGCAGCACTTTTAAGAATCGGCGCTATCGCATAAAGTATTTCGCATGACAAGCCTTAACGAATCATCTATCGGCACAGCGCAAGACGCGCAAAATGCGGCAGCCTCAGTGCCCGAGAATCTCATCGAACATCCGCGCGGAGCGGAACCGGGCAAGCCGGGCCGCCGCGACGCCTTCTATTTCGAACAGAAAACCCGCCTTCCCGACGCGGCCGACGGCAAGGGACGCGGCGGCGCACGATACGGCCGCACCGGCACCATTCATACCCCCCACGGCGATATTCACACTCCGGCGTTCGTGCCCGTGGCCACGCAGGCCGCGATGAAAGCCGTACTGCCCGAAACCATGAAGGACCTCGGCGCGCAATGCCTGCTATCCAACGCGTTTCACCTGTATGAACGCCCCGGCGAGCAAGTGCTCGACGAAGCCGGCGGCCTTGCCAAATTCATGAACTGGAACGGTCCGACCTTCACCGATTCCGGCGGTTTCCAAGTGCTTTCGCTCGGCGCAGGCTTCAAGAAAACCCTCGCCATGGACGTGACCGGCATGAAATCAGACGATGTGATCGCCAAAGGCAAAGAGCGCCTCGCGTTCGTGGACGAGGACGGCGTAACGTTCAAATCGCCGCTCAACGGCTCACTGCACCGTTTTTCCGCCGAAATTTCAATGGGAATCCAGCATAAGATCGGCGCCGACATCATGTTCGCGTTCGACGAGCTGACCACACTGATGAACACGCGCGGCTACCAGGAGCGTTCCGTGGAACGCACCTACCGTTGGGCGCAGCGTTGCGTTGCCGAGCATAAGAGACTTACCGAAGAGCGCGTCGGCAAGCCGTATCAGGCGCTGTATGGCGTGGTACAAGGCGCGAATTATGAGGATTTGCGCAGGCATGCGGCCGAACAGATCGCTTCGTTGGACTTCGACGGCGTCGGTATCGGAGGCGCGATCGAGAAGCGCATTATCGGCGACACTTGCGCTTGGATTTGCGATGCGATGCCGGAAAGCCGACCGCGCCACGTGCTCGGCATCGCTGCAGTCGACGATATTTTCGCATGCGTCGAGAATGGTGGAGACACGTTCGATTGCGTCGCACCGGCGCGTTGCGGCCGAAATGGCGCGATTTTCACGCGCGGCGGACGTTACAACATCAAGCGCGCGCAATTCAAGCATGATTTTGGCCCACTTGAAGAGGGCTGCGATTGCTACACATGCACGCATTATTCGCGCGCTTACGTGGATCATGCGTTGCGTGCCCGCGAATTCAACGGTTTCACATTGGCGACGATCCACAACGAGCATTTCTTCGTGAAGCTGCTGGACGACATTCGCGCGTCGATCGACGGCGGATATTTCGACGAATTCCGCGACGAAACCCTGGCCCGCTTCTACGCCAACGGTTCCCGCGGATGATGCGCTGCCAGATGTTCCGCCCAAACGGACGCTAGGCCACACTTCCACATTTCACGGCGCCGACGAACAAACCCGTCGGCGCCTTTTCATGCATGGCGAGCCCGCACTCGCCGTCTCGTTCTCAGACTTGTCACCAGATGTGTCCGATTCTGGAGAATCGGACAACCACACCACATGTTTCATGCCCTACATGTCCGATTCGGGCGAAACGGACAACCACAATGCTTATCTCACGTTCTACTTGTCCGATTCTGGAGAAACGGACAAGTAAGCAACCTAAAAACACTCGCTGTGTGTCCGAAACGCCAGAATCGGACACACAGAGCGTCGCGCCGCTTGAATTTTCCTACGGAAAATGGCGGGATCAAGGATGGCTCCGTCGTACGGAAGCCCACAGGGCTTCCTCCCTCCTCGCGTCGCGCCGCTTGATTTT
>ERZ772872.2997-NODE-2997-length-12965-cov-48.230364_pt1 | contig 12965 bp, 7 predicted proteins | sample MGYA00512132_ERZ772872 | MGnify/ENA primary metagenome ERZ772872 (study PRJEB29015, sample SAMEA2737724) | human gut metagenome | biome: human gut; feature: human-associated habitat; material: faeces | place: China | collected 2012 ...
GGGGGTTGGTGTTGTCGCCAAACTTCTTGCCGGTGATCTCTTCCAGACCCTTGAGGTGCTCAAAGATGTCAGCAGTGATTTCGTCATTGATCTGACGGCCGTCTGCATAATACTGGGTGCAGGCGTCGGTGGTGATGGTGAAGCCCTGCGGCACCGGCATACCGGCTGCGGTCATCTCGGCCAGACCGGCACCCTTGCCGCCCAGCGTGTTCTTCATGGTGACCTTGTCACCGCCGAAAGCGTCATTGCCTTCGCTGAAGTAGTACAGATACTTTTTGCTCATGCGTTGTTTACCTCCCATTCGTGACCGGCGGCATGGCAGCCGCGGTCTCATCGTTTGCCTTGTCTTGAACGTACGATGAACATTGTTTTATGAATGCTAAACTATTATACCAGAAAATCCATTCCTTTCCACCATGCAAAATCCCGAATTTGTCTGTTATTTTTTATGCAAATCTCTTGAAATTCTCCAAGTTTTAAGGTAGTATAGAATGGGAGAAAGTTCGAGAGGTTTTTTGTTTATACACGCGATTTCTCGTCCTGTTGGATACAACTTTCTATCCTTGTAACTTTTCAAATTCTATTTTGTCGGAACAAAGCTTTCCGCAGCGGGGTGCTGGGGCGGACAGGCAACAATTTTCCGGTCGCCTTTCCTGTCTCTCTTCCGCCGCGCGCTTTGGTGGGAAGGGAGATTTTTTTCATGCAGAATTCCATTTCTGAACAGGCCCGCGCCGCAGCTCTGGCACAGCTGGACGCCGCCGAGGCTGCCCGCGAGGACATCCTTGTACAGCACATTGCAAACGGCGTGGCCATCAACAGCCGCACCGTGCAGATCGACCCGGAGGTGGTCATTGCCCCGGGCGCTGTGATCCTTGCGGGCACCATCCTGCGGGGCAAGACGGTCATCGGCGCGGGCTGCGTCATCGGCCCCAACACCCTGATCGAGGACAGCACCGTGGATGAAGGCACCACCGTAAACGCCAGCCAGATCTACGGCAGCCACATCGGCCCGCACAACAACATCGGCCCCTTCACCCATGTGCGGGTGAACACCGTTACCGACTACGGCGTGCATCTGGGTGCCTATGTGGAGACCAAGAACTCCAACTTTGCCCGCGGCAACACCGTGAGCCACCTGACCTACATCGGCGACAGCGATGTGGGCAAGTACTGCAACTTCGGCTGCGGCACCGTCACCTGCAACTACGACGGCAAGGATAAGTTCCGCACCCAGATCGGCGATTACTGCTTTATCGGCTGCAACACCAACCTTGTGGCCCCGGTCAAGGTTGGCGACGGTGCCTACACCGCCGCCGGCAGCACCATCACCAAGGATGTGCCCGCACAGGCACTGGGCATCGCCCGGGAGCGCCAGACCAATCTGGACGGCTGGGCAGAGCCCAAGATGGAAGCCTACATCGCCAAAAAGCAGAAGCTGGAAAACGAGCAGAGCAAATAAACCTCTGCCAGAAGGGAGCTGCGTATGAAGTCTGAAAGCTTTCGTAAGCAGGCGCTGAGCCTTGTCCTTTTCTTCGCGGCTGTTGCCGCCGTGTTCGCCCTGACCCGTCTGCGCAGCGACCCGGCCAAAAAACAGGCGGAGTTCGTGGTGCAGCAGCTGCTCTCCTGCTCTTCTGCCGTGGAGCAGGCCGTGGAGCAGGCTGTGGACGCCGCCGCACCCTCCGGCAGCGAACCGGGGCTTGCCGCAGTGGATACCGATGGGCTGTACGCCTTTCTTCAGGTGCAGCTGGGCGATGCCATGACCGCCGACTGCCTGAACAAGGTCATGGCAAACCGCCTGCCCACCCGCATCACCGCGCTGGCAGGGCAGTCCGGCGGCAAGCTGACTCCCGCTGACCTTACCCTGAAAAAGCGCGCCGGGGCAGAAAACTGCTACGACTTTTCCGCCGCCCTGCTGACCGCTACGGACAGCACCGCCGCCGCGCAGGTATCCGGCACCATCACCATGGTGAAGGAGGACGGCCGCTGGAAGGCCTCTGCCATCACGCTGAACCTGTAATATAATGCTTCTCTGCCCCTGTGCCCTGCGGCATGGGGGCATTTTTTGCTTATAATGTATATCTTTTTGCGCGCGCGTATGTTATACTTAGATGTTGTATCACACTATTATCAGGAAAAGGTATTATCATATCATGAATGAAAACGATATCTGGCTCATTGCAGGGCTGGGCAACCCCGAGGCAAAGTACGATGGCACCCGCCACAACGCCGGTTTTGCCGCGCTGGACGCACTGGCCGACAAGTGGAACATCTCTGTGGGCAAAACCAAGTTTCAAGGCCTGTGGGGACAGGGCGAGGTGGACGGCCACAAGGTGGTGCTGCTGAAGCCCCTGACCTACATGAACCTCTCCGGCGATTCCATTGCCCCTATGGCGGGCTTTTTCAAGATCCCTGCCGACCATGTGCTGGTGCTGTGCGATGACATCACACAAGCCCCCGGCAAGCTGCGCATCCGCCCCTCCGGCTCTGCGGGCGGGCATAACGGCCTGAAAAGCATCATTGCCCGGCTGGGCGGTGAGAATTTCCCCCGCATCCGCATCGGCATCGGCGCAAAGCCCCACCCGGACTACGACCTTGCCGCATGGGTCCTGGGCAAGTTCCCGCCGGAGGACGCCAAGGCCATCGCCGACCGCTACTCTGACCTTGAAGCCGCCGCAAAGCTTATCATGGACGGTAAGCTCAGTCTGGCACAGAGCAAGTATAACGGGTAAACGCGCCCTCTCAGGCGCTCCCGCGCCAGATTTCCCCTTTTGTCACCTACGGTGACATCTTCCCCCGGAGCGGGGGAAGTCTTTCCTCAAAGGGGGAGCCAAGCCATTACGTTCGTTGCTAAAGTATTAGGCGCAATGAGAAAGCTTCCGGCAGTGCTCTTGGCTCTCCCCTTGGGAGAGCTGTCACCGAAGGTGACTGAGAGGGCGAACCCGCTAACCGCCGCACATTTTCAATGCTCATCCCAGTAGGAAAGGAGGTTTTTCCATGTACGAAGCCTTACTCAAGGCCACCCCGGAATATCAGAAGGTCGCCGCAAGCTTTGGCTCTGCAGGGCCGGCGGCGCTGTTCGGTCTGCCGCCCGCAGGCAGGGCGCTGCTGTATGCCGCACTGCAAAAAGACCTTGACCGGGTGCTCTGCATCGTGACCCCCGGCGAAGCCGAGGCCACCCATTTTGCGGACGACCTCAAGGCGCTGGGGCTTACCGCAGCGGTGTTCCCGCCCCGGGACTTTATGCTGCGCCCGGTGGAGGGTGCAGGCCGCGAGTACGAGTACCGCCGCCTTTCGGTGCTGGGCGCACTGGCGGGCGGGCGGCTGCAGGCCGTCTGCGTGCCCGCCGAAGCGCTTTTGCAGTACACCGTGCCCCGGGCAGAGTTCATCCAGAATACCCTCACCCTGAAGCCCGGCATGGTGTATAACCGCGAGGCGCTGGTGGCGCGGCTGTTTGCCGCCGGGTATGTGCGCCGCAGTCAGGTGGACGGCCCGGGACAGTTCAGCGTGCGCGGCGATATCGTGGATATCTACGCGCCGGATATGCGTCAGCCCGCCCGCGTGGAGTACTGGGACGACGAGATCGACTCCATGTCCTCCTTTGACCTGCTGACCCAGCGGCGGGACGGCGCACTGGAAAAAATCTACCTCTCCCCTGCCCGCGAGGTGCTGTTCGGCAGCACCGCCGAGACTGCCGAGGCGCTGCGCAGCGCCATCAAAAAGGCGCGCGGCAAGCACCGCACCGCGCTGGAAAAGGCCACCGAAGCCGATCTTTCCCAGCTGGATTCCGGCCTGATGCCGGAGGCCATGGATAAATATTACGGCATCCGCTACCCCGCCCCCGCCACGCTGCTGGACCATCTGGACGCGCCGCTGTTCATTCTGGACGAAGTGGGCGGCATCCGGGATGCCCAAAAGGCCACTGAGTTCCGCCGCAGCGAGGAGCTGACCGGACTGCTGGAGGAGGGCGTGCTCTGCCCCGGGTTGGATGTGCTGTACCAGACCATGGACGATCTTGTCATTGCCGCCCAGAACCACAGCACCCTGCTGTGCGAGAATTTCCTGCGCGGGATGAACGAGTTCAAACTGAAAGACCTCATCAACGCCGAGGCCTTTGCCGCCCCCAACTGGAACGGCGACCTTGCCTCCCTGCGGGAGGACTTAGACCCGCTCATCGCCCAAGGCTATGCCGTCACCCTGTTTGCCGGTACGCCCAAGGGCGCAGCCGCTTTGACCCGCGACCTTGCCGACAAGGGCTATGCCGTGAGCATGAGCCGGGATGTGCGCCCCGCCAAGGGCATTTTACAGGTGCTGCCCGGGCATCTGACCGCTGGGTGCACCTTTCCCTTTGCCCACGCAGCGGTGCTTTCCAGCCGCCGCCACGGGCTGGACGAGGAAGCCGCCGCCGAGGCCAAAAAGCGCAAAAAGAACAAAAACGCCCTGTCCAGCCTTTCAGACATCAAGCCCGGGGACTATGTGGTGCACCAGAGCCACGGCATCGGGATGTACGCCGGTATCCAGCGGCTGGAGGTGCAGGGCGCTACCAAGGACTACCTCAAGGTGCAGTATTCCGGCTCGGACGTGCTGTATGTGCCGGTGACCCAGCTGGATCTGCTCAGCCGCTACACCGCCCCCGGCGATGAGGAAAAGGTAAAGCTGGCAAAGCTGGGCGGCACCGAGTGGCAGCGCACCCGCGCCAAGGTGAAAAAAGCCACCGAGGAGATGGCGCAGGAGCTGATCGAGCTTTACGCCCGCCGCCGTCAGGCCACGGGCTACGCCTTCCCGCCGGACGGCGACTGGCAGCGGGACTTTGAGACCCGCTTTGACTACGACGAGACCGACGACCAGCTGCACGCCACCGCCGAGATCAAGCAGGACATGGAAAAGGGTTACCCCATGGATCGTCTGCTCTGCGGCGATGTGGGCGTGGGCAAGACCGAAGTGGCGCTGCGCGCCGCCTTCAAGTGCATCATGGGCGGCAAGCAATGCGCCCTGCTGGCACCCACCACCCTGCTGGCGTGGCAGCACTACAACACCCTGCTCTCCCGCATGGAGGCCTTCCCGGTGAAGATCGGGATGCTGTCCCGCTTCCGCACCGCCAAGCAGCAAAAGGAGACCCTGCGCGGCCTGCAGGCCGGCAGCGTGGATATCGTGGTGGGCACCCACCGGCTGCTGTCCAAAGATGTGAAGTTCCACGACCTCGGCCTTGTCATCATTGATGAGGAACAGCGTTTCGGCGTGAAGCACAAGGAAAAGCTGAAGGAAAACTTCATCGGGGTAGATATGCTCACCCTGTCGGCCACCCCCATCCCCCGCACATTGAACATGGCAATGAGCGGCATCCGGGATCTTTCCACCATCGAGCAGCCGCCCATCGAGCGGCAGCCGGTGGAGACCTTTGTGCTGGAATATAACGATGTTATCCTTGCCGAAGCCATGAAGAAGGAGCTTGCCCGGGGCGGGCAGGTGTACTACCTGCACAACCGGGTGGACAACATTGAAGCCTGCGCCGCCCATGTCAGTCAGATGGTGCCGGGTGCGCGGGTGGGCATCGCCCACGGCAAGATGACCGAGGAAGAACTGAACCCCGTATGGCAGCACCTGCTGAACGGCGAGATCGACATTCTGGTCTGCACCACCCTCATTGAGACCGGCATTGATGTGCGCAACTGCAACACCCTCATCATTGAGGATGCCGACCGCATGGGTCTGGCACAGCTGTACCAGATCCGTGGGCGGGTGGGACGCTCCGGCCGCAAAGCCTACGCCTACTTCACCTTCCGCCGGGACAAGACCCTGACCGATATCGCCCAGAAGCGGCTTTCCGCCATCCGGGAGTTTACCGCTTTCGGCTCCGGCTTCCGCATCGCCATGCGGGATCTGCAGATCCGCGGCGCGGGCAGTCTGCTGGGGCACAGCCAGCACGGCCACATGGAAGCCGTGGGCTACGACCTCTACGTCAAAATGCTGGGACAGGCCATCTCCCGGGCACGGGGCGAGCCTGTCCAGCGGGACAAGAGCGATTGTCTTGTGGACCTGCGGGTGGACGCCTTCATCCCGGAAAAGTATATCCCGGACGGCGCGGGGCGCATCGAAGCTTACAAGCGCATTGCCGCCATCCAGACCCCGGAGGACGCCGCCGATGTGCTGGACGAGCTCATTGACCGCTACGGTGACCCGCCGCCCTCGGTGAGCGATCTGGTCAACGTTTCCCTTGTCCGCGTACAGGCCGCTGCCGTGGGCGTGTACGAGGTGACCCAGAAGAAGGATACCCTGATCCTGAATCTGGAAACGCTGGACCTTGCCATGATCCGCGGCCTGCTGCAAGCTTTCAATGGCCGTGTCACCGCCGGGGCGGGCACAAAGCCCTATCTCTCGGTGGTATTACAGCCGGACGAAAAGCCGCTGGAACTGCTGCAAAACATCCTGAAAGCCATGGCAGATATCCTGACTGGCACGCGCAAACGTGACTGAGAGGGTTTTATAAAAACAAATAAGGAGCAAAACGCATGAAAAAGAAACTGCTTGCGCTGGTATGCGCACTTGCACTGACCGTCAGCCTTGTGGGCTGCGCACTCTCCACCCCGGACACCGTGGGCAAGATCGGCGATTTTGAGGTGACCAGCGGCCTGTACCTGCTGGCGCAGTACGATGCCTACCAGCAGGCTGCACAGCTGGCGGACTCTGAGCAGGACACCAGCAAGGTGAATTCCTTCCTCAAGGCCACCATCACCACCGATGCCGACACCGGCGAGACCGCCGTGGTAAAGGACTATGTGGCGCAAAAGACCCTTGAGACTTTGCAGACCCTTGCCGCTGTGGATGCCCGCTTTACTGAACTGGGCGGTGAGCTGACCGAGGAACAGAAGTCTGCCGCCGACAGCTACGCCCAGCAGTTGATGGATAACTACGGCGATGCCTACACTGCCAACGGCATCGGGTTGGAGACCTTGAAGCTGTTCCAGCAGCTGCAGTACAAGCACACCCTGCTGCTGGATCTTGTCTACGGCAAGGACGGCGAGACCCCTGTGGAGGACGGCGAGCTGACCGAGCATCTGGACAGCACCATGTACGAGATCGGTTTTATCACCGTGCCCCTGTACAACACCAGCACCTTCGCCTTTGCCAGCGATGACCAGAAGGCCGAGATGCTCTCCCTTGCCCAGAAGGCTGCGGACAGCTACAACGCCGCCGCCCCGGAGGACGCCTCCAGCCAGATGGCCGCCTTTAATAGCATCGCAAGCAGCGCACTGACCGATATTTGCGCCGTGCTGGATGCAGAGGTTCCCTCCACCAGTACCCTGCAGACCGACCTGCTGAGCGAAAGCGACCTGACCGACGCCTTTACGCAGGAGGGTGCCGCCGATACCCTGCGCGGCCTTGCCTACGGGCAGGCAGCCGCCATCCAGTACACCGGCTACGCCATAATGCTGGCCGTCCGTCTGGATCCGCTGAGTGTTTCCACGCTGGATGCTCTGCGCAGCCAGATTTTGAGCGACATGAAGGGCGAGGAGCTGAACGATGCCCTTGCCGCCTACGGTGCCCAGCTGGACAGCACCCTGAGCAGCTCTGCCATGGGCAAGCTGCCCGCTTCCAAGATCGTAAACGCCACCAGCGCCAACAGCTGATAACAGTATAAAAATCGCAAAATGGGGTCGGGGAAAATCCCGACCCCATTTTTTATTATAGAACTACAAAGCAGACCCAGCAGGCTCTTTCGGAGCCGGTGCCGGGTCTGCTTTATATGTTAGAAAGTCAGGGAATGCCGCCAAGGAAACAGAGTCTTAGCGTACATCACTTCTCGTTCTCGTAGCTGAGGACAGCGTAGGGGTAGAAGATGTTGGCATCCAAGTAGCCTGCCCAGCGGCCGGGCTTGCGGGTGTAGTAGCCGATGGGAATATCGCCCCGGATGACGCCCTTGACCAGAATGAGCATATGGCGGAGGTACTCCACGCTGAAGGGGTTCAGGTTCTCCCAGTGGCCCGTCAGCAGCTCGTAGTCCACATCCTCGTTCCGCAGCAGCACCTCTGCCATGAAGTGCTCCAGACTCGGCAGATAGGTGTCGGTGGCAGCTTCCATCATGAACAGGTCGCCAGAACCAACGGCGTCACCGGTAAAGATGTAGTCCTTGTAGAAGAACACCACAGAGCCCTTGGTGTGGCCCGGCACGTCCACCACTTCCAGCTCCTCAGAGCCGATGCGGACCGTGTCACCATCTACGATGTTCACCAGCTTCAGGTCCTCGGCGGTGAGACCGAAGAATTTCTGCATGCTGGAGATCAGGTCCTCCCGGTCATCGGGGTGGATATAGGTGCGGCGGACCTTGCCGGACTTCAGCAGGGAGGGGATGCCCAGAATGTGGTCGCCGTGCTTGTGGGTCAGCAGGATATCCAGCTCTGCGTCAGGGTTGGTCAGCACGTTTTCCCGCAGGTAGGCATAAAGGTCTGCTGCGCCGGAGCCGCCCATGGCGGTGTCAATGACCAGGGCTTCCTTGCCCAGATCCAGCACCCACAGGGTGTCCATGCCAAAGTCCATAACACGGGTGATGTTGTACTTTACCGGGTAGTGACTGAACATCATGTTGGGGTTTAGCTTGCCGTGCTGGGTCCGGGTGAGGGACTGGGTGAACATCCAGTTATAGGGGGTGCCGATGCTGTACACCCGCTCCCAGACCTTGTGGGGCTCCGGCATGGAACCGGCGGTAAAGCCCTCGTACTTCACGCAGGAGCAGCCGGCATCCTTCAGGGCCTGCACAGCCTTGGCGGTCTCAGCCTCGGGCATCTCGGGGTCATCCTTGCAGTGGTAGGCCCAGACAGGGGTGTTCTTGATGGCCTCAAATGCGCCGGGGACGTTGTACCACTGGGCAGGCACCATGCCGCACATGGGGATGGCAGCGGCAAAGTAGTAGGGGTAGGCCAGGATCATGTTCCAGACACCGGTACCGCCCATGGACATACCCTCGATGTAGATACGGTCCGGGTCGATGCGGTGGGCAGCCACATAGCTGTCGATAGCAGACTTCAAGGCCGTAACGGTGTCCGGGTCGGTCCAGTTCTTGCCGGGGCACTGGGGTGCAAACAGGTAGGTGGGGTTCTTCTGGATCATTTCGTCAGAAATGTAGAAGGTGGCACCGTCGTTGGCGGTAAGCTGGGTGCCGTTGGGGCCCACACCGTCCTCACCGTGGAGGAAAACGATCAGGGGCAGCTTCCCCTTCAGGGCAGGGGCGTAACGGCGAGGGTTGTAGGCATAGTACTCCACTCCGGCAGCACTGCCGGCCTTGAAACGCTTGGCCAGCGCATTGCGGTCGGGGCTGTCCACCTTGACCAGACAGTTCTGGTCGGCGTCCTGGGCAAAGGCGATGCCACTGGTGCCCAGCACACTGGCAACAGCTGTAAAGGCGGCGGTGCTACGCATAAAGTCACGTCTGCTCAGTTCCATGGTCTTTTCTCCTTTTCTTAGTCGAAAAAATGAATACAGTTTGTGAATGCCGTACGGAAATCCCTCACCATATCAGATGAGAGTTGTCGTTAATATATTAATATATCAGAAAAGTACTGTCAAGAATGCGCCGAAAACTTTGGAGAAGGCTCTAAGCCGGGCTGTCGGGGTTTGTCAAAAATGACGAAGTCCATCCTGCCAAAAAGGGGCCGTTGCAAAATAGCTCTCTGAAAAAATATGCACAAAACCCGGAACCTTTTCAGGGCCAAAATGGCTCAAAAAGGGTTCCGGGTCTCTGTTTTTGCACTATTTCTTTGTGCTAGTTGCTATCGCATTTTTATTTTGCAACAGCCCCAAACATAAGAATATATTTTCCGCTGAAGATTGCCAGAGTGCAACGACAACGACCGCCGCCAGTGGCGGAAACAGGGAGGAGTTGTTGGGGCAGCGGCCAGCAAGACGCAAGTGCCACCCAAGGCACGATGCGGATGCTGGGTGCCGCAACCCGATAGCTGAGGCCATTTCCAATCGTCCCGCGCCAAAGGCGTTCTATTTTACTACCCTTGCAAACTCTGCGGCAAGGGCAGCGTTCACCGAACGGACGGCGTTGGCGTCCGGCTTGATGGCGGTGCGGTCGTAGGTGAACAGGCCGTTCACCTCATCCTCCACGTCGGTCAGCTGGGTGTACACCAGCGCCGAAAGCCCCTTTTGCAGCTGCGGCAGCACCGTGCCCAGCTGCAATTTTTTGTAGCGGGCAGTCAGCTCCTCCCGGCTTTTGGCCGTGCCGTAGCCGTAGGTCTTGCGGGGCGGCTCGTGCCCCGGCATGGGCCATGCAATACCGCCATACTCGCTCAGCGCTACGGCGCGCGTCTGCGGGCGCACCCGCAGGGGGTAGAAGTAGTTGTGCAGGGAGTATACATCCCCGCCGCCCTGATCGTACCAGCCGCTGGCCTCGTCCACAAGGCGGGTATCGTCCAGCGCGCGGATGGCTTGCACCGCCCCGGCGGCATCGTACTGTCCCCAGCCCTCGTTAAAGGGCACCCAGCAGCCCACGCAGGGGTGGCAGCGCAGCGCCTGCACTGTATCTTCCAGCTCCCGGCGGTATTCGGTGCGGCTGCTCTCGCTGCCCCGGCTCAGCAGCCCCCACAGCGCCGCCTTGTCCGGCAGGCGGCGCATAAGCGGCTGCAAAACATTGGTCAGGTAGGTGACGAACCACAGGTTATACTTGCTGCCGCCGTTGACCATATCCTGCCAGACCACAAGACCCAGCTTGTCGCAGTGGTAGTACCAACGCTGCGGCTCGATCTTTGCGTGCTTGCGCAGAAGATTGTAACCCAGCGCCTTTACCTCGCTCAGCTCCCGCTCCACCGCCGCATCCGAAGGCGGGGTGTACAGTCCCTCCGGCCAGTAGCCCTGATCCAGCAGGCCGTTGAGCAGGATAGGCTTGTCATTCAGGCAAAAGCGCAGCACGCCCTTTTCGTCCGGTGCGCAGCTCCACTTGCGCAGGGCAAAGTAGCTGTGCACGGTGTCGAACTGTTCTTCCTCTCCCTGCGTGGTGCCCACGGTCAGGTCATACAAAAAGGGCGTGTCCGGGCTCCATGGGAAGAAATACTCGTCCGCAATATGCAGCGTCACTTCACCGTCCTGGCCGGCCTCATCGCTGCCCCAGTCCTCGGCAATGGTCACACCCCCGGCGCGCACCACCGCCCACAGGTTCGCCGCGCCGCCGGGTGCAGAGGTATGGGCTTTCACGGTCACGGTGCGGGCATCGTAGTCCGGCGTAACGGTGAGAGATTGAATGTAATTTTCCGGCACGCGCTCCAGCCAGACCGTCTGCCAGATGCCGCTCTGGGCGGGGTAGAACATCCCGCCGGGCTGCAAAGTCTGCTTGCCCCGCGCCTGTGTGCCGTGGCCGGTGGGATCCTGCACCGCAACCCACAGGCTGTTGCGGCCTGTGCCGTTGAGCTGCGCGGTGATATCCAGCGTAAAGGGCCAGTAGCCGCCCCGGTGGCCGCCCACCAGATGTCCGTTTACCTGCACGGCGCAGGCGTAGTCCACTGCGCCGAAATGCAGCAGCACCCTGCCGCCCGTCCCGGCGGGCGGCGCAAAATATCGGTGGTAGTGCAACCACTGCCCGGGCTGCAATGTGCGCCCCACCCCGGAGGCGCGGCACTCCGGCGCGTAGGGCACTAAGATCTCGCCGTCCCAGCCCGCCGGACGCTGCGCCGAGGCAGTGATGGCGTACTGCCACAGGCCGTTCAGGTTCTCGTAGCTGTCCCGGCGCATAGCCGGGCGGGGATATTCCGTCAGAGGGTGCATACACTCACCAGCCTTTTTCTCGTTTGCTCCATTCTAGCACAGCCCGGGGCGTTTGTATACCGTGGAGCGGACGATTTTAAATGGCCGCCGCGTGCGCTTTGGCCATCTTCAGCGGAAAATTATTTTTATATTTGCAATTCTGGAAAATCTGCGGATTTTCCAGAATTGCTTCTTCATGGGAGTAAAAAAGAGCCGCCGCACGGCGGCATGGCTGTGCGGCGGCTTTGTGAGAAGGTGGGAAATTGTTTAGTTCTCGGCCAGATTACCGGTATAAAGCTGGTAATACTTGCCCTTTTTGGCGATCAGCTCGTCGTGGCTGCCGCGCTCGATGATGCGGCCCTGCTCCAGCACCACGATGCAGTCTGCATTGCGGACGGTGGACAGGCGGTGGGCGATGACAAAGCTGGTGCGGCCGTACATCAGGCCGTCCATGCCGCGCTGCACCAGCGCCTCGGTGCGGGTATCGATGGAGGAGGTCGCCTCGTCCAGAATCAGCACCGGCGGGTCTGCCACGGCTGCGCGGGCAATGGCAAGCAGCTGGCGCTGTCCCTGCGAGAGGTTGGCGCCATCGCCGGTCAGCATGGTGTTGTAGCCCTCCGGCAGACGCTTAATAAAGCCATCGGCGTTGGCCAGACGGGCGGCGGCGATGCACTCTTCATCAGTGGCATCCAGCCGTCCGTAGCGGATATTTTCCATCACCGTGCCGGTAAACAGGTGGGTGTCCTGCAGCACGATGCCCAGCGAGCGGCGCAGGTCGGCTTTTTTGATCTTATGGATGTTGATGCCGTCATAGCGGATCTTGCCGTCCTGAATATCGTAGAAGCGGTTGATCAGGTTGGTAATGGTAGTCTTGCCCGCGCCGGTAGAGCCGACAAAGGCGATCTTCTGTCCCGGACGGCCATACAGGTTGATGTCATGCAGCACCGTTTTTTCCGGCACATAGCCAAAGTCCACGTCTGTAAAGGTAATATCGCCCGCCAGCTTGTGGTAGGTGGTAGTGCCGTCGTGGTGGGGGTGCTTCCACGCCCACAGGCCGGTGCGCTCGGCAGTTTCCACCAGCTGGTCGTTGCGGTCGTACTTGGCATTTACCAGCGTCACATAGCCCTCGTCGGTCTCGCTGGGCTCGTCCATCATCTTGAAGATGCGCTCGGCACCAGCCAGTGCCATGATGACGCTGTTGGCCTGCATGGACACCTGACTGATGGGCATAT
>ERZ772872.3005-NODE-3005-length-12946-cov-6.782096_pt1 | contig 12946 bp, 7 predicted proteins | sample MGYA00512132_ERZ772872 | MGnify/ENA primary metagenome ERZ772872 (study PRJEB29015, sample SAMEA2737724) | human gut metagenome | biome: human gut; feature: human-associated habitat; material: faeces | place: China | collected 2012 ...
CTGACGAAAAATTTGACGACGCATCTGTCGCACAATCTTTGTGCGGTATTGCCTGAACAGGCTCTTACGCCAAATTGAAAGGAGATATGATTTGTGACAAAATCCGTAGTATGTATTCTGATTGCCATTCTTGTCTATATGGGCATGATGGTCGTGATCGGTGCTGTGTATTCCAAAAAGAACAGCAGCGTCGGCGATTTTTATCTGGGCGGCCGGCGGCTCGGACCGGTGGTTTCTGCCATGAGTGCAGAGGCTTCGGACATGAGCAGCTATCTGCTCATGGGTCTTCCGGGGCTGGCGTATCTGAACGGTTGTGCAGAGGTAGGCTGGACTGCCATTGGTCTGGCGATCGGCACCTATCTGAACTGGCTGCTGGTGGCGAAACGCCTCCGCGTGTATTCTCAGCGTTGCCGGAACTCCATTACCATTCCTGACTTCTTTTCCAACCGGTATCGGGACGATAAGCACGTGCTGATGGGCATTGCGGCAGTCATCATTCTGATATTTTTCGTGCCGTATACCGCTTCGGGTTTCTCCGCCTGCGGCAAGCTGTTCAATCAGCTGTTCGGCTGGAACTATCACATGGCAATGATCATCAGTGCGGTCATCATCATTTCCTACACCTGTCTGGGCGGCTTTCTGGCGGCAAGCTTTACCGACCTGATCCAGAGCATCGTTATGACTTCGGCTCTGGTGGTGCTGGTGATCTATGGCGTACATACTGCCGGCGGACTGGACAACGTATTGGAAAATGCCAAGGGTATTGAAAATTACCTTAGCTTTACCAGCACCCGCACCGCAGAGGGCGAAGCCGTTTCGTTCGGCGGACTGAGCATCATTTCCACGCTGGCGTGGGGACTGGGTTACTTTGGCATGCCGCATATTCTCCTGCGGTTCATGGCGATCGATGACAAGAACAAGGTCAAGATCTCCCGCCGCATTGCTTCTGTCTGGGTAGTGCTGGCAATGGGCGTGGCAGTATTCATTGGTATCATCGGCAACGCCCTGACGGTAAACGGCACGGTTGCTCCGCTTGAAACCTCTTCCAAGGCGGAAACCATTGTGCTGGAAATGGCAACGGTATTGAGCAAACACAGCGTGGGAGCTGCCCTGATCGCCGGACTGATCTTCGCAGGCATTCTGGCGTGCACCATGTCTACTTCCGACTCGCAGCTGCTGGCGGCTTCGTCCAGTATGTCGGAAAACCTGCTGAAAGGCGTGTTCCATATTAAGCTGTCGGAAAAGCAGTCCATGATCGCAGCACGTGCCGTCCTGCTGATTATTGCTGTGCTGGGCATTGTGCTGGCTTGGGACCAGAACAGTTCTGTATTCCGTGTGGTTTCCTTTGCATGGGCAGGTTTCGGTGCGACTTTCGGACCGGTAATGCTGACCTCGCTGTTCTGGAAGCGTTCCAACAAGTATGGTGCACTGGCGGGGCTGATTACCGGCGGTGTGATGATTTTCGTATGGAAATTTGCCATCAGTAAGCTGGGCGGCATGTTTGCCATTTATGAGCTGCTGCCGGCATTCCTGTGTGCACTGATCGCGATTGTTGTGGTTTCGCTGCTGACCAAGGCTCCGGAACAGGAGATCGTAGACGAGTTTGAAGCAGTTTCTGCGGAGATGAAGCAGAAGTAAAACAGAATTGTTGGTTTTGTACGTTCAGATATGAATTAAAACCGGTTCCTGTACCGTGCAGGAGCCGGTTTTTCTGCTTTTTGTGCGGCGGCATGGTTTTGTACAAACTGTCCCTTGCAATTTCTCCAAAAGTTTGTTATACTATTATAACAGTCCGATTGAAATCACAGAAACGGAGGAACTCTATTTGAATATTCCACAGAAACTGGCTGCCGAATTTCAACTGCGGCAGGAACAGATCGACAATACCATTGCCTTGCTGGACGACGGCAAGACGATCCCGTTTATTGCACGGTACCGGAAAGAGCGTACCGGCTCGCTGGACGATCAGGTGCTTCGTGCCATTGACAACCGGCTGCAATACCTGCGGAAGCTGGAACAGCGGAAAGAAGAAATCTGCACGGCGATTGAAGCACAGGGCAAGCTGACACCGGAACTGGAAGAAAAGATCCGCGGTGCAGAAACACTGGTGGAAACCGAGGACTTGTACCTGCCCTATCGTCCCAAGCGGAAAACACGGGCATCTATGGCGATTGCCCGCGGACTGGAACCGCTGGCACGAATCCTCATGGCACAGAATCCCCGGACGAATCCGGCTCAGGAGGCAGAAGCTTTTTTGCAGGAGGAAGTGCCGGACACTGAAGCGGCATTGCAGGGGGCAATGGACATTCTGGCGGAGGAAATGGCAAATGATGCCGACCTGCGAAAGCAGATGCGTCGGCTGGTGATGTCTGCCGGAACGATACAGTCCCGTGCCACAGAGAAAGATGCGGATACGCCGTACCAGAACTACTACGACTATGCAGAGCCGGTGAAACGCATTGTGGGGCACCGGATCCTTGCCATTGACCGCGGCGAACGGGAGGGTGCTCTGAAAGTGGCAGTTACGCTGCCGGAAGGACACGGGGCTTCGCTGCTGATTCAGAAGTTCGTGAAGAACCAGAGCCCCTGCGGCAAACTGGTGCAGACTGCCGCAGAAGATGCATTCCAGCGGCTGCTGTTTCCGGCGGTGGAACGGGAAACCCGCAAGGCTCTGACAGAGCAGGCGGCAACGGCGGCAATCGGCGTGTTCTCGTCCAATCTGCGGCAGCTGCTCATGGCGGCACCGCTGAAAAACCGCATCGTTCTGGGCGTAGACCCCGGCTATCGTACTGGCTGCAAGCTGGCAGTGGTGGACGAAACCGGCAAGGTACTGGACACCGGCGTGGCACATATCACCGTCAGCAAGGGGGCTTCGCTGGAACGGGAAAAGGACGTGATCCGAAAGATGCTGCGGAAGCACCACGTGACCGCGGTGGCAATCGGCAATGGCACGGCTTCCAGAGAGTCGGAAGCGGTCGTGGCGGAACTGCTGAAGGAACTGCCTTATTCCGCGGCGTACATGGTGGTTTCCGAGGCAGGGGCTTCGGTATATTCTGCGTCCAAGCTGGCGGCGGAGGAATTTCCGGAGTATGACGTTTCCCTCCGGAGTGCCGTTTCCATTGCCAGACGGTTACAGGATCCGCTGGCGGAACTGGTGAAGATCGATCCGCAGGCGATCGGCGTGGGACAGTATCAGCATGACATGCCCAAGGCGGAACTGTCTGCCGCACTGGACGGCGTGGTGGAGGACTGCGTGAACCATGTGGGCGTAGACCTGAACACGGCTTCGTTTTCTCTGCTGTCCCACATTGCCGGCATCAACCAGACCATTGCCAAGAACATCGTGACATACCGGACGGAAAACGGGGCGTTCACCGACCGGAAGCAGCTGAAAAAGGTGGCAAAACTGGGCCCGAAGGCATTCGAGCAGTGTGCCGGATTCCTGCGGGTGTCCGGAGCCAAGAACCCGCTGGACAATACAGCAGTGCATCCGGAAAGCTACGGGGCAGCAGAGCAGATCTTGCAGGAGTGCGGTTTCCGGCTGGCAGACATTGCCGGACAGGACCGCAGCGAGATCGGTGCCATTGCCAAGCAGCACGGCATTTCTGCCATTGCGAAAAAGGCAGGCGTAGGCGAACCCACTGTGCGGGACATTCTCAAGGAACTGGAAAAGCCGGGGCGTGACCCCCGTGACGAACTGCCGCCGCCGCTGCTCCGGAGTGGGGACATCATGGAACTGAAAGACCTGAAACCGGGCATGGAACTGGTGGGCACTGTGCGGAATGTCATTGACTTTGGCTGTTTCGTAGACGTGGGCGTTCATGAGGACGGACTGGTGCACATCTCCCAGATCTGTGACCGGTTCATCAAGCACCCGCTGGAGGCTGTCAAGGTCGGCGAGGTGGTGAAAGTCTGGGTGCTGGACGTGGACTTGAAGCGGAAACGCATCGCCCTCACCATGAAGCCGCCGAAAAAGGGATAAGAGGTGTTACATGCGAAACGGAAAAAAAGTCGTTTCTCTGCTGCTGGCAGGGGTGCTGGCGGTGTTGTCGTGCAGCTGCGGCAATTCCTCTAAAGAGGAGAACAGCAAGAAGGAAGCCGACAGCAACCCCCGCACTGAAATGCGGGACGACATGACTACCAGCCAGATCGTGGAAGAAATGGGGCTGGGCATCAATCTGGGCAACACACTGGAAGCCTGCGGCGACTGGATCGACAGCAGCGGCGGGGTAAACAGCTACGAAACTGCATGGGGCAGCCCGACAATTACAGAGGATATGATTGCCGGCTACGCTGCCGCCGGTTTTGATTCGGTGCGGATTCCTGTGGCGTGGTCGAATCTCATGGCAGAGGACTACACCATTGCACCGGAACTGTTAGACCGTGTGGAAACGGTGGCACAGTATGTGCTGGACAACGGCATGTATGCGGTGGTGAATCTCCACTGGGACAACGGCTGGATCGCAGGATTTTCCACGGACTATGACACCTGTATGGAAAAATATACCCGTATCTGGGAGCAGGTGACAGACCGGTTTGCAGATTACGGCGACCACCTGATTCTGGAGTCTATGAATGAAGAAGGCTGTTTTGACGATCTGTGGAACCGCTACAGCGGCTCTGATGACGGCAAGGCGGAGGCATACGGCATTGTCAACCGCATCAACCAGCAGTTTGTGGATCTGGTACGCGGTTCCAGGGGAAACAACCCCAAGCGGCATCTGCTGATCGCCGGTTATGCCACTGACGTAGACCTGACCTGTGATGAAGCCTTTCAGATGCCGCAGGACGAAGCCGGACGATGTGCGGTTTCGGTACATTATTATACGCCGCCTACGTTCTGCATTCTGGAAGAAGATGCCGACTGGGGAAAAGCCAAGACCACATGGGGCTCACCCAGAGATCAGAGGATTCTGGAAAACGACATGGACAAGCTGAAAAGCCGGTTTCTGGATAACGGCGTGCCGGTGATCATCGGGGAGTACGGCTGTTCCACCAAGAACAAGACGGAAGAAATTGTCCGGACATTCCTCACCGCGGTGGCACAGGCGGCGTATACCAAAGGTATGTGTCCCATGCTGTGGGATGTTACCGGTGTGTTCTATGACCGGAACAACTGCCGTATGCTGGACAGTCAGCTGGAACAGGATTTGCAGGAGATCGCCGCCGCACCCCGTGACGGCGTTCACAATGCTTCCGGAAATTGACATTTGAAAAATGCAAAATTCACCGGCGTGTCGTATCAGATTAGCAAGTTGTTTTTCACTGGTAATTCGAGATTTAGAAAAAATGCACAAAAACAGAGTGTGCTTTTATTGGTGCTGTATAAAAATATGTGGAAAATAAAAAAAATACTTGCAAAATAACGATAAATATGCTATGCTGGTATATGGAGAAGTAGGGTGCAGGAAAGCACTGGGCGGATTTCAGAGGACAAATCGCACGGCTGTACAATTTGAAAGCGGAAAGGGGGACGTGAAAAACAGTGCGGCGGCATTCGTTTTTTTGAAATGCCAAAAGCTTCTCTGCACACAACCAAGCGGCAATACGCCGCATCAATTCAAGAAAGGAAGAATGATAATCATGAAGATGAAAAAGTTTCTTTCATCTCTGACAGCTGGCGTAATGGCGGCAACGACCATTTTCACCAGTGCATTGGTGACCCCGATGATGTCCCTCGCTGCGACAGCGGCAGATGATGCACCGATTGCGTTTCTGCACATTCAGAGTGGCGATGGCGACTGGTCGCTGAACAATTATAAGGCAGGAACTGGAACTGATGCTACGATCGATAAGAGCGGCTCTTATGAAGTTTCTGTAAAAAGAGGCAACTGGGGTGATGCTCTGAGTTCCTACAATTTCTTCGACCTGTGCGTTCAGGATCCGGATCTTTACGGCGGTAAATCTCTGTATAAGAAGATCACAATTGATTCTGTAAAGATCGGTGAAACGACTCATGAACTCAATCAGGAATATACGACATTTACTCCGTCTTCTGTACAGTCTGCATCTGATGAGTGGGATTTCACCTGCAACAAGCTGGCAATTGATTCCACTGGCTGGGATATGCCGGCAGCAGGCGAAGTGATTTCAGTTAGCTTCACAGTAGAGCTGGCAAATGAAGTCACCACTACCACAACAACCAGCGAAACCACTGCGGAAACTACCGCGGAAACCACGGTTGCTTCCAGCGAAACTACTGTTGCTTCCAGCGAAACCACTGCAACCTCTGCTGTCACTACAGCGACTACCGCAGAGGAAAAGGGCGTGAAAAAGATCACTGTCGGCAAGACCTACAGCGAACTGCTGAAGGATGCACAGAAGGCTGACCCGAAGGAAGGCATGATCGGCTGGAAGTGGGCTGACTTTGGCATCACCAACAGCAATGTTGTCAAGAAGGTCGTTGTCAACGTTTCCTCTGATAAGGAAATCGGCACATACAACTATATGTTCGGTTCTTCTACACAGAAAGCACCGGATTATTGGACACAGACCACACAGGAAAACAAAACTCTGGGCAAGTCCGGCGAATTCACCTGGGACATCACCAAGACTGTGGACGCAACCATTCAGAAGGAATATGATGGTTCTCTGAAGTTTGGTGCCTGGGGCGACGGTACCTATGAGGACTTCACTGTAGATTCTGTTGTGATTTACACAGATGATGCAACGATCACTACGACTGCTGCAACCACTGTGACCACACAGCCGACCACTACAGTTTCCGCAAAGTACACCAAGGAACTGACTCCGAAGGCAGAGGAAGACAAGGGTACTGACGGCAAGGCAAGCAACACCAAGGTTGAATTTGATCCCATGGGTGCATACAAGGCAATTGCTTACTACACCGTAAAGACAAATGACAAGAACACCAGCGGTGCGTTTGGCACATGGAACGACAGCCTGCCGGAAGGTGAAGAATGGCAGAGCACGGAATTCAAGGATCTGGCTGTACCGGCAAACAAGCAGGTCATCGTATCTTATGATATTCCGAAGACTGTTGGTGAAACTGTACAGTTCATGGTTTATTATCCGAAGTTCGGCGATGTGACAATCGACAAGATCGTACTGTGCTTCGACGAAGATCCGGATCAGACCACCACTTCTACAACTGTGACCACTGAAACAGTTGCAACCACAGAAGAAAGCACCGTTTCTGCAACGACAGAAGAAACTACTGTTACTTCCAAGGAAACTACTAAGGAAACTACTAAGGAAACCACAGTTACAACTGTAGTTACCACAGCTGACACTACAGCAAAAACCACTGCTTCTACTTCGACAGAAGCATCTGCTGAAACCAGCAAGGCTACAGAAACTTCTGCATCTGCTGCAACAACCACAGCAAAACAGACCACTGCTACAAAGGCAGACACCACTGTTGTAACCACTACCAAGTCCATCGGCACCACCACGACAGAAGCTCCGAAGGGCAAGGGCATCATCTTCAAGGTAGACGAAGCACAGGTCAAGACTGCAAGCAACTATGCAAAGATCCCGCTGTCCGTTCTGGTTGAAAACTATGTGGACGCACAGGGCTTCAACTTCGCTCTGGAAGTTCCGGAAGTTACTTCCAAGATCCTGACGATCTACAAGAACCCGAAGAACAAGAAGGACTATGGTTATAGGGACGTTTATGTCAGCGGCGACCTGGCTCCTTCTCCGCAGAACCTGAAGGGCTATGAGGCAAACGGTCAGGATATGAGCGTTGAGCCGTCCAAGCGTTGGATGTATTTCCAGTGGACTTCCAGTACCAGCACGATCACGATCAGCGGTGACAAGGTGATCGACATCAACTGCACCATTGCAGAAAACGCAGTGGACATCGCAAAGGAATACGGTCTGGAACTGCAGACAGATGAAAACGGCGACAGCTACTATCTGTTCCCGGTAAACTTTGCAGAGTATCAGAAGGTAAACTGGGACTTTGAGGGTACACACGGCGACGGCTATCTGGCTCCGAACCGTCAGTACATTGACGAAAACGGCACAGATATTGCGACCACTGATGTAGTTTACTACAACGGCGGTATCCGCGTTTACACAGATGCACAGACTGAAACCACTACAACTGACACGACTACCACAACCACTACCACAGAAGAAAAGGACATCAATCTGGACATTGACGAAGTATTCGTATATCCCAGTGAAAAGGATGCCACTTCTCTGAAGAACTACACTCTGGGCGTGAAGGTAACTGCCAAGGAAGGCGTAGACGCAACCAGCTATGGTATCAACTGCGTTGTCAACCTGCCGGAAGCAACCGCAAAGCTGTACACCATTCCGTCCAAGCTGCTGAAAAAGAGAGCATTTGTTGTCAACGACTTCGGCAGCGGTATTCCGAATGCAAATGATTTCATTGCATACAAGGACGGCACTTCTACCATTACTGACGGCAGCGACCGCTGGATCCGTTTCATTGGTGCACGTTCTGCCGAAGGTGCAACTGACCCGACAAAGATGAATCAGGTATTCCGCATGATCTTCAATGTGCCGGATAAGGATACTGTACAGGCACTGGCTGACGAATATGGTCTGACACTTCAGACTGGTGAATACGATGGCAAGACTGTTGAGTACTATGAGTTCCCTGTAGACTGGGCACCGAATGGTTCTGACAAACTGCCCAGCGGCACCACGATGGTAGATGTCAAGCGTTTCAACTACCTGAACGGCGAGGGCGTAACCGGCGAAGACATCTTCGACGAAATGGTTGGTCTGAAGGACGGTGCGATCCGCGTAATCATGAATGATGTAGTGGAAACCACTGAAACAACAACTGCTACAACTACAACTACTACAACAGCTACCACCACTACAACTGCAACCTCTGCGGCAACGACTACTACCACAGAAGAACCGCAGACTACAACTGCTACAGAGGCTACGACTGTCACCACCACAACTGCAGCAACCACTACAACAACGACTGCTGCTACAACCACCACTACCGAAGAACCTATTGTAACAACTACCAAAGCAACTACCACTACCACTACTACCGAAGCAACGACTGTTACTACTGAAGCAACAACTGCTACGGCAACCAGCACCAGTGCAGGTCCGACAACCACCAGCACCAGTGCAACAACCACTACTGTAACAGAATCTGAAACAACTACTACAAAGGCAACTACAACTGCTACAACAGAAGAGCTGCCGGACTTCAGCAAGAAGACCACAGCTTCTACAACAGAAGAGCTGCCGGACTTCAGCAAGAAGACGACTACCAGCACAACTACCACAACAACTACTACTACAGAAGAAACCACGGAAGCAACTACTGAAGCAACCACTGAAGAAACTACTACCACACCGGCAGCTGTTTCTTCTACTACAGAAGCAACTACCACAGAAGCTACGACAACTGTTACAGAAGCAACCACTACCACAGAAAACACGACAGCTTCTACCGAAGCTACCACTACTACAGAAGTAACCACCACGACTGCAGAAGCAGAACTGGAAATCGAAGTAAATCCGGATGCAAACTTCTATCTGTCTATTGACGGACGCAATTTCAACGCTGCTGACCTTGTGAAGTCTGCAACTGTAAACGGCGAGAGCGTCATGGACGATCTGACCTTTGGTGCAGAAAGCCCGAAGGCACTGTTCGACAGCGAAGGCAAGGCATATGTAGATACCGACCTCGATATCCTGTATAAGGGTGAAAAGGTTGCTACTGCAAAGGTTTACATCGGCGTAAAGGGCGATACTGACTTGTCCGGTAAGGTAGAGGCTACTGATATGTACTACAGCAGCTACTACATTGCAAGACAGGGTGCTGGTATTAAGGATGCAAAGCTTCTGGACGGCACAGAGCACGCACAGGATGAGAATCTGGAGAAACTGTCCTTCTTCCTGACGGATATTGATACCGAAAGCAAGGCAGGAGAGAATTCTGCAAGCGGCAAGATCGAGGCTACTGACCTGTACTATCAGGCATACTACATTGCTCTGATGGGTGCTGGTCACAAGAGCACTACTTGGGACAATCCGGTTTGCCCGGATCTGAAGAACCTGAAGGGCTCTATGTGGGCTGAATAATCCGGTTCTCTGATTTCGAACGCGTAAGCGTTTCTGACAACAAGGCTATGACAGCATAAGAAAAACCCGATGCGGGAGCGATCCCGTGTCGGGTTTTTTGTATTAGTATGATTTGCCTTGACAAACTGAAATGGCGTGTGCTATACTGATTTGTAATTGCATAAATTATTGTAAAAAGCCATGCCTCAGGCGTAAAAAGGAGAACTGTTTTATGGGAATTGTAGAACTGCTGCTGACAGCGATCGGACTGTCAATGGACGCATTTGCAGTGTCGGTCTGTAAGGGGCTGGGCATGCGGAAGATGCGGTACGATCAGGCGTTGGTCATCGGGTTGTATTTCGGCGTGTTTCAGGCACTGATGCCGCTGTTGGGCTGGCTGCTGGGTACATCATTTTCCCGTTATATTCAGGCGTTTGACCACTGGATCGCATTTGTGCTGCTGGTATTCATCGGCGGAAAAATGCTCTGGGACGTGTTCCACGAAAAGGAAGAATCGGCTGCTGAAAAAAGTGATGCCAGGCTGGATCACAAGGAACTGTTCATGCTGGCAATTGCCACCTCTATCGATGCTCTGGCGGTGGGGATCGCGTTTGCCTGTCTGGACGTGCAGATCTGGAGTTCCGTTTCCATCATTGGCTGTGTCACGCTGGTGCTGTCGTTCTGCGGTGTCTGGATCGGCAATCGCTTTGGCAACCGCTTTGAGAAAAAGGCGGAGATCGCCGGCGGCGTGGTGCTGATTCTGATTGGCGTGAAGATTCTGCTGGATCATCTGATTCAGCATCAATGAGGGTGATCTCATTCCGAGTATGGACAAATTATAGAGAATTCCAGAATTTCCCGAATTCTTCTCAGAAACGTGTTTATATTTTTGTACGAATTTGTTACAATATATACATGAATATGTGGGAAACGGGGGCATCTGATGAAACAAAGAAGTGCAAAATCCAAGAAAAAAATCTACAATCAGATTTTTGGGATCGCAGTGAGCCTGCTTTTGTCGGTGGCGGTGATTTCGTCTGCTGTTTTTCTGCATGAAAGCCATTATTTCAACTCCAGCGAGAGCCATGTGCTGGAAGTGCTCCGCGGAATGGACGGCAAGAGCGAGGTGCGGTCGTGGGACGATGACCGGAATCTGAAACGGCGGGAAACGTTGCTGCAAAAAGGCTGTGCCGACAATCCGGACATGATCGGCTGGCTGGTGCTGCCGCAGACGATGATCGATTATCCGCTCATGGGCGGCACAGACAGCGATAGATACACCGACCACAACTATGAAGGCGGCTACGACTTGTACGGCACCCCGTTTCTGGACAGCCGGAATGCGGTGGATTTCAGCGACTTTTTTTCGCTGGTGTTCGGACATAATATGAACAATAGTGCCATGTTCGGGAGTCTGGACGATTTTTTGCAGGAGTCGGCATTTGCGGACTTGTCAGACGGTGTACTGCTGCTGCCTGATGAACGGTATCGTCTGGAGGTGACTGCCAGCATTGCAGCAACCCGCCCTGCACAGGAACTGATAGACCAGATCATGACGGCAGATGCCGCAGAGCAGCCGCAGCTGCTGGAGCAACTGCTGGAAATGGCGGCGGTGAAAAAGGACGATGTTACAGTGTCCGAAGAAGACCACTGGGTCATGCTGTCCACGCTGGACTATGCCGATGAAAAGAACGACAACGGCACACCGTCTATGCTGTTGCTGAAGCTGGAAACCAGTACGACATAAAACACACGGGCAGGGAAACCTGCCCTGTTTTTGTGGAATTGCAGGGGAGAATTTTCTCCCATTTTGCACGATTGACTTTTTCGCAGAAGTGTGCTATAATATCGTTAATCTGATTGGATAGAAGGTCACGCGGGGACATGCCCGCGTCATTGGAAACGCACATTCTCCGGAATGATTCACGAACAACACTCTATGCCATTTCGCCTGTCTGCACGTGTACGCAGACCGGAACGGTTGGGTGCAGGTGCGGGAATTGATTCTAGGAGGATTTTTTATGCCCAAAAACAAAGTACAAGAAGTAATTTTTACCATTCTCATGGTGTTTGTCATGGTCTACGCGATGATCTGCTATAACATCGCCATGGAAACCGGCGGCATGACCAACATGGTATTTCTCCACGCTTTTCGGGAACTGCCGATCATGGGACCGATCGCCTTTCTGCTGGATTTCTTTCTGGTAGGCGGTCTGGCAAAAAAGGCGGCGTTTCGCATCGTCGATCCCGAAAAGGACAACCCTTTTCATCTGGTGCTGGCGATTTCCGCCGTGTCGGTGCTGCTGATGTGTCCGCTGATGAGCTTGGCGGCAACGCTGCTGTTCAAGCATGCCGGCGTGCAGGTGATTGCAGTCTGGTTTGAAACCACTGCGAAAAATTTTCCCATGGCACTGCTGTGGCAGTTGTTTTTCGCCGGTCCGCTGGTGCGGTTCGTGTTCCGGCACCTGATAGCATTGGTGCAGCCGCGTGAAAAGGCGGCAGTCACGGAAAAGGTCTGATATACGCAAGATCCCCGCTTCACTGTGCCGCGGTTCTGGCAGAGTGGAACGGGGATTGTTTTAATATTCTATAGGTATACCTGAAACGGCAGGCGGCTCGATATTCTTGAGTAAGTCTGCTGTTGCCATTTTTGATGCGATGTGAAACATTTTGTTTGACATTTTGTGCGGCATTGCCTATAATCCAAAAATAGTAAGAAGCATCACCACAAAAAGAAAAAGAAATAACCGCCCCTAGCGTCCAAATCTGTGGCGGTTATTTCTTTTTAACCTAAGCAGTGGGAGCAGACCGTCTACTGGTGTGCTCTCTTTGTCATTAGTATACACGATTTCCGCCGAAATGTCAAGGGCAATACCGCACAAAGATTGTGCGACAGATGCGTCGTCAAATTTTTCGT
>ERZ772872.3007-NODE-3007-length-12934-cov-6.807283_pt1 | contig 12934 bp, 10 predicted proteins | sample MGYA00512132_ERZ772872 | MGnify/ENA primary metagenome ERZ772872 (study PRJEB29015, sample SAMEA2737724) | human gut metagenome | biome: human gut; feature: human-associated habitat; material: faeces | place: China | collected 2012 ...
GCGCGGCGATACCGAATTCCGCACGGCGATGCATGTCCCACGTACGAATTTGAATGTTTGACAAGTGCGAAAAAACAGGAATACGAAACCCGCAAATCCCAGAATATCGGACGCAAAAATATCGTATCCAAACGTGTCGAGAGTACTGGGGTGGCCAGTCAATGCAACGACTACATCGGGAATCCCATCGCGCACGATATTCAACAGAAGAAAAGCGATGAGCGTGGTGCAGCCTCGTTTTACAATCTTGCGAGGGTTGGCGTCGGAGAAGACCAGATTCGACCCGAGACTGATCATGAACACGGATGGTCCAAGAATGCACAGATACAGAAACACTTGCCCCACTAGCTGATTTCACCTTGGAAGAAATTACCGTCAAGCACTTCGTAGAGATGCGCCGAGGGAAGACCGAGAGGGGCGGAACGCGCAAGATCGAAGCTGCCGTAGTTATTTTGTCTGCTCTCTCATGATTACGTTATGCTCACTCCAGTGCCCGAACACTCCCTCCATACCCGAAAAGGAGGAACATGCGATCCGCCAAATGGGCTTCCGTCGACAACGAATGCCAGAGAAAGCCCGTATCGCCTACCTTAATCAGCAAGCAGAATCGGCGTGGTTCTACCTTAAAGCCACTGGCGTCATGCTTCGAGTGTGGTGTTTGCGGGCTGTGTTTTCTCTGTGCATATGAAACGTGCCACCAGGCGGTCGGATGACGCTTGCGGAGGGATGTCTTGTGCACAAAAATGTGTCGTACGAGCGCTTAAGCTTGGTTATCCCGCTTACGTATGGTAGATTCCGTGCTTTATCCTGAGACATCTCGCTTATATATGGCAGGTCAGGTTGTCATGACAGCTGTTCTCATACCCCCTAAGTACGCTTTTCCGAGGTGTATCTGCCATACATAAGCGAGATAGGGATAAAAGGGGGTATCGATGTCCGAGAGAACGCGTCTTCATTATCCAACGGTGTATGTGGTTCATACGGAAGATAAGAACAGGTATAAAAGCGTTCCTGACTATACGGTATACGTGGGGGAGACGAAGGTCGCCGCGGCGCGCGACCACGTCGAGAACGGCATGGCCAGGCGGAGGTCATGGCCATGCACGGGATCGCGAGCGTCACACCCCTGGAACGCTGGTGCCGCGAGTACCGGGCCGGAGGTCCGGAGGCGCTCGGGCCGAGGCCCAAGGGCAGGCCCAGAGGCTCGAAATCCAAACCGAAGCCCGAACCGACGCTCGAGCAGGAGCTCGCCGAACAGGTCGCCTATCTGAAGGCGAAGGTCGCGTACCTGGAAAAACTCCGGGCCCTGCGGGCGCAGAAGTCACGCGGCGCGAGCGAAGCGCCGTCGTCCGACTGCTCGCAGGGCGGGGACACCGGCTCGACCACCTCCTCGAGATAGCCGGGCTGCCGCGATCCACGTACTACCATCACCTGTCGCGCCCGGCGCACGTGTCCAGGCCGGACGTGGAGCCGATGGTACGGGAGATATGGGAGCGCACCCCGAACGGGTGCGGCCACCGGCAGGTGCGCATGTGCCTGGTCCACGAGTTCGGCACGCGCATATCCGCCAAAACCGTGCTCGGGGTCATGCGGCGCATGGGACTGAGATGCGCCATCCGCTCCAGGAACCCGTGGAGGAGGTACAGCTCGTACAGGGGCGAGACGGGCGATCACGTGCATAACCTGCTCAAACGCGACTTCGACGCGGCCCGTCCGTTCTCCAAGCTCGGGACCGACGTCACCGAGTTCAAGGTCGCGGGCGGCAAGGCGTACCTCGCGCCCGTGTACGACATGGCCAGCAAGGAGATCGTCGCCTGGGACGTGAGCCGCAGTCCGGACCTCGGGCAGCAGAGGCGCCTGCTCGCCATGCTCGCGGAGCGCCTGCCCGCCGGCGCGGAGCCGATCCTGCACTCGGACATGGGATGGCAGTACCAGCACCAATGGTGGAGGGACGAGCTCGAACGCCTCGGCATCCGCCAGTCCATGAGCCGCAAGGGCAACTGCCTGGACAACGCCGCCACCGAGCAGGTCTTCGGCCACTTGAAGGACGAGTTCTACCGAGGCCGGGAGTTCGACTCGTACGAACAGTTCAAACGCGAACTGGACGCCTACATCATCCATTGGAACACCAGACGGCGCCAGATACGACTCGAGGGACACACTCCGGAGGAGTTCCGGAGCATGTCCCTCGCGGTCTAGGGTTGTATCCTAATTAACAATGTCCAACAAACGGGGCGCAGTTCAGTGTCGTGCCGGGGCTTTTCTCTTTGGTTTCTCAGCTGTTCGCCTGTTCGGCGGCTTTCTGAGCCTTAAGCTGTTCCTTGACTTTCTGAGCGTATTCGTTCACGTATTCCTGACCGCTCATCTTCTGAATTTCCATGGTCACGCGATCAGTCAGCGTGCGCAAATCGTCGTGCGTGATCTGGTCGGCGGGCTTCTTCTCCACGGCAATCGGTTCGCCGTAGATCACTGTGGTCTTGCCCTTACCAGGAATAATCTGACCGGGCTTCTGCAACTCGCGAGATCCGATAATGGCGGACGGAACGATTGGGCATCCGGTTTCAAAAGCAAGTCGCGCAGCCCCGGTATGACCTTTATAGAGGCGACCGTCAGGGCTACGCGTGCCCTCAATATGAATGCCGAACAGGTGGCCGTCTTCGAGGATTTCACGCGCGTGGTTCAATGCGCCAAGCGATTTCGACCCACCGGAACGATCCACGGGGAACACGCCAACCGAAGTGAACCACCACTTCTTGAACTTGCCTTTGATGCCCTTGCCTTCGAAATACTCGGCTTTGCCCATGAAATGAATCATGCGCGGACAAGTCAGCGGCAACAGCGCGTCATCGATGACGGCAAGATGATTGGCTGCGATAATGGCACCGCCTTCGCGCGGAATGTTTTCAAGTCCCTTGGCAGTCGGTCCCATGCGGTGGATGGCGATCGGTCCCAGGCCTTTGACGAAAAACCAGTAGAGCATTTTTCACGATCCTCCTAGCGGATGGCCATCCGCTTGATTACAGTTATCAGTATGACTGACCTCAACAATAGCAATGCCGATGAAGAACGCCCAAATGCCGCGCCGAATGGTGGCGAAGGGGCTTCTTCAAATGCGGACGATTTGGATGCCGCATGGGCTGAATTCGCAAGTTCGCATGCCGACGATTTGCAGGCCGTGGAGCATTCTCGTAGCGCGAAACGTTTTGAAAAGCATGCGCAGCGCCGTGAGAAGGAGGCGTTGCTTTCGATTCAGGATTTGGATCAGGGCACGTTCACTGATGACACTCCGCAAGGTCGTGGACCGCGCGATTTCACTGGTTCCAGCTGGTTGGACACCGATAGTGTAATGGATCGTTACGGTGATGATTTCACTCCTCCGAATCCCTCCATCGGTCATGTCAAGATATCGAAGTTGGTGTTTTGGGTGCTTTTGATCGCTGGTGTCGCCGGTATCATCGCATCTGCGTCCATGCCTGCTTTGGCTGGGATTTTGGGATCGATTTTCGGCGTGTGCGCGTTGATTGGCGCTGCAGGATTGATCGTACAGCACAAGGGACATACACAAACCCGCCGCGATGTTTTCGATGATGGAGCTCGCGTATAGCAACATATGGAGAAGACTGCATCAGCTACGTCTTTTGTGCTCTTCTCTGTGATATTTGTCGCTGCGATACGTATAAGGCGCGTGTCTCGTCGTTGAGTGTTTTGACGAGACACGCCTTATACGTTCTTATGATCTGCTATTTCGCCGAATATCAAGCTTTCTTGGACTGGGCGGCGGTGATCCACTGGTCAAGCAGTGCCGAGGCCTTGCCTGAATCAACGGTTTCTTCGGCAATGGCATAGGCCGCTTTGAATCGTTCAGTCAGGCTGGCATCAGCTGGTACCTGATGGCCGTCCGCAACAATCGCGGATGCCGCGTTGAGCAGGGCGGTAGTGCGGAAAGGAACGTCCTTGCCTGCAAGGAAGTCACGGAACAGCTGGGCGTTGAGCTCCGGCTCTCCACCCTTTAAGTCAGCCACCGTCACCTTGTCGAGACCAAGCTCCACAGTCGGATCGAATTCACTCTCAGTGACTTCGCCGTTGCTGAACTCCCAGATGGACACCGGACCAGTCGGAGCCATTTCGTCAAGCCCCTCGCTTGACGTGTACACCATGCCGGTCTGGCCATTAGCCGCATATACCGCAGCCATGATCGGGCTCATTGCGCGATTGGCGCAGCCCACCGCCATGTGCTTCGGCGAGGCCGGATTGGTCAGAGGTCCAAGAACGTTGAATACGCATGGCACGCCGAGCGCCGCACGGACAGGTCCCACGAAGCGCATTGCCGGATGGAATGTGCGTGCGAAAGCGAATGCGATGCCGCATTCGTTGCCGACCTCAGCAACCTGTTCCGGTTCCAGATCGAGCGGCAGTCCCAGCGCCTCGAAGCAATCGGCAGTGCCGCACTTGGAAGAGGCTGCACGATTGCCGTGCTTCACGACTTTCGCTCCGGATGCGGCAGCCACCACCGCGCCCATGGAAGACAGATTCACCGTCGCGGCGCCGTCTCCACCGGTACCGACGATATCGGTGGTCTCACCGTCGATATCAAGTTTGATGGCATGGGAGACCATGGCCTTGGCCGCTCCACGCACCTCATCCGGAGTCAAGCCAAGCTGCTGCTGGGTTGCCAGAACCGCACCGACGGCCGCCGGATTAGCGTTGCCGTTCATGAGGTCATCGACGAACCACTCGGATTCCTCGGCACTCAGATGGTCCCCTCCGACCAGCTTGGTGAGGATCGACTTCCATGTGATTTCAGCCATGATGCCCTCCTTGACGCTTCAGCATGTCACGTTGTTGATACGATATCGCCGCCATTGTAACCGTTCTACATTTCATGGTTTTTCAACGTCCATATCACGAACAGGTAATTGCAGAAAAGCGCTCATCATAAACAACACAGACATTTTCAATATCTATCTTCCGCATATCGGGCAACGAGCATGAAACAAAAAGGCGGTCTGCGAAAAATCCGCAAACCGCCTTCATTATGCGCGAATCATCAGAGCATCACACGATATGTCACTGTTCGTTCTGTCCGTGGCACATCTTGTACTTACGACCGGAACCGCACGGGCACTGGGCGTTCTTGCCCGTTCCCGGGAAGGTACGGCCATCCGCCCACGGAGAGTGCAATTCCTCGCTCTTCGGACGCTTATTGGCAGGAACCTTGCCCTCAGCATGGCTGATCGGCTGCATGCCTACGATGCCAGGCTCATTCTTCTGTTCTTCGGCCAGTTCGTCGATGACGGTCTTTTCGGACTCATCGTCGGTTTCCGGCTCGGCAGGAGCGGTTTCGCCGGTCGGCTGCGCTTCGCTATCCAGGCCCATCACCGCTTCGGCTGCGTTCACGGCCTCTTCCTCATCGGATTCGGTGTCGGCGTCTTCGGTGGTGGCGACACGATCGATGTCAACGTGGAACAGCAGCTGGATGGTCTCCTCCTTGATTGCTTCAATCATGGAGTTGTACATCTGATAGCCTTCGCGCTGGTATTCGACCAGCGGATCGCGCTGACCCATACCACGCAGACCGATGCCGTCCTTGAGATAATCCATCTCATACAGGTGTTCGCGCCACTTGCGGTCAAGAACCGCGAGCACGACACGACGTTCCAGCTGACGCAGACCCTCTTCACCAAGCTTGGCTTCGAAGTCGGCATACTGGTCCTTTGCGTCGGAAACGATAAGCTCCTGCAGGGCTACGATGGCCTTGTCTCCCTTGAGCTTGGAGACAGCGTCCTTGGCGGCTTCCGGATCAACGGCAATCGGGTACACGGCGTTCAGAGCCTTGAACAGGCCTTCCCAATCCCAATCCTTCGGCTTGTCGGAGCCCTTGTTGGCGCCCTTGATGTAGCTCAATACCGTATCGTCGATGAACTTGAGGATATCCTCGTGGATGTCTTCGCCCTTGAGCACAGCCTGACGCTCGGCGTAGATGACGGTGCGCTGCTTGTTCATCACGTCATCGTACTTGAGCACGTTCTTACGGATTTCGAAGTTGCGGGATTCCACGGCCTTCTGTGCGGTGCGCACGCCCTTGGAAACGCTCTTCGCTTCGATCGGCTCGCCTTCCGGCATGCCCTTGGCCATAACGCGGGCCACGAGCTGGGTGTTGAACAGACGCATCAGATCGTCTTCGAGCGACAGGTAGAAACGGGACTCGCCCGGATCGCCTTGACGTCCGGAACGGCCGCGCAGCTGGTTGTCGATACGACGGGACTCGTGACGCTCGGTACCAAGCACGTACAGGCCGCCGAGTTCAACGACCTCTTCATGCTCGTCCTTGACCTGCTCCTTGATTTCGGCCAAGGTGCCCGGCCAACGCTTCTCGTACTCGTCCGGAGTGTCATCCGGAGAATAGCCTTCGGACTTGAGCTTCGCATCGGCAAGGAACTCGACGTTGCCGCCGAGCATGATATCGGTACCACGGCCTGCCATGTTGGTAGCCACGGTGACGGCGCCCTTACGGCCCGCGACGGCCACGACGGCGGCTTCCTTATCATGCTGCTTCGCGTTCAGCACCTGGTGGGGAATGTTGGCAACGTCAAGCAGGGACGACACGATTTCGGAGGATTCCACGGAAGCGGTACCCAGCAGCACCGGCTGGCCCTTCTTGTGGCGCTTGGCAACATCGCGCACGATGGCGGCAAGCTTCTCCTTCTTGGTACGGAAGATCAAATCGTCCTTGTCTTCGCGAATCATCGGCTTGTTGGTCGGAATCGGGAGCACGCCCAGCTTATAGGTGCCCATGAACTCCGCGGCCTCGGTTTCTGCGGTACCGGTCATGCCCGACAGCTTGTCGTACATGCGGAAGTAGTTCTGCAGGGTGATGGTGGCGAAGGTCTGGTTCTCAGCCTTGACTTCCACGTTTTCCTTGGCTTCGATTGCCTGGTGCAGACCTTCGTTGTAACGGCGTCCCGGCAGGATACGGCCGGTGTGTTCGTCGACGATGAGCACTTCACCGCCAGTCACCACGTAGTCGCGGTCGCGCAGGAACAGTTCCTTGGCCTTGATGGCGTTGTTCAGGTAGCCGATCAGTGCGGTGTTGTTCGGCTCGTACAGGTTGTCGATGCCGAGATAATCCTCGATCTTGTTGATGCCTGGATCGAGAATGCCGACGACCTTCTTTTTCTCGTCGACCTCATAGTCCTCGTCACGGGTGAGCTTGAGCACCAGACGTGCGAACTGACGGTACCAACGGGTCACGTCGCCTTCGGCCGGACCGGAGATGATCAACGGGGTACGGGCCTCGTCGATGAGGATGGAGTCGACCTCATCGACGATGGCGAAGTGGTGGCCGCGCTGCACCAGATCGGACTTTTCCCACGCCATGTTGTCACGCAGGTAGTCGAAGCCGAACTCGTTGTTGGTGCCGTAGGTGATGTCGGCGTTGTACTGCTTGCGGCGCTCCGGCGGTTTCTGGTTGGTGATGATGCAGCCGGTGCTCATGCCGAGGAAGCGGTAGACACGACCCATCAGCTCGGCCTGGTAGCTTGCCAGGTAGTCGTTGACGGTGACGACGTGCACGCCCTGGCCGTCGAGTGCGTTCAAGTATGCCGGCAGGGTCGCCACAAGGGTCTTGCCTTCACCGGTCTTCATTTCGGCGATGTTGCCCCAGTGCAGCGCCGCGCCACCCATGAGCTGCACGTCGAAGTGGCGCAGGCCCAAGGTGCGCTTGGATGCCTCGCGCACGGTGGCGAAGGCTTCCGGCATGAGCTTGTCGAGGGATTCGCCATTGTCGAGACGCTGCTTGAACTTGGCGGTCTGGCCCTTGAGCTCTTCGTCGTTGAGCGCTGCAATCTCATCTTCCAGCGCGTTGGTCGCCTGTGCTACGTGCTCAAGCTTCTTGATCTGTCGGCCTTCGCCCATTCGCAGGGCTTTGTCAACGATATCTACCACAATCACTCCCTTTGTGTATGCGAGTTATCTCATCTGAGATTAGTCGCTGTTTAACGATTTCCGAAAAACACCGTCCATTTTACGTAACTTTCAGCTTGTTGCGGCCTTCTTCCATTCGACACACCACCTTCAGACATAAAAAAGAGGCCCGCACATACACTGCGCGAGCCCCGTTCGGTCAGATTATCTCCCTATCCAACCTGTTGCATGTCTTACTTCGCCACATTCTCCGGGGTGTCGATCTCGAAGACGCCATAGCTCCAGCCGTGACGATGGTAGACGACGGACGGACGACCGGTCTCCTTGTTCACGAACAGGAAGAAGTCATGTCCAATCAGCTCCATCTCATACAGCGCCTCATCGATGGTCATCGGCTCCGCGATATGCAGCTTGCGACGGATGACAATCGGGGTGTCGCCTACTTGGACTTCGACGGACTCTCCCGGACCCAGCTCAGCGGCGACGGCTTCGGCCGGGCTGTTATTCGGCACTTCGACCGGCTCCTCAACTTCTGGAGTCGGCTCGACGACACCAAGATCGACCGGGACCGGATCGCTGTAGCCACGACGATGATCCTTGCGACGATCACGGGTGCGACGCAGACGGAGGGTCAGCTTGTCGAGCGCCATGTCCAGAGCGCTGAACTCGTCGGCGCTGGAAGCCTCAGCGCGCACCACGGTACGACCTGCGATGACGGTGATTTCAACGCGCTTGGCGGTGTCGGCCTGACGCGGATTGCCCTCGTGCGACAACACAATCTGAACACGCTGCGCATCCGGGGCGATAGCGGTCACACGATTCATCTTGCTTTCGACAACGTCACGGAACCTTTGCTTAATCTGCGTATGACGTCCGGTAACGACGATTTCCATGTGGACCTCCCTAGACTCAAGCGGTGTTACCCGCTATATACGGACCAAACAGCTGCTTCGCTGTTCGGTAGTCAACATTGTAGCCGCAACATTGTGATTTCACTGAAAAGTTGACGCAGGAAAAATAAAGTTTTTTTGATTTTCCTTTCGTCCGTTTTCTTGCTATCATAGTGCATTTGAGACCTCTTGATGGCCGCGACCGATCCGTCGGTTGAGGAACTTCCGGGCTCCATAGAGCACGATGGCGGATAACGTCCGCCCAGGGCGACCTGAGAGATAGCGCAGCAGAGAATAGACCGCCTTACCGGTTTCGGCCGGTGGGTAAGGGTGAAACGGCGGTGTAAGAGACCACCGGGCCGCTGGTGACAGTTGGCCGCATGGCAAGCCTCATCGGGAGCAAGGCCAAGCAGAAGGCGTTCGAGGACTGCTCGTCCGAAGCCTTCGGGTAGGCTGCTAGAGCCTGACGGCAACGCCAGGTCGAGATGGATGGCCATCCGTGCCGTTGGCACGACAGAACCCGGGGTATAAGAGGTCTCACTCTCCACTCTTTATGTTTTGAGGATTTCCTTACACCAGCCTCTTTATGAAACTGACGTCACGCCCTTGGTCAACGGTCGCCGTCAATCAAACAGTTCCTGTGCGATTTGGCGCAGAATCTCAGGATTATGGCCTTTTCTGCCGCCCGCGCTCCAGAAGCGGCGCCTACGTGCATCGCGTTCCAGACCGGCGGTTTTTCTCGCGGTTCTACGGCCTAATTCCCATGCGGCTTCAGTAAACACGCCGTAGGATTCCGCCTCATCACAAACCTGTTGGGCCAGCCTACGGTCGACGCCTTTCCGTATAAGCTCAGCGACCGCGCCCCTACATCCCATAAGACGGGTCGCACAGTAGCGCACCGCGGATTGCGCGTAGGCTTCATCGTCAATCAGTTGAACCCTTGTCAGTCTTTCGATGACGTCGTCAACCACTTCAGAGGTATAGCCCTTACCAATCAGGCGCTCACGCAGTGCGCCGGAAGGTCGAGGCGCAGCGTCCAGCAATCGCAATGCGGCTTCCCTGCATGCGTCAAGATCATTTGGATCCTTTGCGGCAGTAGAATCGCCGTTCCCGACACGCCCAGCGTGTCGCGCGTGTCGTGGCGTTTTCGTCGCATTTGCGCTTCCAGCGAACAAACTGGAATGGTCAGGTTTCGTTCGACGGTTCCACCTCTGAACGTTCGTGCGTTCTGGATCCTCTGAAGAAAGGGCAAGGCCCCCAGTATCGGCCGACGCCGGCTGAAGGCCCTGTTCCTTAAGGAAACGTTCGGCGCTGATCATATGTCAGGCTTTGGCGGCTTTTGAAGTTTTGGACGTCTTACCATCATCCGGCGCGCCCGCGGCGTCCTCCGCTCCATCGTCCTCGGCGAACTGGTCGGTAGGTTTGATCAGACCGAATGCCGCCTTGACCTTGTTCTCGATTTCCTCTGTGAGTTCCGGATTGTCCTTGAGGAACTGACGCACGTTTTCGCGTCCTTGCCCCAGCTGGTCGCCCTCATAGGTGAACCACGAGCCAGACTTTTTGACGACGTTGGCCTGCAACGCCATATCAAGCACGGAACCTTCCTTGGAGATGCCCTCGCCGTACAGCACATCGAATTCGGCGGTCTTGAACGGCGGAGCCATCTTGTTCTTAACAACCTTGACCTTGGTACGGTTGCCGACAGCCTCATCACCGTTCTTAATGGTCTGGATACGGCGGATGTCCATACGTACGGACGCGTAGAACTTCAATGCCTTGCCGCCGGTGGTGGTCTCCGGATTACCGAAGAACACGCCAATTTTCTCACGCAACTGGTTGATGAAGATGGCGGTGGTACCGGCTTGCGCCAGCGCACCGGTCATCTTACGCAACGCCTGACTCATCAGGCGCGCCTGCAGGCCGACATGGCTGTCTCCCATCTCGCCTTCGATTTCCGCTTTCGGCACCAAGGCCGCGACGGAATCGATGACAATCACGTCAAGCGCGCCGGAACGAATCAGCATGTCGGCGATTTCCAATGCCTGCTCGCCATTGTCCGGCTGAGAGACGATCAACGAATCGGTGTCGACGCCCAGCTTACGGGCATAGACCGGATCGAGCGCATGCTCGGCATCGATGAATGCGGCCACACCGCCGGCCTTCTGGGCATTGGCCACCACATGCAGCGCCAATGTGGTCTTACCAGAGGATTCCGGTCCGTAAATCTCCACAATACGGCCTTTAGGCAGGCCGCCGATGCCTAATGCCATATCCAAAGCCAAGGATCCGGTCGGAATGACCTCGACATCCTGTTCCGGGCGGTCGCCAAGTCTCATGGCCGATCCCTTGCCGAAGCTTTTCTCGACCTGCGCGAGCGCTGTGTCGAGCGCGGCCTGACGGCGCGGATCGATTCCATTCGCGGACTTGTTCTGTGCGGCGTTCTTTGCCGCGCTCGTCTGTGCCATGACTACTCCTTGTTGTTGACCGAGACGAATGAATGGATTCACCGTAAAACCGCATCATCCATCTGCGCAAGTTCAATCGGCCATTGTGGTCGAAGAACATGCATTTCGACACGCCGAAGACCGCTTTCCCTTGAAATTCCAGCATTCTGAAACTTCGCGGCGAGCCGTTGACGACCTGCCCAATCCGTGCTTCTGTGGATAACTATACCCCATTATCCGAACATCTGTTCGAAATCGGTGTTTTGCGATAGCCGAACTCCGCCTAACGCACCGGCATTGGTGGCGCGTTATGGTCCTTTCCCCAACGTTTGGAGTCAGGAATGTTCATCTGGTCGCACAGAACGTTCCATACCACGCGGGGCTCCTCCCCCATTTCAAGCGCTTCGACGGCTGTCAGACCGTTCAATCGATCAAGCACTTGGTCGCGTGCGAGCGCGCGGCCATAGCTACGGCCGAGTACCTCTTCAAGCAACTGCCAAAATTCACGTTCCTGCACGCGCTCAAGTGTACACAGCAAGCGCAACCAAAAGAAAACGCCCGACGGAACAAGCCGCCGGGCGTTAGACGTCCAACAGGAATCAGATTGCGACGGAATCGAGATAATCGGCGACCATGCGCAGCATCTGCGCCGTGGAGACGCCCAACGATTGCGCAATCGAGCTCAGCAGCTCGGAGCTGGCCTCTTTTTGGCCACGCTCCACTTCGGAGAGGTAGCCCAACGACACTCCGGCCTTTTCGCTCACCTCACGCAACGTTTTGTGGTCATGGGTGCGCAGATCGCGCAGTACATGGCCGATGGCCTCGCGAAGCGATACCTCTCTGGGTTCGTCGGTGGTTTCCGTGGCTGCCGACATGGATCGTGCGGAAACGCGTTCCGCGTCTTCCTCCCGCCATATGCGGGTCAATGCGGCCTGGCGCTCGTCTTTGGCCTTTTTGGCCGCGCGGGCACGCAGCACCTGCTGCTGGGCGAACATCACCGCGCGGCGCTGGGCTGGGGTGAGTTCCCTGACGCGGGCGTTGCCGCTTTGCACCGTGGGAACCATCGCCTTGAGTTCCATCTGTTCCTTGGTGAGTGTCATCGTGTCCATGCCGCCAGCCCCTTTCGCTTTTCATACGTACGTCCACTATGGTCAACACCCATATTCGTGGATTATTCCTGTGAAAGTGCTGAAAGAGTCCTCAGTTTTTCCAGAATACATTGCACGGTTTCGTGCCGCACGGCTTCCCGATCACCCTTCAGACGCAGCTCATAAGCAGCTGTTTGACGCGCACGAATGCCATTGAAGCCACAGGGCAGGGAGCAGCCGATGTACACCAGGCCGGCAGGTTTGTCACCATCCGGTCCTGGCCCTGCAACACCGGTAGTGGCCAAGCCGATGACACAGTCTCCATCCTCGGTCTGTCGGTATAGTTGCGCGGTTCCCGCAGCCATCTGCCGCGCCACTTCGGGGTGGACCGCCCCTTCTCGGGCCAGCAGGTCGGCATTCACGCCGAGAATCTTCGCTTTGGCGCGAATGTCGTAGGTCACCGCCGAGCCGAGGAACACTTTCGATGCGCCTGGTATGCGTACGAAGGCGTCGGCGAGTAGACCTCCCGTCAGTGATTCGGCGGCGGCGATTTTGAAATGGTTGGCTTCGCAATAGCGTAAAACGGCTG
>ERZ772872.3012-NODE-3012-length-12919-cov-3.875855_pt1 | contig 12919 bp, 8 predicted proteins | sample MGYA00512132_ERZ772872 | MGnify/ENA primary metagenome ERZ772872 (study PRJEB29015, sample SAMEA2737724) | human gut metagenome | biome: human gut; feature: human-associated habitat; material: faeces | place: China | collected 2012 ...
CTTCCCCGAATCATGGGGAGGAGACGATTTCGGAGGTGTCTTCCACCAGCTAGGAAGCGTATGGTTCAACGCATCCGACAAATATGTCCAAGCACATGCCATGTACGAAAGTCCATTCATGCTCTTTCAGCTATTCAAACCAGAAGCAACCAAGCACATCATCTCCGAACGTTTTTACCTCAGTCAGTTATGGATGCCAGTCAAACCCAGCTACACTGAAATCGGATACGGTTTCGGTAACCATATCTTCAACGTCGCCGCCTTCGTCGGGTTCGATAAATTGAAATATGACGGGATCGGATTCAAGTTCGCGTTCGAACTCTTCCAGTAAGTTCAGAACTGTGGACGGACAATCATAATACCACAATTGCGTTTGATACCCTGTACGTATTCCTGCAAAGGTTCTTCGTTCACGATCACCCGCTTCTGGACGGTCGAGGCATGGATAAAAGTAAGCATATCCCTTTCCCGGCAGACAATACCGACGTGCGAGATATCCAGCCCTTTCACAGTCGTGACAAAACAGACGATATCGCCATTCCTGATTTGGCCGGCATGCTCATTGATTTCATCCTGCGGAATATAATAATGTGGGCGGGCACTAATTTCTTTTTCCTTAGCCGCCATTACTGCGATACGTCCCGGATTTCCTTTCAACTGCTTGTAACTATCTGGATGTGTAGACATAAAGGACAGGTCAAGCTTAAGCGACTGCCCACCGATCTCTTTCGTAACATCCTTCAGATACCCTCTCTTTTCGTTTTCATATATCCAGTCAGCCGTATAATGGAGACGATCCGTATAATCGAGTGTCGCACAGCCGGAATTCCGGTAACGCATATCTTTCAAGACAGAAACATACCCATCATAAGCAAGACGATGCTTGACAGACCAGACCAAAGCAGCCGTATTCTCTACCAAAGTCATGCAATCCAAGCCATGCAGGTTTATCACCAATGTTTCAGGCTCTTCCTCCAACGTCCCTGCTACATAAGGAGTTCCCAAGAAAAAACGGGCGGTCTCTACCATCAGGTCACCTGTCGGCAAAGCCGCTTTCTCCTTCACTGCCGTACAATAGCGTTCGTAAATAGCCTTATCCCTCTGAGCTTTTCCAGGTAGGGAAAGAAAAGCAAAAAAGAACAAACAAAATAGCGTCCGTTTCATCTCTTGATCCAATTTCAATCCTTTTTTGTCACTAACAGATCTTCCAGCTTCACCAGTTCATCACGAAACTGAGCTGCTTCGATAAAGTCCAGCTTCTTGGCCGCCTCCATCATCTGCTTCTTCGTCCGTTCGATCGCTTTCTCAAGCTGTTTGCGATTCATATACTGAACTACCGGGTCTGCAACCAAGCTGGGTTCCGGTTCCACATAAGCATACGGTTCGCCTGTAACCGGTTGTTGTTTCTCCGCAACCAAGGAAACGCTGTTTTTGATAACCTGCTTAGGCGTAATGCCATGTTTCTCGTTATAAGCGAGCTGTTTTTCACGCCTACGGGCTGTTTCGTCCATTGTCAGGCGCATACTGTCCGTTATCTTGTCAGCATAGAATATCACCTTCCCATTCACATTTCGGGCAGCACGTCCAGCCGTCTGCGTCAGCGAACGATGCGAGCGCAGGAAACCTTCCTTATCGGCATCCAAGATAGCGACCAAAGAGACTTCCGGCAAATCAAGTCCTTCACGCAGCAAGTTGACGCCGATCAGCACGTCGAACAACCCTTTCCGCAAATCATCCATGATCTGAATGCGTTCCAACGTATCGACATCGCTATGGATATAGTTGCAGCGGATTCCCATGCGCGTCAGATAAGCAGTCAGTTCCTCCGCCATACGCTTCGTCAATGTCGTCACCAAAACACGTTCGTCCACAGCAGCACGTTGTGTGATCTCCTCCATCAGATCGTCGATCTGGTTCAACGTCGGACGCACCTCGATAACCGGATCGAGCAAGCCTGTCGGACGGATCACTTGGTCCACCACGATCCCTTCGCTCTTTTCCAGTTCATAGTCGGCCGGTGTCGCACTCACGTAAATCGCCAACGGAGTCAGCGACTCGAACTCATCGAACGTCAACGGACGGTTATCCATCGCTGCCGGCAGACGGAAACCATAATCCACCAGATTCTTCTTACGGGAATAATCGCCTCCGTACATCGCCCGTATCTGCGGGATCGTCACGTGGCTCTCGTCAACCACCAACAGAAAGTCTTTCGGGAAATAATCGAGCAAACAGAAAGGCCGTTCACCCGCCTGGCGACCGTCAAAATAGCGGGAATAGTTCTCGATACCGGAGCAATGCCCCAGCTCGCGTATCATTTCCAGATCAAACGTGACACGCTCGTACAAACGTTTCGCCTCGTAAGGCTTGCCGATTTCCCGCAAGAAATTCACCTGCGTCCCCAGATCGACATCGATCTGCCCGATAGCGGTATTGATACGTTCCTGGGTGGTCACGAAAAGGTTGGTCGGATAAATGTTCAGTTCATCCTGCTCGTCTATCTCCTGCCCGGTCTGCGGGTCGAACGAAGAAATGCGATCCACCTCATCGTCCCAGAACTCAATACGGTAGGCTGCCCCATCAAAAGTTTCGATAGCCGGAAAGATATCGACCGTATCCCCGTTTACACGAAAGCAGCCCCTGTTGAACTCTATCTTATTATTGACATAAAGGGCATCCACGAAACGGCGCAGCAGTTTATCCCTGTCTATCCGCATCCCCTTCTCCAGATGCACCACTTTCTCAGCAAAGGCTGTCGGGTCCGCCATACCATACAGGCAGGAGACAGACGAAACGACAATAACGTCCTTCCGCCCCGACAACAGTGAAGCGGTTGCACGCAGACGTAGTTTATCGATCTCGTCGTTGATCTGCAAATCCTTTTCTATGTAGGTGTCCGTCGTCGGCAGGTAAGCCTCCGGCTGGTAATAGTCATAATAAGATACATAGTATTCCACAGCATTATTGGGAAAGAAACTCTTGAACTCTCCGTATAACTGGGCTGCCAATGTTTTGTTATGGCTTAATATCAAGGTGGGCTTATTGATGTTTTTAATTACATTTGCAATCGTGAAAGTCTTGCCGGACCCGGTGACCCCCAATAAAGTTTGTGCGGGGACTCCTTCCAGCACCCCTTCGGTCAGCTGGGCGATAGCTTCCGGTTGGTCGCCGGTGGGTTGGTATTCGGAAATCAATTCAAAATTCATAATAGCATGTTTGGTTTAATGAGATGTAAAAATACAGTTATTTCCTTAGATATTATCTATTCATCTCTAAAAAATAGACTCTTGTCGACTTTTTAGCATTTAAAAACATGGAAATATTGCATTATTCGGTGGAAAGGCGTAAATTTGCGCAATTATTTGAATAAGATGAAAAAATATATCATTATAGCTCTTGTCTCCGGTACGGTTCTAACGTCTTGTGGAGAGTATAACAAAGTTTTAAAAAGCACGGACTACGAATACAAGTACGAAGCGGCCAAAAGTTACTTTGGCAAAGGGCAGAATACTAAGGCGGCCACCATTCTGGAGGAATTGATTACCATCATGAAGGGAACGGATAAGGCTGAGGAATCACTTTATATGTTGGGTATGACCTACTATAATCAGGGTGACTTCATCACAGCTTCGCATTATTTCACCACTTATTATAATACTTATCCGCGTGGGGTCTATACGGAACAGGCCAGATATTTTTCAGGAAAAGCATTGTTCCTGGATACTCCGGAACCTCGTTTGGACCAGTCGAGCACCTATAAGGCTATTCAGGAGTTGCAGATGTTTATGGAATATTTCCCTACCAGTAGCCGTCGGCAGGATGCACAGCAAATGATTTTTGATTTGCAGGACAAGCTGGTGATGAAAGACTATCTGGCTGCGAAATTGTATTATGATTTGGGCTCTTATACAGGAAACAGTACTTATAGCACTACCGGTAACAACTATTTGTCTTGCATCGTTACCGCCCAGAATGCTTTGAAAGACTATCCCTATACCAAGATGCGCGAAGATCTTTCTATCCTGGTCTTGCGTGCCAAATATGATATGGCGAAAGCGAGCGTGGAGGAAAAGAAAGAAGAGCGTATGCGTGAAACGATAGATGAATATTATTCTTTCAAGAACGAGTTTCCCGACAGCAAGTATACTAAAGAAGTGGAGAGCATCTACAAGGATGCCAATAAGTACGTAAAAGAATTTAATGAATAAAACTAAATAAGAAATTATGGATTACAAAAAGACAAACGCTCCAAGTAATACTGTTACCCGTGACATGATGGATTTATGTGCAGACACAGGTAACATTTATGAAACTGTTGCTATCATTGGCAAACGTGCCAACCAGATTAGTGTTGAGATGAAGAATGATCTTTCAAAGAAATTGCAGGAGTTTGCCTCATACAACGATAACCTGGAAGAAGTCTTTGAAAATAGAGAGCAGATCGAAATCTCACGTTATTACGAAAAGCTTCCGAAACCGACATTGATCGCTGCTCAGGAATATGAAGAAGGCAAGGTTTATTTCCGTAATCCTGCTAAAGAAAAAGAGAAACTACAGTGATTTTTCATTTGGGGCTGTGCAAAAGGTCTTTACCGCAGGTTACGCAGATCGTTCTATTTTGAAACATGAGTCGTTTCGTGTGGAAACTGTATCAATCTGAGTAATCTGTGGTACATTTTGATGCACCTCACATTATATTAGCCCTGTTATGCTGAACGCAGTGAGGAATCTGATAACCATTCACTTTGTGTTTTCAGGTTTTTCACTGCGTTTAGAATGACGGGTTGTATGATTAAAATTAAAGAAACTATGATACAACGCATTCAATCTGTTTATTTACTTGTTGTTACCATTTTGATTATTATTTGCCTGTGTAGTCCCGTAGGCTCATACATAGGAAGTGATTATAGTGTTTCCGCTTTAACAAATCTGTGTCTTACTATGGCGGATGGTACTAAAGATTATGCTCCATGGGCCTTGTTTGTGATTTTGCTGGTTGTTGCGGTTCTTGCTTTCGGCACTATCTTCTTGTTCAAAAAACGCATGTTGCAAATCCGTCTGACTATTTTCAGCACCATTTTGTTGATCGGGTATTATGCCACATTGGTCACTTTTATTTTTATGTTGAAAGAAGAGTCTATGACATTTTCTCCTTCATGGACTGTGTGTCTGCCGTTGGTTGCCATCATTTTGAATTGGCTTGCCATCCGCGCCATTGGTAAGGATGAGGTATTGGTTAAAGCATACGACCGTTTGAGATAAGCTGAGGGAATTATTATGTATGATATAAAAAGCCTGCAAGATTCATCTTGCAGGCTTTTGTATTATGAGAGAGAGTCCTTTTTTTATTTAGTAATATCTATCAGATAACTCAGCCGTATGCCTATGAATGAATGGGCTGATCTTTCGAAGAAATCTCTTTTCGAGTTCTTGTAAAAGTCGCTCAATCCCATGTAGTAACGTCCTTCCAGCAGGAAATGTCCGATACCGGTACTTACTTCCAGACCGGCGCCGGCTGTGATACCATAATCAAATTTATTCTCCACCTCTTTACCGTGTTCCGGTCTTGTTGTAGAAGTAGTCCAGTTTATCTTTTCGTTGTCACCCAGGAAAAAGCCGATTTGTGGTCCTGCATTGAAAAAGACCTTCACTCCCCGGTTCAATGCATCCTTGCCGAATGCCAGATGTGCCATGAAAGGGATTTCCAGATAATTCATGGTGCGGCTGTAAGAATTGCCGGAATCATCTTCTATCTTTTCGTCCCATCCGCGTTGTGAATAGTTTATTTCCATTTGCACGCCACACATCATCTTGAAATATTTCTCGGACATATATCTCATGGTAACCCCCATAGACATGGTGTTCAAGGTGTTCAGTTTGATTTTCGGGTTGAAGCTGACGGAACTCATGTTCAGACCACCATTGATGCCGACGGCAAAATTATGACGTTCTTCACCCAACTGTGCAGCTGCCGGCAATGCAAAGAGCAATGCCAGTACAAGCAGCCCGAAGTTCTTATACTTTTTCATTATTCAAAATCAAGTTTAATCAGTTCAAAGTCCTTGGTAAAATGAACGAAGAACACTTTACGATTGATAAATCCACCCCAGTTGTTTACGCGTTCAAATTTAAATCCGGTCTGGATAGGGGTGACAGCCACCTTGTCCAGTTTGTCTTCCAGTTTGTTGCCGTATTGGGACAGGCCCTTCAGGAAGAAATATCCAGTATCGAATCCCAGCATACCATATTTAGGGAATGAGTTGAGCATATCCTTGCTGTACCATTTGCGGTAAGCCGATGAGAATTGAACGGCTTCCGGAAATAAATTGTTTGTGTAAAACGAAGAATAGAAATAGGTGTCCAGTTCATAGAAACTGGCCAGATGGTCGTTGGTATAGGTCTGCCATTCCGGATAGCCGAATAACTGCATACGGTAGTCGGGATTGTCACGGGAGGTCACAATCAGTTGTGGTAACAGTTTTATCAATGCCACGTTGGTGCCGGAAGTCGGGATGAATACATTATCCATACTATGGTTCATCGCGCCTTTCAATGATTCCGGAGTAATATTTTCCCCTTTTAATTCGGTAAAAGGAATGCGTTTGGTTTTTAACTCCTCTTTCAGTCCTTTTATAAAATCCACTTTGTCTTTGTCACCATCTTCTGCATCCAGGAAGATAACATTGGCGGTTGTAAACTTGCGGGTAAAATGCTCGTAAACTTCCGAGTACAGATAAGATTGGGGAGTATTTATCTGATAGATGGCGGGATTGCTGAAAACTTCATTCCCTTTGGAGGTAAAAGGTACTACCAGCCGGATATTGTTTTTCTTGGCGAATTCCGCAACCGGTTTCACCTGGTCGGGATAAGCCGGGCCGAAGATAATATCCATGCTCTTCAATTCACTTCTATCCAGAATGTTCTTGATGGAAGAAGTATTGTTATGGGTATCGTATGAGTACAGGTCGATGGATACTCCTTTTTCCTTCAAGCTGTCTACTGCCATCAGGAAGCCTTCATAGTATTCCACCATACGTGTCTGTTCGTCACGGTTGCCCTTGCCGTCTGTCATGAATGGCAGCATTACGGCAGCTTTGATGGTAGATATTTTGCGTGCCTCCTTCTTGCTTTCATTAAACAGCTGGTCGTCCGTGGGGATTACGGCAGGCGTATTATCCACAGGCGTTTCAGTCTTTGTATCCTTAGGATATGGAATACAAAGGAATCTTCCTTTTTTCAGTTTTTCGGTACGCAGCTCAGGATTGGCGGCAATCAGTTCGGCTTCTGTGATGCCATACAGGCGGCTGATGCTGAATATCGTTTCCTTGCGTTCCACTTTATGCATATCCCTGCAATTGGGTTTCAGTGGGGTGGAAGTGGTGGCCGGTCTGATAGTCTGTGCGGCTTTCACCTCGTTCATGATTATCTCCTCGCTGTCCGTCACCTTGGCGGGAATTACGATAACCTGTCCGATACGGAAATTCTCCGCGCTCAGTCCGGGATTTGCCTGGCAGATGCGTTGTGCGGTTACTCCATAGCGTTGTGTCAGCTTGTACAAGGTTTCACCCGACTGGATGGTATGGAACATCTGCTGTTCCGTTCCGATGTTCTTTTGTGGAATCTTCAATGTTTCACCGGTTTTAATTTTCTGGTCGCTGCCGGGGTTCATTTTAACGATATCACCGGTAGTGACATTATACATGCTGGCTATGGAATAAAGACTTTGCCCTTTGGTAATGGTGTGCAGGAAATAGCCGGAAGACTGTGTTTGAGCCATCATTCCGGTGCTGCTGGCAGACAAGGCTGCGATAAGATATAATGCTCGAATAAATTTCATTTGCAGTGTGTTGATTAAACTGAGTGGCAAAAGTACAAAAAAAACTGTTTTATTCACATTATATAGAAAGAATAGAAAATATTATTAGGCTTTTTAATTAAATATTTCGTCGGGAAGCATTAATTTTGCAAAGATTACGCAGAGTAAGAAGATTATGAGTGAAGAAAAAGAACTGATTAATGTATACGGTGCCCGTGTACATAACTTGAAAGATATAGATGTTGAAATTCCACGGAACAGCCTGACGGTGATAACCGGATTGAGCGGAAGCGGTAAATCGTCTTTGGCATTCGATACCATCTTCGCCGAAGGGCAGCGGAGATACATTGAGACCTTTTCCGCATATGCCCGTAATTTCCTGGGAGGGTTGGAGCGCCCGGATGTGGATAAGATTACAGGACTCAGCCCGGTAATTTCCATCGAACAGAAAACGACAAACAAGAATCCCCGCTCTACCGTGGGGACTACGACAGAGATATACGATTATCTCCGTTTGCTCTATGCCCGTGCAGGAGTTGCTTATTCTTATCTTTCGGGAGAGAAAATGGTGAAATATACCGAGGAACAGATCATCGGCCTGATTCACCGGGATTATCAGGGTAAGAAGATATTTATGCTTGCCCCGTTGGTACGTACCCGCAAGGGGCATTACAAAGAACTTTTCGAACAAGTGCGCAAGAAAGGTTATCTGTATGTCCGCGTGGACGGCGAGGTGCGCGAGATTGTACACGGCATGAAGCTGGACCGTTATAAAAATCATGATATAGAAGTTGTGATAGATAAGTTGGTCGTATCGGAAAAGGATGATAAACGGCTGAAACAGAGCGTTGCCACTGCCATGCAGCAGGGTGAGGGGCTGATTATGATTTATGATGCCGATACCCGGGAGGTGCGCCATTACAGTAAGCGGTTGATGTGTCCTGTCACCGGACTGTCTTATAAAGAGCCTGCCCCTCATAATTTCTCGTTTAACTCTCCGCAGGGAGCCTGCCCCCGTTGTAAGGGACTGGGGTATGTGAATCTGATTGATGTGGACAAAGTGATTCCCGACAGGAATCTTTCCATTCACGAAGGAGCCATCGCTCCTTTGGGCAAATATAAAAATGCCATGATTTTCTGGCAGATAGAGGCCCTGCTTGAAAAATATGATTTTACGATCAAGACACCGGTCAAGGATATGCCGGATGATGCGATAGACGAAATACTCTATGGCTCGGATGAGCGTATCAAGATAAAGAGCACCTTGATTCATACCTCTTCCGATTACTTTGTAACTTATGAAGGGATTGTGAAGTACATCCAGATGATGCAGGAGAAAGATGCGTCGGCCACTGCCCAGAAGTGGGCGGAACAGTTTGCCAAGACCGATGTCTGCCCCGAATGCAAGGGCGCGCGCCTGAACAAGGAGGCGTTGCATTTCCGTATCCACGACAAGAACATCTATGAACTGGCAAGCATGGATATCAACGAACTGTATGACTGGCTGCAACAGGTCGATCCTTTTCTGGAAGACAAGCAGCGCATGATTGCCGCCGAGATTTTGAAGGAGATCCGTACCCGTCTTAAGTTTCTGTTGGATGTGGGACTGGATTATCTTTCACTGAACCGCACCTCGGTATCCCTTTCGGGAGGCGAGAGCCAGCGCATCCGTCTGGCAACTCAAATCGGCTCCCAGCTGGTGAACGTGCTTTATATTCTGGATGAACCGAGTATCGGATTGCACCAACGGGACAATCTCCGCCTTATCAACTCCTTGAAGAAGTTGCGTGACACAGGTAACTCTGTCATCGTGGTGGAGCATGACAAGGATATGATGCTGGCGGCAGACTATGTGGTTGATATGGGACCGAAGGCAGGCCGTTTGGGTGGGGAAGTAGTATTCCAAGGAACTCCGAAACAAATGCTTCAGACAGAAACACTTACCTCTAAGTACTTAAACGGACAGATGAAGATAGAGATACCGGCCGAACGCCGCCCCGGTAACGGGAAATCCTTATGGCTGAGAGGGGCGAAGGGAAACAACCTGAAGAATGTGGATGTGGAATTTCCTTTGGGAAAACTCATTTGCGTCACAGGGGTGTCCGGCAGTGGCAAATCCACGCTGATAAACGATACCTTGCAGCCCATCCTGTCACAGCATTTCTACCGTTCTTTGCAGGAACCTCTGCCCTATGACAGTGTGGAGGGACTGGACTATATAGATAAGGTGGTGAATGTGGACCAGTCGCCGCTGGGCAGGACACCGCGTTCCAATCCGGCCACCTATACAGGGGTATTCTCGGATATCCGGAATCTGTTTGTCGGTCTGCCCGAAGCGAAGATCCGTGGCTATAAGCCGGGGCGTTTCTCGTTCAATGTAACCGGAGGACGCTGCGAGGCTTGCGGTGGTAACGGATACAAGACCATCGAAATGAATTTCCTGCCCGATGTGCTGGTACCTTGCGAGGTTTGTCACGGCAAACGATATAACCGCGAGACGCTGGAAGTGCGCTATAAAGGTAAATCCATAGCCGATGTACTGGACATGACCATCAATCGTGCTGTAGAGTTCTTTGAGAATGTGCCTCAGATTCTGAATAAAATCAAAGTGCTGCAAGAGGTGGGGTTAGGATATATTAAACTGGGACAGCCCTCCACCACCTTGTCGGGCGGAGAGAGCCAGCGTGTGAAACTGGCTACGGAACTGTCCAAGCGTGATACCGGCAAAACAATGTATATTCTGGATGAGCCTACTACCGGGCTTCATTTCGAAGATATCCGTGTGCTGATGAATGTACTGAACAAACTGGTGGAGAAAGGCAATACCGTTCTGGTTATCGAACATAACCTGGACGTGATCAAACTGGCGGATTACATCATCGATATGGGTCCCGAAGGCGGAAGGGGCGGAGGACAGGTGCTTGCTGCCGGAACTCCTGAGGAAGTGGCCGGAAGCAAGAAAGGATATACCCCGAAATTTATAAAAGAAGAATTGGAAAATTAACCGGCATACCAGCAATGAAAGAGAAAATAGCTAAAACCAACGTAGCCCGTCTGCTTGATAAGGCCAAGATAGCATACGAGCTTATTCCATACGAAGTAGACGAGAACGACCTCAGCGCTGTTCACGTTGCCGCCAGTTTGGGCGAGAACATAGAACAAGTCTTCAAGACTTTGGTGCTTCATGGGGATAAATCCGGATATTTTGTCTGTGTCATACCCGGCGAGCACGAGGTGGATTTAAAAATGGCGGCAAAAGTCTCAGGTAACAAGAAATGCGACCTGATTCCCATGAAAGAGCTGCTTCCCCTGACAGGATATATCCGGGGAGGATGTTCTCCCATCGGCATGAAAAAGCATTTCCCCACCTATATACACGAGACTTGCATCGCATTCCCGTACATTTATATCAGTGCCGGTATCCGCGGATTACAGATAAAAATAGCGGCCGATGACCTGATAAAAGAAACGAAAGCAGAGATTTGTTCCCTTTTTACCGAATAAATATGCCAAAAAGAGTCACATTTGTGGCTCTTTTTTTTTCAGATAGACTAAAAGTTATATCTTTGCAAAAAAAGAATACTAACTATTAATTAAATCTTTATCAACTATGTTTGAAGGACAGCCTAAAGGCTTATACGCATTAGCTCTCGCCAATACCGGCGAACGCTTTGGTTATTACACCATGCTTGCTATTTTCACTCTCTTCCTGCAAGCGAAATTCGGCTTTACAGCCGCCACGACGTCAACAATCTTTGCCAGTTTCCTGGCAGGAGTGTATTTCATGCCGCTTATCGGAGGTATCCTGGCCGATAAATTCGGTTATGGCAAGATGGTTACTACCGGTATCGTTATCATGTTTGCCGGTTATGTGCTGCTGGCTATCCCGATGGCAACCAATATCGGATTGTATTCCATGTTCGGCGCTCTTGCCCTGATTGCTTTGGGAACCGGACTTTTCAAGGGAAATCTGCAAGTAATGGTAGGTAATCTGTATGATGCTCCTGAGTATAGCGCGAAACGTGATACCGCTTTCAGTTTGTTCTATATGGCAATCAACATCGGCGCCCTGTTCGCTCCGACTGCCGCTACTGCCATGACCAACTATGTGTTGGGCAAAGCAGGCTTCAGCTATGTGCCCCAGATACCTTCTTTGGCACACCAGTTCCTGGACGGTACGATTACCGCCGAAGGTGAGGCCACACTGACTGCCATGCAGACCGCACAGAATTTCACAGGAAGTATGGCTGATTTCTGTACTACCTATATTGATAAATTGTCTGAAGCCTATAATTATGGTTTCGGTGTAGCTTGTATCTCACTGGTTGCCTCTATGGCTATTTATGTTATTTTCCGTTCTACATTCAAACATGCCGATTACAACTCCAAGCAGGCTAAACCGGCCAATGTACACGAAGAAGAGCTGACTCCCGCACAGACCAAAGAACGCATCGTCGCTTTGTTACTGGTATTCGCTGTGGTTATTTTCTTCTGGATGGCATTCCATCAGAACGGTCTTACCATGACCTTCTTCGCCCGTGACTACACGGCACATGAGGTAACCGGTCTGGATCGCCTTGGCTTCAGCGTATGGAATCTGGCTCTGCTTATTGTAACCGTTTATGCAGGTTTCTCACTGTTCCAGTCCAAGACAGGCAAGGGCAAATTGATTTCAGGCGTTATTGCTACCTTGGCTCTTGTGGTTTTAGGAGTCAATTATGGTACTATGGACCCTACATTGCCTATCCTTCCTCAGATTTTCCAACAGTTTAACCCCTTCTTCGTTGTCGCTCTGACTCCGGTATCACTGGCAGTATTCGGTTCATTGGCAAAGAAAGGAAAAGAGCCATCAGCTCCGCGTAAAATCGGTATCGGTATGGTGATTGCCGCAGTAGGTTTCATGTTGCTGGCATTCGGCTCATTCGGTCTGCCTACTCCTGCCGAAGTAGAAGCCAATGGTATTGCCGAGAGCGCGTTGGTTTCACCCAACTGGCTGATCTCGACTTATCTGGTATTGACTTTTGCCGAATTGTTCCTGTCACCGATGGGTATCTCATTTGTTTCCAAGGTAGCTCCTCCCAAGTATAAAGGCGCTATGATGGG
>ERZ772872.3024-NODE-3024-length-12880-cov-81.241092_pt1 | contig 12880 bp, 9 predicted proteins | sample MGYA00512132_ERZ772872 | MGnify/ENA primary metagenome ERZ772872 (study PRJEB29015, sample SAMEA2737724) | human gut metagenome | biome: human gut; feature: human-associated habitat; material: faeces | place: China | collected 2012 ...
TCTATCCACAAAAAACATAAAAACATCTTTTCTGTACCCCACAGACACAAGCAATGCCGAAAGCCTTTGTTTTCAAGGGTTTTCGGCTTTTTATTTTTGTCAAAAACGAGAAAAACGAAAAAACCGCAGTTTTTCATTGGCTGTTTTTCCGTCTGCCAATGGAATTTATGACTGATGTCGTCCGCCTTTCGGGCGGATTTTTTTATGTTACCCGATGCGTATTTTTATGATTGAAAAATTTAAAACGTGCAAAAGTGCGCATTTACGGGTCAATAATATTGCATATTAGATAACAAAACGGGCACACTATAAGCACAAACGCTGAATTTTATTGCGCGATATTGACTGCATTTGAACGTTTTTGTATAATTAAGGCACAACAGAGATATCGGAGGTGTGAATATGCTTACAACCGACAGAAGAGCGCAGATACTTGAAATTCTGCGTCAGAACGGCTCGGTTACCGTTTCAAAGCTTGCCGAAAAATTCGAAACAAGCGAATCTACGATAAGGCGTGACCTTTTGGCTCTTTCCCAGCTCGGGAAAATAAACAAGGTTCACGGCGGCGCGACTGTTCTCGGGCAGGAATTTCTCCACAACGAGGAGGATTTCAACAAAAAATCGCTGATGAACATAAACGAAAAGGAAGTAATAGCAAAATATGCCGCATCGCAGATAAATGATGATGATTTCGTTTTTATCGACGCAGGCACAACCACCTTTCTTATGACCAAATATATTTCCTCTTCCAAAGCAACCTTTGTAACCAACGGAATCGCCCACGCAAAGGAGCTGACGGCCAATGGCTGCAAGGTTTTTGTTATCGGCGGTGAATTAAAAAGCACAACCGAGGCAATCATAGGCTTAGTAGCCGCTTCAAATCTTCAGAAATATAACTTTTCAAAAGCGTTCATCGGAACAAACGGAGTCAGCGAAAAGCAGGGCTTTACAACCCCGGACACCGAGGAGGCAATGCTAAAAGCCGTTGCCATGGAGCGCAGCTTTGTAACCTATGTGCTTTGCGACCACACAAAGTTCGGAAAAGTTTCGGCGGTATCATTTTCACCGGTTGCGGCGGCGTGTATAGTCTGCGACAAATGCGATGACGAACAGCTTAAATCAAAAACGGTAGTGAAGGAGGTAACTGCTTAATGGTTTACACCGTTACTCTGAATCCGGCTCTCGACTATGTGATGAAGCTCAAAGCTCTCAGAACCGACGACATAAACCGTACGGACGGCGAAGAAATCTATTACGGCGGAAAAGGCATCAACGTGTCGGTCATACTCACACAGCTCGGAATTCCCAACACGGCACTCGGCTTTCTCGGAGGCTTTACCGGAAAAAAGCTTGAAGAAATGCTCAAAAACGACAATGTTAGCTGCGACTTTAATTATCTTAAAAACGGCGATACGAGAATAAACGTCAAAATCAAGGCCGACAAGGAAATTGATTTGAACGCCTGCGGCCCCGAAATCACAAAAGAGGATATGCAGAGCTTTTTAAGAAAGCTTGACGGCATAAAGAGCGGTGATTATCTTATCCTCGCAGGCTCTATCCCGAATACCCTCCCCGATGACATTTACGAGCAAATACTTGAGAGAGTCGGCGACAGAAATATAAACTGCGTGGTTGACGCAACGGGCGATTTGCTCAAAAACGTGCTCAAATACAAACCGTTTTTAATAAAGCCGAATCATCACGAGCTCGGCGACCTGTTCTCGGCCCAGATAAAGAGTGATGACGACATTGTGAAATATTCGAAAAAGCTTCAGGAAATGGGTGCTAAAAACGTGCTTGTTTCAATGGCAAAGGACGGCGCAATGCTTACGGACGAAAACGGATGCGTCCACAAAATAGGCAACGCAAAGGGCAAGCTCATAAACTCCGTCGGTTGCGGAGACAGTATGGTAGCAGGCTTTACGGCAGGATATATCAAGACTGCCGACTATTCATACGCTTTAAGACTCGGCTCGGCGTGCGGAAATGCAACGGCCTTTTCCGAAAAGCTTGCAACCCGTGAAGAAATTGAACGCGTCTTTAACGCGGAGTATAAATAAGGAGGAATACTTATGAAAATCATCGACTTATTAAAAAAAGATGCGATTGCTCTTAATGTTTCTCTCACCGACAAGGAAGAGGCAATCGACAAGCTGATTTCCCTGCACGAAAAGGCAGGAAATCTTGCCGACAAGGCGGCGTACAAGGAGGCTATCCTTGCAAGAGAGGCTCAGGGCTCGACCGCAATCGGAGAAGGAATTGCCGTTCCGCACGCAAAATCGGACAGCGTAAAGACTCCCGGTCTTTCGGCGATAACGGTTCCGAACGGCGTTGATTACGGTGCCCCCGACTCCAAGCCCTCGGACATTTTGTTTATGATTGCCGCTCCCGTTGACGGAGATTTACATCTCGAAATACTCTCCCGTCTTATGGTAATGCTTATGGAACCGGAATTTTGCGCGGCTCTACGGGGCGCAAAAACGACGGACGAATTCTTGGAAATAATCGACAAAAAGGAAGCGGAGAAATACCCCGAGGAAGCGGTAAAGCCCGAAGTAAAGCCGAAGGGTTACAGAATACTCGCAGTTACAGCCTGTCCGACGGGCATAGCGCATACCTATATGGCGGCAGAGGCACTTGAAAAAGCGGGCGAAAAATTAGGCTATCCGCTCAAAGCCGAAACCAACGGCTCCGGCGGCGCTAAAAACGTGCTCACAAAAAAGGAAATCGAAGAATGCGACGGAATAATCGTTGCCGCAGATAAAAACGTCGAAATGGCACGTTTCGACGGCAAGCCGGTTGTAAAGACCTCGGTTTCAAACGGAATAAACAAGCCCGAGGAGCTTATCAAAAGAATCGTTGACGGAAAAGCCGCGATATATCACGCCGCCGAAAGTGAAAAGCAACCTATTGATGACGACGAAAAGGAAAGCGGTTGGCACAAGCTTTATAAGCATCTCATGAACGGTGTTTCGCATATGCTCCCGTTCGTTGTCGGCGGCGGAGTTCTCATAGCTCTCGGCTTCCTGTTCGATACGCTTGCAGGCAATGCCGATGTCGGCGGAACCTTCGGCTTCACAAGTCCCGTTGCGGCAATTGTGTTCTGGATAGGCAAAGCGGCATTTGCGCTTATGCTCCCCATTCTTTCGGCTTATATCGCATCGTCCGTTGCCGACAGACCGGGTCTTTTGCCCGGTATGATAGGCGGCGTATTTGCGGCAAACGGTTACACCTTCAGCTCGCTGATTGAAAACCAAAGTCTTGCCGGAGACGACAAAGCGGTGTCGGGCTTTCTCGGCGCTCTGCTCGCAGGCTTCCTTGCCGGTATTATTGTAAATCTCCTCAAAAAGGCATTTTCTTGGCTTCCGAAATCAATGGACGGAATAAAGCCCGTATTTATCTATCCTCTTTTCGGCACGCTTATCATGGGCCTTCTTATGTGTCTTGTAAACCCCGTTATAGGCGTTGTCAACTCCGCTCTTTCCTCGTTCCTCTCGTCGCTCGGCGATACAAGCAAAATACTCCTTTCCATAGTACTTGCGGCAATGATGGCAACGGATATGGGCGGCCCGTTCAACAAGGCGGCTTATGTTTTCGGCACGGCTGCAATAGCCGACGGCAACACATGGATTATGGCGGCTGTTATGATAGGCGGTATGGTTCCCCCGATTGCAATCGCTCTTTCGACAACCTTCAACAAGAAGAAGTGGACATCGGAAGAAATCAAATCAGGCCCCGTAAACTATCTTATGGGTCTGTGCTTCATTACGGAGGGTGCTATCCCCTACGCCGCTTCCGACCCGGTCAGAGTTATCCCCTCATGCTTAGTAGGCTCTGCTGTCGCAGGTGCTCTTACATCACTGTTCAACGTTACATGCCCCGCACCTCACGGCGGAATCTTCACATTTATAGTATGCGACCACCCGCTTCTCTATATCGTAGCCCTTATTGCAGGCTCGGCTGTCGGAGCGCTGATGCTCGGTCTTCTTAAAAAGGATCGTAAAGAATCCGTATAACAAACAATCAAAAACCGTGCCGAGGGGCATTATCCTCTCGGCAGGTATCAAACATAAGGAGAATTATTATGGTACAGAAAACTTTTACAATCACTAATAAAATGGGACTTCATATGCGTCCGGCAAACACCTTTGTAACGGAAATGTCTAAATTCTCTTCGGAAGTTGACATTGTTTTCGGAGGTAAAAGGATCAACGGCAAGAGCATTATGAATATAATGGCAGGCTGCATCAAATGCGGAAGCGAAATCACCGTAGAGTGCAACGGTGCAGACGAAAACGAAATGCTCAAAAAAGCCGAAGAGCTTATCACATCGGGCTTCGGCGAAGAATAATATTGCCGCGGCTTAATGAAAGGGTGGGTTTAATGCTTAAAGGAATCGGCGCATCTCAAGGCTTCGGAATCGGCAAGGCCGTTGTTATAAGGGACACAAACCTTGACTATTCATCCGTAAAATTTACCGATTCGGATCATCAAAAAAAGCGTCTGCACTCGGCAGTCGCCGACTTTTCCGACGAAACAAAATCACTTGTGGCGGAGCTTAAAAAGAATGCCGGAAATAAAGAGGCGGAGATACTCGAGGGACATCTTGTTATGCTTGAGGACCCGTTTATGCTCGCACAGATGGAAGAAGCAATCGACAACGGCTCTGTTGCCGAAGCGGCGGTTGACAGCATATGCACGATGTTTATCAATATGTTCTCCGGCGTTGACGACGAGCTTACGCGCCAACGCGCCTCGGATGTAAAGGATATAAGAGACAGCCTTTTGCGCATTCTTCTGGGTGTAAAAAGTGTGGATATTTCATCCGTACCGAAGGGCTCTGTTCTCATCGCCAAGGATTTCACCCCGTCCATGACGTCACAAATAAACAGGGAAAATGTTTCCGCAATTATCACCGAGGTCGGCGGCGTTACGAGTCACAGCGCAATACTCGCCCGTGCCATGGGCATACCCGCCGTTTTGTCGGTCGTCAATGCGGTTGAAAAAATCTCGGACGGCGATATGATTATTGCAGACGGTTTCAAGGGGAAAGTATTTACCGACCCCACAGAGGAAGAGCTTGAAGAATACAAAACCAAGCAGGCGGCATATCTGAAGGAAAAAGAAAGCCTCAACGAATACTTCTCAAAAGAAACCGTTACAAAATCCGGCGTAAAAAAGCATGTGTACGGCAACATCGGCAAGGCTGAGGACGCACAGAACGTATTGCAAAACGGCGGCGAGGGCATAGGGCTCTTCAGAACGGAATTTCTGTTTATGGACAGAGCCTCTCTTCCCACGGAGCAGGAGCAGTACGAAGCATATTCAACCGTCGCAAAGATAACGGACGGCAAGGAGGTTATCATTCGCACACTCGATATAGGCGGAGATAAAGCGATAGATTACCTTAAAATCGAAAAAGAGGACAACCCGTTTCTCGGGCACCGCGCGATAAGATACTGCCTTGACAACCCTAAAATTTTCAAAATTCAGCTTCGTGCGATTCTCCGCGCAGCGGTTTTCGGAAACATAAAGGTTATGCTTCCGCTTGTAACGACACTTGACGAGGTTCGCAGAGCAAAAGCCCTTATCGAAGAATGCAAAGATGAGCTTAAAAATGAGGGTCTTAAATTCGCCGACATTCCCGTGGGCGTTATGATAGAAACTCCGTCGGCGGCAATAATTTCCGATTTGCTTGCAAAAGAGGTTGATTTCTTTTCCATCGGCACAAACGACCTGACGGGCTACACCATGGCTGTTGACAGAGGAAACGCCGCTGTTTCAAAGCTGTATGACCCGATTCAGCCTGCGGTTCTGCGCCTTATCGAAACGACGATCAAAAACGCCAAAAAGGCAGGCATCCCCGTCGGAATGTGCGGAGAAGCGGCAGCCGATACACGTCTTATTCCCTTGCTTTGCAAATGGGGGCTTGACGAATTTTCGGTAACGCCCTCTTCGATTTTGCACACAAGAAAAAGTATATGCGAATGCGAATAACGGCGAAACTCCCGCATCTTATTTTATATAATCAAGCAGCAAAGCCCTCGTGAAGCACCTCAAAACAATATATTTTGATACAGAAACGGCCAAAACCCCTCGGATATGCGTCTGCATTATCCGAGGGGTTTAGTGCATTATTATATGAAAAATCGTTTATTTTAAGCAAATCCTACTCATAACGTGCTAATAATTAACATTATCTTGCTTTTTTGTATGCTATATGATATTATTGGTATGCATACTAATAATATTATAAACAGGTGATATATTTGCGTAGAAACAGCAGTGAAACAAAAAGAAAAATCTTAACGGCGTGCGTTCGGTTGTTTTTGGAGGAGGGCTACAAAAGCACCTCCGTCAGTCGAATAGTCGAGGAAGCAGGCGTCGCAAGGGGCAGCTATTTAAATCTGTTTCCGACCAAGGACAAAATCTTGCTGGATTTGACCGAATCGATGTTCGGCGGTCAATTTGACGTGGCGAGGAGCATTGCGGACAAAAAGCTGCCGCCCGTATACGCCTATGCGGTGGAAACATCTCTTCAGCTCACGCTGACGGAGCTTAACGAAAACCTGCGAGAAATCTATATTGAAGCATATTCTCAGCCCGACACGGCGGAATTCATCTATCTGCACACCACGGCGGAATTAAAGCAGATTTTCGGAGCAAATTTCCCCGATTACAGTGAAAGTGACTTTTACGAAATGGAAATCGGCACGGCAGGACTTATGCGTAACTATATGGCTCGCAAATGTGATATTCATTTCCCGTTGGAGCGCAAGCTCAGCAGGTTTCTGGAGGCATCAATGAGAGTATATCGTGTACCGGAGGAAGAACAGGCAAAGGTGCTTGCTTTTATCGGCTCGATTGATATTCGGGAGCTTGCCGTCACGGTTATGCATAAGCTGTTTGCCATGCTTGAAATGAAATATGACTTTAAGCTGTCTACGGACGGCGAAACGGAGTAGATAAGATAAAAGCAGAAAAAAACTACTCACAGCTACGCTTTTGCCTCTTTGCATCGCTTTTATCGCAGGATACGGCGAAACGGCAAAAACGGTAACGTATTATAATATCGCAATCATTGCTCTTGACTGAGTCTATCCACACAATAAACGGAGGTAACGAGAAATGAAGAAACGAAGCTGCAGCATTATCATTGCACTTTGCACCGTACTTTGCATTGTATTTACTGCCGGATGCGGCAAAACGGTAAAAACCGACGCCGCACTGCCTGAGGTGCGCAATAGCGGCACGGCGATCCAATGGAGATACCCCGCCGAAGAAGAATGGCGTGACCTTGTGGCGCTTACCGAGCTGCGAGGTGCTGCCGGGGAAAACGGCAAGGACGGAGCAGACGGAAAGAACGGTGTCGACGGAAGAAACGGTACAAACGGAAAAGACGGCATTAACGGCACCGACGGAAAGAACGGCATTGACGGAAAGAACGGCACCGACGGAAAGAACGGCATTGACGGAAAGAACGGCATTGACGGAAAGAACGGTATTGACGGCAAAGACGGTGTCGACGGAAAAAACGGTCTTGACGGCAAAGACGGTACCGACGGAAAGAACGGTCTTGACGGCAAAGACGGCAAAGACGGGATTAACGGCAAGGACGGTGTCGACGGAAAGAACGGTCTTGACGGCAAAGACGGTGTCGACGGCATTAACGCCAAAAACATAGAGGTGCGGCGAGCCGAATCCTACATACAGTGGCGTTACGAGGGCGAAGAGTGGCAAAATCTTGTTGCGATAGCCGATATAGAGGGCCCCGCCGGACAGAACGGAACGGACGGTGCAAACGGAAAAACTCCGGAATTTCGCGTAAGCGAAAATATCCTGCAATGGCGTTATGTCGACGATGAAATATGGCTGAACCTATACGATCTTACCGCATTAAAAGGTGCTGATGGCAGAGACGGCGCTGATGGCAGAGACGGCGCCGCCGGAAAAGACGGAACAAACGGACAAAACGGCTCTGACGGCAAAGACGGTAAAACACCTTTTATCGGCGAAAACGGCAACTGGTGGTTCGGAGAAATCGACACCGGCATCAAGGCGGCAGGCATAGACGGCACAGACGGTGTTAACGGCACAGACGGCGAAAAGGGAGACAAGGGCGACAAAGGTGACCCCGGCGAAAAAGGCGACAAGGGGGATAAAGGTGATAAAGGCGACAAGGGCGACGCCGGTCAGAACGGCAGCTGTTCGGGATATTTTTACGGAGAGGCAAACTCTCCGAGAACAGTACTGAATAACAGTCGTGTCAATATTTCTGTCTACGAAAAAATAAACAAGGGCGGCTTGATTTCATCCTACCGGAATAATATTACACTCAAAAAAGGACATATTTACAATGTCTGCTTAAGCGGTTCTCTCGAAGTTGGTTCAAACGAATTCAACAACAGCGGCAATTACTCTATTCAGATGACAGACGGTTATGATGACGATCTGTGCAGGGAGCTTACACGAATAAAAAGAGACGGGGCAAAAATACCGTATACCAATGATCAACATTCCTTTAATTTCAACAGAATGTATGATGCGTCAAATAAAGACATTACATTGCAGTTGTGGTTTGAAAATTCGGCATACAATACTTATCTCGGTGGCTTCAGAGGTACCATTACAATAACCGCTCTTGACTGAGCCGACATACACGAAAACGGAGGTAATAGAATATGAAAAAACGAATACTCAGTATCCTGCTCGCCCTATGTATGCTGTTCTGCCTTGTGCCGACTACGGCGTTTGCCGCGGGTGAGACAAACAGGAAAGTCGAAACGGAACAAGAGCTGGTCGCCGCTTTGGCGGACGGTACGGCGGATGTCATCCGGCTGACGAAGGATATCGACATCAGCAACTCCCTGACCATCCTCCGCAAGGTCACCCTCGATCTCAACGGCTATGTTCTGAAAATGACCGGCAGCGGCAGCGTTATTATCCTCGATAATAAGAGCGGCACCACCGGCGACCTGACCCTTATCGACAGCAATCCCACGGCGGAGCACAAATTCAAGGTTAACGGCGCAGAACCTTGGGTGCTGGACGACAGCGGTACAGAGACCGTCTATGGTGGCATCATCACAGGCGGCACGGGCAGCCGGATCTTCTTCTCCAACGGGGTGGGAGGCGGCGGCGTGATCATCGGCAGCGGCGCACTCACCATGAACGGCGGCAATATCGTCGGCTGCATAGCCAATAGAGGCGGTGGCCTGTTCCTCTCAGACGGTTCGTTCACCATGAACGCCGGCAGCATTGTCGGCTGCTCAACACCTGACAGATTAACGACCGGAGAGGCCTTTCACGGCGGCATATACGCTTTTGGTCCGATGGCGAACGGAGACACAACCGGCGTGATCACGTTGACCGGCGGCCTGATCAAAAACAACGGCAGATACGCTATCAATGCTGCGTATATGACCACAATTTACGCCAACGGCGGCGAGGTATACGGTGAGGTTCACCTAAATCAGGCATGTAAGATCACCTGTCTTGCAGAAGATAACGGTATTACCGCCTTCAAAGGCAAGACGGTGATCGGCGGAACTTCCAGTGTAAATCCAAGCCATGTTGACTGGGGCCTCTTCTACGGCGGTCTGTATATTTACGGCAATACGACCGGCGTCATCGTGACCTACAAGGACGGCGACAGTGAATACGCAAAGCAGGTTCTGCCCTCCGGCACTCTCGCGACGCGTCCTGATGCTCCCGCCGCCACACCGGGCTATACCTTCGGTGGCTGGAACAAGGCCGACGGCACGGCGTGGGATTATGCAAGCGATAAAGTCACCGATAACATAACATTGTATGCAAAATGGGCAGCGAACACCTACACGATTACCTTCGACACCGCCGGCGGCAGCGAGATTGCTCCGATTACGCAGGACTACGGCACGGTAATTACCGCACCTGAAGCCCCGACAAGAGAAGGATATACCTTTAAGGGATGGGATAAGGAAATCCCCGAAACCATGCCGACGGAGAATATAACGGTTAAAGCACAATGGGAAATCAATCAGTATACAATAGCCTTTGATACGGCAGGCGGCAGCGAAATCGCACCCATTACACAGGACTACGGCACGGCAATTACCGCCCCTGCCGACCCGACAAGAGAGGGCTACACCTTTATCGGCTGGGATACGGAGATTCCCGCGACCATGCCTGCCGAGAATATAACGCTTAAAGCGAAATGGAAGGATATTGAAAAGCCCACGGGCGAAATTATCATAGGCACAAATAAATGGCGCGAATTCTTAAACAAGCTGACCTTCGGTCTGTTCTTTAAGGACACGCAGACGGTGACGATAAACGCCTCCGATAACAGCGGAACCGTGTTTATCTCCTATTTGGTGACCGATCGGGATCTTTCCGAGGCGGAGCTTCAATCTCTCGTATTTAGCGGATATGAGGAGCCGTTTTGCATAGACCCCAATGGGGAATATATTGTTTATGCAATGCTTGTTGACGAGAGCATGAACATAACATACCTTCGTTCCGACCGCATAACGCTTGACAACGTTCTGCCTGTAATCGGCGGCATTGAGGACGGCAAGACCTATTGCGAGGCACAGACGGTTACAATTGACGAGAAGTATATAGATACGGTTACCGTAAACGGCACAAAGGTCACGCTTGATGAAAACGGCGGCTTTACTCTCTCTCCTGCGGACGGCGAACAGAAAATCGTTGTCACCGACAAGGCGGGCAACACCGCCGAGATGACCGTAACGGTCAACGACGGGCACACCTTCGGTGAATGGGTATCGAACGGCGACGGCACGCATAGCCGTGAATGTACCGTGGACGGCTGCAACGGCTTTGAAACAAAGGAATGCTCCGGCGGCAAGGCAACCTGCACCGAAAAAGCGGTATGCGAGGTTTGCGGCAAAGCCTACGGAGAGCCTGACCCGAAGAACCACACCGACTTAAAGCACATCGATGCAAAGGCGGCAACTAAGACTGCCGAGGGCAATATCGAGTATTGGTACTGCGGCGGCTGTGATAAGTATTACAGCGACAAAGACGGTATAAACGAAATTAAAAAGGCCGACACCGTAACGGCTAAGCTGCCGGGCGATCCGAAGTCTCCCCGAACAGGCAATGCAAGCGACCTCGCTTTATGGATTTCCCTGCTGTTTGTCAGCGGCGGAGCTTGCACGGCTATTACCGGGAAACGCAAAAAGTCATATCGACCCGGAGGTAACGCAAAATGAGAAAACGACTACTAAGCATCCTGCTCGTCTTTTGTATGATGATGAGCTTTATGCCGATGATGGCAAGTGCAATTGAGATTTACATTGACTTGAAAATTGTCGGTCAGGCAAATTTAACGCTCGAGGTTGTGTCGGGCGATAGCATTGACAATATCAAGGAGAAAATTCGTGATAAAACAGGCTTTTCTCCCGATGCGCAAAGACTATTTTTCGGCGAAAAAGAGCTTGAAAACGGACGCACGATGGCAGATTACAATATTCATAAGGAAAGCACGCTGCGCTTGCGTCTGCAAAAGACGATACAGAACGGCACAGACGCACTGAATAAAACTGTAAACACAGCGAGCGCACCGACCGTGTATTTCGGGCAAAGCCAAGAAAATAAGCCTGCCGCATGGCGAGTTATCGGCTATGACGGAAACGGTGTTACAAGCGCACAGGGGGATATGACCCTGCTTGCAGCGGGCAGCATGGGAGAAGCTGTGTTTGACAACGATTGCTCTAGCAACGAATATGCGCCGAGTGATTTGAAAACCGCAATAGACGCGCTTGCCGGAAAGCTGACGACAAAAGAAAATGCTGCCGTAAAGAAACGGACGCTTACAAGCGGAAGTCACAACGGAGAAAATACCGACTGTGTAGCAGGAGGGCAGGTGGATAACGCTGTATTCTGGCCGCTTTCCTCAAAAGAGGCAAATGCGGTAAAAGAGGATTTGCGTGTCGTGGATCCCGAGCATCCGACTTGGGCGACAAGCCATTGGTGGCTGCGCTCCCCCGGCTCCCATGCTTATTATGTCGCCGTCGTGGATCCTGATGGTTCTGTCCACTACTCTGGGTACACTATTCGCATCTACCGAACGCGGGGTGTTCGTCCCGCTTTTAACCTAAATCTGAACTCTGTCCTCTTCACATCCGCCGCCGCGGGCGGAAAGCCCGACGGAGGGCTGACCGCAGTTTCCGCATACAGCGGCAACGAGTGGAAGCTGACCCTTTTAGATAGTAGCCGCAATTTTGCCGTAACGGAAACAACCGCCAGCGGCGACCCCGGCGATACCGTTACGCTGCATTACACCGGGGCGACCGCAGGGACAAATGAATATATCTCTGTCATCCTGGCGGATAGCAGCGGCGCACGGTATTATGGCAGAGTAGCACAGCCTACTGCCGAAAGCGGAACGGTTGAAATCAAAATCCCGTCTGAGATTGCACCGGGCGACTATACCCTGAAGGTATTCAATGAACAGTATAACGGCGATTATAATACCGATTATGCAAGTAAGTTCACAGACATTGCGCTGACGGTTGAAAATCAGCCTGACGAGCAGTTTACCCTCACCCCCGGCGGCAGATATTATTTTGACCTTTCGGCGATGGGCATTCCCGGCACAGCAAACAGCGGAAACTCAGATGGTGCGGCTTCTTTGCCGGATACGTCGCTGCACTATGTTCCCTTTACCTATGTGGGAACGATAGAAGCCTACAAACTCACGTCTGCGACGGCAACCACCGAGGAATATGCAGAGCAGAACAAATACGCCCACAGCCTATTTGTGGCGGACTATGTCGTAACGAATAATGTAAGCTGGGATACCCTGAATACCGCAAATCTGATTTTCGGCAAGAACTACGCCGGCGGCGGCGTGGGCTATACACTGCGTGCG
>ERZ772872.3025-NODE-3025-length-12873-cov-3.801373_pt1 | contig 12873 bp, 9 predicted proteins | sample MGYA00512132_ERZ772872 | MGnify/ENA primary metagenome ERZ772872 (study PRJEB29015, sample SAMEA2737724) | human gut metagenome | biome: human gut; feature: human-associated habitat; material: faeces | place: China | collected 2012 ...
TTCCAGACACCACTCCGCCCATACCCTACACAATCATCAAATCCGCCCGCAGGACACTGGGGCTCGAGGTGCGGGACGGGAAAGTGACGGTGCGTGTACCGGACCGACTGCCGGAGCGGGAAGCCGAACGTTTCGTGGCAAAGCACACGGACTGGATTATAAAAAAGCTGTCCGAAGATAAGCAGCGACAGCAGCAAAAGTCGGCGTACCGGATTCCGGAGCCGCAGGAACTGACCCAAAGCCAGATAGAACAGATGAAGCTGGAATTTGAAACAAAGACAAAAAAATATGCGGCGCAGATGAATTTCACCTATGGAAGAATTACGATTCGCAACCAGCAGACCCGCTGGGGAAGCTGTAGCAGTAAGGGCAATTTGAATTTCAATTACAGGCTCTTTTTTCTGCCTGAGGAACTGCGGGATTATGTTATTGTGCATGAACTGGCGCATAGGCGGCAGATGAATCATTCTAAGTTATTCTGGGCAGAGGTGGAAAAGGTTCTGCCGGATTATAAAGTGCGCAGGCAGGCTTTAAAGCGGATTGTAATCTGAGCAATAGAAAACAAATAATTTTATTTTTTCCCCGATTTGCTTGCATTTTTTTAAACTTCATATTATGATAGAAAGCAATGAGATAAATGCGAGGAAAAAGAGGAGTAGACAGGCTTCTGCCGCAAGAGAGAACCATTCACGGGCTGGAAGGTGGTTTCGGATCAGAACTGTTGAAGGTAGCTTTGGAGCAGCACAGCTGAACACAGACGGCACAAGCGGCATGGTCTGGAAAGTAGGTAGTGACGTATCCTGCGTTAAAGGAGAATGAGGATTATGCGTTTCTTCTATATAATAGGTGTTATATCAGAAGTAATCGCATGATTGAACAAAGGTGGTACCGCGTTATATACGCCCTTTGCAGCAACGAAAGACGCTGTAAAGGGCGTTTTTTGTAAAAAGTTACAAAGAAAGGATTTTAACCCATGAGCAAAGAATTAGAGAAGAATTACAATCCTTCCGAAATTGAGGAAAGACTGTATCAGAAATGGCTGGATAAGAAGTATTTCCATGCTGAAGTAAACCGTGACAAGAAACCATTTACAATTGTTATGCCGCCTCCAAACATTACAGGTAAGCTGCATATGGGACACGCACTCGATAACACGATGCAGGATATCCTGATTCGTTTTAAGAGAATGCAGGGATATGAAGCACTCTGGGTTCCGGGAACAGACCATGCAAGTATTTCTACAGAAGTAAAGGTTACCAATGCCTTAAAAGATGAAGGAATTGATAAGCATGAACTCGGCAGAGAGGGCTTCTTAAAAAGAACATGGGAATGGAAAAAAGAATACGGCGGTACGATTACAAGCCAGTTAAGAAAAATCGGTTCTTCCTGCGACTGGGACAGAGAACGTTTTACCATGGACGAGGGCTGTTCAAAGGCAGTACAGGAAGTATTTATCAAATTATACGAAAAAGGACTCATTTACAAGGGTTCCCGTATTGTCAACTGGTGTCCGGTATGTAATACTTCCATTTCCGATGCAGAAGTAGAACATGAGGAACAGGCAGGACATTTCTGGCACATCAATTATCCGGTAGTTGGCGAAGAAGGCAGATTTGTTGAAATCGCAACGACCAGACCGGAAACACTGCTCGGCGACAGTGCGCTGGCTGTAAATCCAAACGATGACCGTTACAAGGATTTAGTCGGCAAAATGGTTGAACTGCCTTTAACAGACAGACAGATTCCGATTATTGCAGATGAATATGTTGATATGGAATTTGGTACAGGTGTCGTAAAGATTACACCGGCACATGACCCGAACGACTTTGAAGTCGGTAAGCGCCACAACCTTCCGGAGATTAACATTTTAAATGATGATGCAACCATTAATAATCTCGGCGGCAAGTACGCAGGCATGGACAGATATGAAGCCAGAAAAGCCATGGTGGCAGACCTGGACGCACAGGGCTTACTGGTTCGTGTAGAAGACCATGTACACAATGTAGGTACACACGACAGATGTAAGACAACGGTTGAACCGATGATTAAACAGCAGTGGTTCGTTAAAATGGACGAGCTGATTAAGCCTGCCGTAGAGGGCGTAAAGAACGGCGACATCGAATTAATGCCGGCTTCTATGGACAAGACTTATTTTAACTGGACAGACAATATCAGGGACTGGTGTATTTCAAGACAGCTCTGGTGGGGACACAGAATCCCGGCATATTATTGCAAGGACTGCGGCGAGATGACAGTTTCAAGAGAAGCAGTATGCTCCTGCCCGAAGTGCGGCAGTAAAAATGTAGAGCAGGACCCGGATACACTGGATACATGGTTCTCATCTGCATTGTGGCCGTTCTCAACACTGGGCTGGCCGGATAAGACACCGGAGCTGGAATATTTCTATCCGACAGATGTACTTGTAACTGGTTACGATATTATTTTCTTCTGGGTAATCCGTATGATTTTCTCAGGCTATGAGCATATGGGTGAAAAGCCGTTTGGCAAGGTATTATTCCACGGTCTTGTAAGAGATTCACAGGGCAGAAAGATGAGTAAGTCTTTAGGAAACGGTATTGACCCGCTGGAAGTTATTGATAAGTACGGTGCAGATGCACTCCGTTACACACTGATTACAGGAAATGCACCGGGTAACGATATGCGTTTCTACTGGGAAAGAGTTGAAGCGAGCCGTAACTTTGCAAATAAAGTATGGAATGCTTCCCGTTTCATTATGATGAATGACCCGGATAATAAAGTAAAGGCAACCGATGCACAGCCGGAGAATTTAACGGCGGCAGATAAGTGGATTCTTTCTAAAATGAACAATTTAATTCAGGAAGTAACAGATAATATGGAGAAATACGAACTCGGTATTGCTGTTGCGAAGTTAAATGATTTTATCTGGGAAGAATTCTGCGACTGGTATATCGAAATGGTAAAACCACGTCTGTACAATGACGAAGATACCACAAAGAAAGCGGCTATTTGGACATTAAAGAAGGTACTGATTGATGCATTAAAGCTGCTTCATCCATATATGCCGTTTATTACGGAAGAAATTTTCTGCAATATTCAGGACGAAGAAGAATCTATTATGATTTCTGCATGGCCGGTATATTCAGAAGCATTTAATTTTGCGGAAGATGAAAATGCAATCGAAACCATTAAGCAGGCAGTACGTAATATCAGAAATGTCCGTGCGGAAATGAACGTTGCGCCGAGCCGTAAGGCAAAGGTATTTGTTGTATCCGAAGATGCGAAGATTCGTGATATTTTTGAAAACGGTAAAGTCTTCTTTGCAACACTCGGTTATGCCAGTGAAGTGGTTATTCAGCAGGATAAGAGCGGAATCCCGGATGATGCCGTATCAACGGTTATCCCGGATGCAGTTATCTACATTCCGTTTGCAGAGCTTGTAGACATCGACAAAGAGATTGAACGTTTACAGAAGGAAGAAAAGAAGTTAAACGGTGAAATCGCAAGATGTAACGGTATGTTAAACAATGAGAAGTTTACATCCAAAGCACCACAGGCAAAGATTGACGAAGAAAAAGCAAAGCTTGAAAAGTATACACAGATGCTTGCACAGGTACAGGAACGTTTAAAGACACTTGTCAAATAAGCATACGGCTGATATACTAAAAATAGTTACTGAAAGTATAAGCAAACGCCGTGCAAACGGCAGAAAAGAGGTTGTTATGTCAGCAAAAAAGATGCATGCAATTCCATATGCACAGTTTTCAACAGAAATGCGCAGCGGTAAGATTATTAAAATCGATGACGGATTTACAAAGCTGTTAGGCTACACAGAAGACGATGTAAAGAATGGTCTGGTATTTAAGCAGTTTGTACCGGATTTAGAATACAGTGAAATTATTGCAGAATTAAGAGAGCAGTTTATTGAGAAAAAATATGCCTGCTATCGTCATGAGGTTGTATCAAAGACCGGAGAAATCCGCATGATTGTTGCATTTTTCACAATTCAGAACAAGCTGTTAAACGGTCACCGCGTACTGGAAGTCAGCGTTGCGGATATTACGGATTACACACATTTTCCTGAAACAAAATAAAAAATAACAGGCTGCACGGAAATTTTTAAAAGTTTCCGTGCGGCATTTTTCACACATCAAGCTTTGCTTGATGTTGGATAATTGGTTTTTGAGGAAAATGATTGTAGGAATGGAGATAAGGTTATGGAATTTCAGTTTTCTAAAAGAGCGGAAAGCTTTCAGCCCAATATTTTTAACATTTTAAATGAAAAAAGACAGGCGCTCATAGAAAGTGGAAAAAAGATATACAATATGTCTGTAGGAACACCGGACTTTCCACCGGCACAGCATGTATTGGACGTAGTCAGTGAAGCGGCAAAAAATCCGGAGGAATACAAGTATTCGCTGGGAGATACCGGGGAGCTGTTATCGGCTGTAGAGGGCTGGTATCAGAACCGCTACGGTGTTACCTTGCAGGATGATGAGATTTTATCACTGGCAGGCTCGCAGGAGGGCTTTGCCCATGTCGCACTGACACTGTGCGACCCCGGTGATGTGGTTTTAGTGCCGAATCCCGGCTATCCGGTATTTGAAGCGGGGCCTTTTTTAAACGATGCGAAGATTGCGTATTATGAGTTAGATAAGACAAAACATTACGCACCGGCATTGGATAAGATTCCAGAGGAACTTGCAAAAAAAGCAAAGATGATGGTGGTTTCTTATCCGCTCAATCCGACCTGCACCTGCATTGAAAAGGCAGATTACGAAAAGATTATTGCATTTGCAAAGAAGTATAATATTGCAATTATTCATGATAATGCGTATTCAGAGATTGAATATGACGGCAGAACGGGATTTTCATTCCTTTCCGTGCCGGGAGCTAAAGAGGTCGGCATTGAATTTAATTCGCTGTCAAAGACCTATAATCTGACGGGAATCCGCATTTCCTTTGCATTGGGAAATAAAGAGCTGATTCAGAAGTTTAAGACAGTCCGTTCACAGTTTGACTACGGAACGAGCTTTATTGTGCAGAAGGCGGCTGTTGCTGCACTGACAGGTCCACAGGACGGAGTAAGAAAGCAGTGTGCGGCTTATGAAGAGCGCAGGGATGCGCTGTGCGGCGGTTTAAACGGCATCGGCTGGCAGGTTCCGTATTCAGAAGGTACGATGTTTGTATGGGCGCCGCTTCCAAAGGGATATACCTCATCAGAAAAGTTCTGCATGGATTTACTGGAAAATACAGGGGTGCTTTGCACGCCGGGCAGTGCATTCGGAAGCGAGGGCGAAGGTCATGTGCGTTTTGCGTTGGTACTTCCGCCGGAAGAAATTAAAAAGGCTGTAGAAGCAGTAGGAGCGTGGTTATGAAAGATACCGTATATTTTATTGTGATATCGTTAATCATGGTTGTGATGGCATATTTTGTGGCATTTGGCTGTGAGAAGCTGATTGAAAAGAAAACTCATGTCAAATTTTCATCGGAAAAGACGAAGGTCAACAAGCTGGTGATTATGGCAATGCTTTCTGCGGTGGCAGTGGTATTGATGTATTTTGATTTTCCGCTGGTATTTTTAGCGCCGGGATTTTATAAGCTGGATTTCAGTGAAGTTCCGGTTTTAATCGGTTCATTTTTATTAGGACCGTGTGCGGGTGTCATTATTGAAGCCGTCAAAGTGTTACTGCATATGTGTCTGAAAGGAACGACCACGGCATTTGTCGGGGATTTTGCCAATTTCATCTTAGGCTGTGCGTATGTTGTACCGGCGGCAGTGATTTATCATTTACATAAAACGAAAAAAATGGCGGTTGTATCACTGATAGCAGGCAGTGTTATTTTAATTATCAGCGGAACACTGTTAAATGCCTTTTATCTGCTGCCGAAATATTCGCAGTTATACGGTATGCCGGTTTCGGCATTTATTGAAATGGGCAGTAAGATTAACGGTTCAATCCACAATCTTTTTTCGTTTGTTGCACTGGCAGTTGCACCGTTTAATTTGATAAAATCAGTGATTGACGGCGTAGTGACATTTGTTTTGTACAAATATTTAAGCAGACATTTAAAGGAAACGGTATAAATTTTCAAAAAGATGTCCATACTGTAGAAGAAATCTTTTAACGTGTGGAGGTTCTTATGAAAAAATGTAAACTGGCACTGGTCGGGTTACTGCTTGTACTGAGTATGGGCGTACTTGTAGCGTGCGGAAATGAAAAAAATGAAGAAACCGGGAGTAATACTGATTCAGGAAACAACCATGAGTCAACCGGTGTGATTGAAGAAATTGTAACTGATGCGGCAACCGGTGTGAAGGATGCGGTTACGGAAGCCGGTACAATTTTAGAAGATGCCGGACGCGGTGTGGAGGATTTGTTTAGCGGAAATGCCGAGGAGCAGATGACTGATTCCACACTGGAACAGACAATGCCAAGATAGGCAGTATCATAGACGAGTTGTAAAAGACATGAGTTTTTCGTAAAGCTCATGTCTTTTGCCGTTGGGAACATGGCACTTATCATTGTGATTTTAGTGTCAGAACAGTTTTGGTGCTGGACAGGCGGTGCGGATTTGTAGACATCAGGGCATGAGATATGATATACTGTGAGCATGTCGTGCGCCGTGCCGGAGAAAATCGGAAGGAAGTGCTGTGCGGCATGAACAGACAGCGAATATAGGATTGCAGAAATGAGGAAGGTGCTTTATGAAGCATGGATATGTAAGAGCAGCGGCGCTGACACCGGTTATCCGGGTGGCGGACTGCGAATATAATACACAGCAGGTATTAGAAGGCATGAAGGAGGCATTTGCAAAAAAGGCGAAGGTTGCCGTATTTCCGGAAATGTGTCTGACGGGATATACCTGCAATGATTTATTTTTACAGGAAGTATTAATAAACGGTGCATTAGAGGGCTTGGAAAAACTGGTTGCATCATCGAAAGAAATGCCGGGCATGGTCAATGTAGTCGGACTTCCGTTTACCTATGCGGGAAAACTCTACAATGTGGCGGCAGTTTTCTGTGGCGGAAAATTATTGGGGCTTGTGCCGAAGAAATTCCTGCCAAACTACGGTGAATTTTATGAAAGAAGACAGTTCACACCGGGTTTTGAAACGTGTGTAACGGTTGAAATATCTGGACAGCGTGTTCCGTTTGGCATGAATCAGTTATTTGTATGCAAAAATATGAAGAATTTTGTAATTGCGGCAGAAATCTGTGAGGATTTGTGGACACCGAATCCGCCGGTAACGGCACATGCCATGCATGGCGCAACGGTGCTTGTAAACTGTTCTGCCAGCAATGAAACGATTGGCAAGGCATCATACCGCAGGGAACTGGTAAAGGGCGAGTCGGCAAGACTGGTGAGTGCCTACATTTATTCGAGTGCAGGCGAGGGCGAATCCACGCAGGATATTGTCTTTAGCGGACACAACCTGATAGCGGAAAACGGAACACTGCTTTCAGAGGCAGAGAAATTTGCCAATCAGAATGTGTATGCCGATATTGATTTGGAAAGAATTGCATTTGAAAGAAGAAGAATGTCTACATTTACGGTGGATACAGACTGTTCCGGCTATACGGTGACGGAATTTGAAACGGTCGTGGAGGATTTGGATTTAATCCGGTATTTTGACAAAGCGCCGTTTGTGCCGTCAGATATAGCGGAACGTAACAGCCGATGTGAGGAAATTTTAGATATTCAGACATACGGACTGAAAAAACGTCTGGAGCATACAAAGTGCAAGAGTGCCGTTATCGGTATTTCCGGTGGACTGGATTCCACACTGGCACTGCTTGTAACCGTACGTGCATTTGATTTGCTGGGGCTGGACAGAAGCGGTATTACGTGCGTGACAATGCCGTGCTTCGGTACAACAGACAGAACGTATGGCAATGCAGTGACATTGACGAAAAGACTGTCCTGTACACTTCGTGAAATTAATATCAAAGCGGCGGTACATCAGCATTTTGCGGATATCGGACACGATGAGAGCCTGCACAATGTAACCTATGAAAACGGACAGGCAAGAGAGCGTACACAGATTTTAATGGACATTGCAAACCAGACAAACGGCATGGTTATCGGAACCGGCGATATGTCCGAGCTGGCACTCGGCTGGGCAACATATAACGGCGACCATATGTCGATGTACGGTGTCAATGTTTCAATTCCAAAGACACTTGTGCGTCATTTGGTACGGTATTATGCGGATAACTGTAAGGATAAGGAATTGTCTGATACATTGCTTGATATTTTAGACACACCGGTCAGTCCGGAACTGCTTCCGCCGCAGGAAGACGGAACGATTGCGCAGAAGACCGAAGATTTGGTCGGTCCGTATGAATTACATGACTTTTATCTGTATCATATGCTGCGTTTCGGGGTACAGCCTAAGAAGCTGTTCCGTATTGCAAAGATTGCATTTGACGGTGAATATGCGCCGGAGGTAATTTATAAGTGGCTTCGGACATTTGTATGGCGCTTTTTTGCACAGCAGTTTAAACGCTCGTGTCTGCCGGACGGTCCAAAGGTGGGCAGTGTCGCCGTTTCGCCGAGAGGTGATTTGCGTATGCCAAGTGATGCGGCGGTGCAGTTATGGATAAAGCAGTTAGATGATATCCGGGAAGAATATCATTTTTAATTTACTATGAAAAGAGCGGCAGAAGACCGCATGAATGGAGGACATGAAAAATGGTAAAGAACAACCGGCCACAAAACCAGCAGGAACAAAAAGTAGTGACCAAGTATGACAGGAAAGTACAGAAACGAAAAGAAGCACAGCGCAAGGCAGAGCAGGATAAAAAAATAGCCGTATTTGCCTGCATTGCGGCGGTAGCGGCAATTATCGTGATAGCAGTGTGTGTTGCGGTATCCAATTATACAAAGGTGCATAAGAAATTTATCGAAGTCGATAACACACCGGTCAGCCAGATTGAATTTGACTTTTACTACGGCGTGGCAAAATCAGATTTGTTAAATTCTTCTTTATACGGCACAATGACATACGCATCTTATTTCACATCTTATATGGGATATGATACAGGTAAATCCGATGCAAGCCAGAAATACGCTTCATCAGATAACACATGGTATGACTATTTTGCCAATACGGCAGTTACGAAAATCAAGGAATTTAAGGCGTTAAACAAGGCAGCGGACGATGCCGGTTTTACATATAATACGCTGGAAGATGATTATAACAGTTTTATTGAAAATATTGCATCCGAAGCAGACAGCAACAGTATCAGTGTAGGGGAAGCCTATAAGGAGCTGTTTGGCAGTCATGCAACAGAAAGCAGTATTAAGCCGTATGTAGAGAAATATTTAAAAGCGGCGGCTTATCAGGAAGAATTACAGACAACGCTGGCGGCAACCGATGATGAAGTAGCAGCTTATTATGCCGAAAATAAGGATAACTACGATACAGTAGATTACCGCTCATTTACAATTACGGCAGAAACAGCCGGTGATACGGCAAGTCTGGCGGCGGCAAAGACGAAAGCAGATGCCATGGCGGCGGCTGTAACAGATGAAGCTTCCTTTGCACAGGCATGTACCCAGTATGCCGCAACCGATGAAGATAAGGAAAAATATGCAGACGAAACAGCTTCTTTAAGCAAGAGTGCAAAAAAATCTTCCGTAACCAATTCATCGCTTGCAGACTGGTTATTTACACAGGACAGAAAAGCCGGTGAAGTAACGGTCATTGAAGATACAGACAATTCAGCTTACATTGTGGCATATTTTATCAGCCGCAGTTATGATGAAAGCAACAATACAACGATTGCAAACCAGCTTCTTTCGCAGAAGTATAACGAGCTGATTACCGGTTACACAGACAATATGAGTGTAAACAATATCAAAAACAGAATTAAAATGCTTTCAGAATAAGAAAGGATTATGGCAAAGTGAAACTGGATTTGGGAAATTATCAGTGTGCAATTTTTGATTTGGACGGAACACTGCTTGATTCTACGTGGGTGTGGGAAAAGATTGATATTGATTTTCTTGCAAAACGTGGAATCGCCGTTCCGGCAGATTATATGCAGGAAATCCGTAACCACAATTTTATTACTGGTTCAAAATATGTCATTGAACGCTTTCATCTGAATGAAAATGCAGAGGATATTGCAGCAGAGTGGCATGAAATGGCACAGGAGCAGTACGATAATGTGATTACGTTAAAACCGGGAGCCGGTGCATTTTTAAGAAAATTAAAGGCACAGGGCATGAAATTGACGGTGGCAACCTCGTCTACGCATACGCTGTTTGAAAAATGCTTAAAACGCAACGGCATCTATGATTTGTTTGACAGCTTTACGGAAACGCATGAGGTAGAGCGTGGCAAGGGATATCCCGATGTCTATGAACTGGCAGCTTTACGCTGTCAGACGGATACGGCACACTGTATCGTGTTTGAAGACATTTTAAAGGCAGTGCAGGGCGCAAAAAAAGGCGGATTTTATACGGTTGCCGTGTATGATGCGGCATCCGCACAGGAGCAGGAAGAAATTAAAAAATTGTGTGACAGATATATTTATGGATATGAAGAATTGGAGTAGAAATGCAGAAGAAGTATTTATTATTTGACTTAGACGGAACACTGACGGATTCTAAGCTTGGCATTACTAGATGTGTGCAGTATGCACTGAAATCACTGGGCATTGACGAACCGGATTTAGACAAGCTGGAGTGTTATATCGGACCGCCGTTAATCGACAGCTTTCAGCGTTATCACGGTTTAAGCTTAGAGCAGGCGCAAATCGGTGTGGCTAAGTACAGAGAGCGTTTCCGCGACACGGGAATTTTTGAAAACGAAGTGATTGCGGGAATCCCGGAAGTTTTAGAGGAATTAAAGAAGCGCGGCTATGTCATGGCGCTGGCAACATCTAAGCCGGAAGAATTTGCACTGCGTATTACAAAGCATTTTCATCTGGCACAGTATTTTGAGATTGAAGTGGGCAGTGGCATGAACGGAGAACTTAAGTACAAGGCAGACGTCATTGCGGAAGTGTTAAGACGCATTGCACAAAAGCACCCGGAGCAGGACATGGCAGAAATTGAAGCCGATTCGGTAATGATTGGCGACCGCGTGCATGATATTGAAGGTGCAAAGAAGTGTAAGATTGAGTCGGTCGGCGTGCGTTTTGGATTTGCAAAGCCGGGCGAACTTGAAGAAGCAGGCGCAGATGAAATTGTGGCAACACCGGAGGAACTGCTGGAGGTGTTTGGGTAAAGCCTTGAAAATAGACATTTATTTTTAAAATGTGCATATAATAGTATATACATTATTGAAAATTTTTATATGTAGATAATTACAAAAGCATAATTTCTATGTTATGATTACATTGTAAAAGACAGTAATAAAAATTACTGGTTTTGAAATTATTGAAACAGAAGCAGCATAACAGGACAGCAATCAACCTACGATTGCTGTCCTGTTTTTGCGTGATACGGAGAAAATATAAAAAACAGAAATTGCTGCTTGACAAATGGATATATTCGAGGTACTATTAATTCACAGTAATCCTACTAAACATATATGATATAAGAAAAGAGAGGAAATTGATATGGGTAAAATAACAGAAAGCGCATTAGAATTAGTTGGAAAAACACCGTTATTAAGAGCGTCAAGATATGCAAAAAACGTTGGAGCAGAGCAGGCAGATGTTTTAGTAAAGCTGGAATATCTGAATCCGGCAGGTTCCGTAAAGGACCGTATCGCACTGGCAATGATTGAAGATGCAGAAAAGAACGGTATTTTAAAGCCGGGTGCAACAATCATTGAACCGACATCAGGTAATACTGGTATCGGTCTTGCGGCTGTTGCGGCAGCAAAGGGTTATAAGGCAATCCTTACACTGCCTGAAACAATGAGTGTAGAAAGAAGAAACCTGTTAAAGGCTTATGGTGCCGAACTTGTGCTGACAGAAGGCGCAAAGGGCATGAAGGGCGCTATCGCAAAGGCAGAAGAATTAAGAGATTCCATTCCGGGTGCTGTTATTTTAGGACAGTTTGTCAATAAGGCAAATCCGGCGGCTCATAAGGCAACAACAGGACCGGAAATCTGGGAACAGACAGACGGCAAGGTTGACATTTTTGTAGCAGGTGTCGGTACAGGCGGAACAATCACAGGTGTCGGCGAATACTTAAAATCACAGAATCCTGATGTAAAGATTGTTGCTGTAGAACCGGCATCCAGCCCGGTACTTTCAACAGGTACAGCAGGTCCTCACAAGATTCAGGGAATCGGTGCCGGTTTCGTACCGAAGACTTATAATGCTTCTGTCGTAGATGAAATTATTCAGGTGCAGAATGACGACGCTATCCGTACCAGTCGTGCGCTGGCGGAAAAAGAAGGGCTGTTGGTCGGCATATCTTCGGGAGCAGCCGTCTATGCGGCTACCGAACTGGCGAAACGTCCCGAAAACGAAGGGAAGATGATCGTAGCCTTATTGCCCGATACGGGAGAGCGTTATTTATCTACTATCCTGTACGCGTTTGAAGAGTATCCTTTGTAAAGGAACGTTTTTTTGAAAGAAATATAGAGAATAATCCTGTGGTTACTTGGCAAAACCGTATATTTGCCAAGTAACCATTTTTATTTAATACTATGCAAAACAAGACGTTAGGGATTCTGATGATTATTCTCCTGCTGTTTTCTGCCTGTAAAGATGAAGAAACTCCTCTCTCTTCAACGAAGCAATTAATCAGCTATTCGATTCAGAAGAGTGACAATCAAGGTAAAATTAAGAATGACGTGAGAGGTTCCATTAAAGGGAATGTGATAACGCTATCGATGGATCAATATGATGACTTGAAGTCATTGATTGCTACATTCAAGTATGAAGGAACATCTGTAAGCGTGAATGGAGTCGGGCAGGAATC
>ERZ772872.3028-NODE-3028-length-12868-cov-4.032545_pt1 | contig 12868 bp, 8 predicted proteins | sample MGYA00512132_ERZ772872 | MGnify/ENA primary metagenome ERZ772872 (study PRJEB29015, sample SAMEA2737724) | human gut metagenome | biome: human gut; feature: human-associated habitat; material: faeces | place: China | collected 2012 ...
AAGCGGAGTTGCCACGGTTCAAAGGTTCATTTTGCGGAGTTACTGCATAAATGTCAATGCCTTCGGCTTTAAATGCCTGTATCCATTTCACAAAATAAGTAGCATAATCCTGATAATAATCCGGGTTCAATTGTCCGTTCGTCCACGAATCTAATGGTGTACGGTCTGTCAGGCTTTTCACTTTCATCCATTTCGGACAGGTCCAAGGAGCGGCAATTACCTTGATAGAAGGGTTAATGGCCAGAATCTCTTTCAGGATCGGAAGGATATAGTCCTTTTCTTCGCTCTGCAAAGCAAAGTTTTCGATCCCTTTCGTATCACAGCAGGTATATTCGCTTAACGAGAAGTCCGAACAACCAATGGAAATACGGATGTAACTGAATCCGAAACCATCTTTATCGGAGAATGTTTCCGTCAGGAAAGCATGACGGTCAGCCGGTTTCATCAGTAACAGGTTGTAACAGGTAGAACCTGTGATAGCTGCTCCGAAACCATCCATCGTCTGGTACTGTTCCGCAGGATTCAAAGTTATTGTGGTTGGAGCCAGATTGTCTTTCGGGCTGAAGTTAACCGCATCACGGGTCAAATCACGGGTCAGACTGCTGGTTGTCGTATAAATGGCTACATCTCCGGTGGGGACAGGTACTACCGGTTTTTCCGCATCATCACTATTGCTACAAGCCGCTAATATGGTGAAGCATCCTAAAAAGGTCAGTGCTATATTTCTCATGTTTATCATAATCGTTAGTTTCTTTTTCTATTTAAATACATTATAAGTGATGTTATCTCCGGCTCTATCAATATCCGGGGTTCTGTTCAATCTTGTCATTGGCATCGATTACCGATTGTGGGATAGGCAGGCGATAAGAGTTCTTATCAAAGGCGTAAACCTGTGACTTGCGACCTGAATCTTTCGCATATACGGCGTTCATCACCTCTTCTACCTTATCCAGACGAACCAGATCAAACCAGCGTTGTCCTTCGAATGCCAGTTCCAGCCGACGTTCGTTGAGCAATGCGGTAATCATCGCATCCCGGTCTTTACGTACGGATGAAGACAATTCGCCCAATCCGGCACGTTCACGCACTTCGTCGATGATCTTAGCTGCCGCTTCCAGATCCGGCGTATCCTGCATGATCAATGCTTCTGCCTTCAATAACAGCACATCAGCATAGCGGTATTTAATAATGCTGCTATTAGCCGAACGGCATTTGTACATGAAAGGATAATTGTCCGACGGATAATAGTTGCTCCAATTACAATCATAGTAAACTACGGATTCCTGAAAGCGAATCTGATCTCCTTCTTTCTTGAAAGCATTGATCAAATCACGTGACGGAGTTACCCATTTCGCCCATGTGAAGTTGGTATTCCAGTTCACCAAATCGCGTCCGAACATCCACGAACACCAATTGCCCGCTCCGGGAGTAAACTGTGCCTCAAGAATAGCTTCCTTTGTATTACGTACTTTCGCATCCGTATTAGCATCGTTCATGCCAAACAAATCGCTGAAATCTTCTACCAAATCGAAGCCATCCGCTTTCACTTCATCACAATATTGGATTACCTTCGTATAGTCACGCAACGGCTTTTCTGCATAAATTTTAGCTAATAATGTACGTGCCACCGATTTGGTGAATAATGTCTTATTGCTCAGTGTATTGTCCGGTGCATACTTCACAGCATCCAATAAATCTTTCTCAATCTGTTGGTAAGCTTCAAGTTCCGTATTTTGCTCAGGAAAATACTGGGAATATACATCTTCAATATTATCCGAAGTAATATCATCCGCCACAGTTGTAATCACCGGAAAGTCTCCCCAAAGACGCACCATATCAAACATAATCATAGCACGGAATATCTCCGCTTCCGCTTTATACTGTGCCCGTTCGTCGGCAGTCAATGAATTATCTTTCACCAGGTCGATGTTGCAAATCAGCTTATTGGCACGGGCAATATCCTCCAAATACCGGTTCCAGTCACGCTCCAATACAGAATTCGATCCTTCAATAGAATTATTTTCAAACGGAACAACTTCCGCTCCCGTAGTACCTGCATAGGCATTGTCTGAATGAGAATCCGCAATCAGCAGCAAATCCACATACCAATGTTCCTGACGATCACGCATCTGATTGTAAAGCGTAGTCAGATGGCTTTCAACAGCTGCCTTATCCTTGAACACAATCTTCGTTCCGTTATCCGTTATTCCTTCAGTCACATCCGAATAGGTGTCTAATGGCTCATAATTCAGCGAGCAGGAAGAAAGTCCCAATAGCAAGCCGGAGGTTAATCCGTAAAATATAGTTCTTAGTTTCATAATCTTTCCTTTCATTAGAATTCAACATTAATACCAAACACGTATGATCTGCAATGCGGGTAAGTTCCCCAGTCGATACCCTGCACCGTACCGCTATTACCCCATTGGTTCACTTCCGGATCCATACCGGAGTAACTGGTCCACGTCAGCAGGTTGGTAGCTGTAAAATAAGGTTGCAGACGGGTGATTCCCCATTTCTTCAAGAGTTTGCCTTTCACGTTGTATGACAAAGAGACGTCTTTCAACCGCAGATAACTGCCATCCTCCACGAAATAAGTAGAATTCAACAGTTTAAAATTGGCTTTCGGCACATCCGTTATCTGTCCGGGTATTCTCCAGCGTCCCAGCACGCGGGTCGACTGATTCTTACCATCATACATACCTTCCGTTTCGATACGTGAAGCGTTATAAACATCATTTCCGTACGAACCTTGTATAAAGATACTCAGATTAAAACCTTTCCAAGAGAATGTGTTGGTCATACCATAAGTGAAATCCGGATTCGGGTCACCGATATAAGTACGGTCGGAAGATGAGATCTTACCATCATGATTCAAGTCACGATACATCAGCTCACCGGTTTCCGGGTCCACACCGTCGCTAATATAGCCATAGAAACCTCCCAAAGCACGCCCCGGCTCATTACGTACGACATAATCATTGACTACATCCGCTGTCTTCGCATCATAATACACTTTTTGCAGTTCCAGCTTCGTCAGTTTATTCCGGTTGAAAGAAATATTGAAATCCGTATCCCAAGTAAATGCTCCGCCACGGAAGTTCTTCGAACTGATAGAAAATTCAAAACCCTTGTTCACCATTTCACCTTCGTTTCTGGCTATCGAAGTGGCTGCGGCAGCGCCGGCAGGCAGAGATACATTCATCAGCATATTCTTTGTTTTCTTATAGTAGTAGTCCGCATTGAACGTCAAACGTCCATTCAAGACTGTCAAATCCAAACCTATATTTGTCTGTGTGGTTGTCTCCCAAGTTAAATCGGATGTACGTAAGTTCGCCTGACTGATGGTCGGTACGGCATTGGCATAATCCGTCTTATCCCCTTCCTCACCTTTCTTAAACCATTCGATACGACCGATGTTATAACGTTGCAGATAAGCATAGTCTCCGATACCCGATTGGTTACCCGTTTGTCCCCAACCTCCACGCAGCTTCAAGTCATCAATCCAAGTCAGATCTTCCATAAACTTTTCTGAAGAGATACGCCAAGCGGCAGAAAATGATGGGAATACCCCCCAGCGATGGTCAGGATGCAGTTTAGAGGAACCATCAGCACGGATATTGGCAGTCAGCAGATACTTACTGTCGAAATTATAGGCTACACGTCCGAAGAATGACATGATACCCCATTGGGAAGCCCCTGTTCCGGTATTATCCCAAGAAATCTTATTGGCCGCATTCAAGGTCTGGATCTGGTCATCACGATAATGAGAACCGTTAATCCAACTGTTTGAATAGTCGGAATCCGTCCACGACGAACCGGCCATGACTTCCAGTCCATGCTTTTTGAAGTTCTTATTATAAGTCAAGACATTATCAAATGTCAGGACCGTATTCATGTTCCGATTATCCGAAGCCTCTCCATATTGGTTGCGTCCCCAAGTAGTGGAAATAGGATCAAGGAAAGTAGTATTGACAGCATTACGGCGGTCAAGAGTAAGTGTCGATTTGAATTTCAACTCAGGAAGAATCGTCAGCAACACGTTACCGGAAGCCAATAAACGATTTTCTTTATCTTTATTGTTCTTTGCACGTGCCATATTCTCCAGTGGATTGGTGATATTGCCCACTCCATAAAAATTATTATAATATTGGTTCGGGTTCAAAGCGTCCCAAACCGGAGCATACGTCGGAGTATTGATAACCGCCAGAATAACACCTCCCCGATTCGCTCCTGTACCCATAGCGCCTCCTCCATTGCTTGTATAGTCGGAATAAGAGATATTAGCACTAACGGTCAACCATTTACGAACCTGATTTTCGAGATTCACACGGAAGTTATAACGTTTGTAGTAAGAGATATCCAACACACCTTGTTCATTCAGATATCCGGCAGAAAGATAGTATTTCATCTTCTCGTTGCCATTGGATACAGCAATCTGATAATTCTGGGTCTTCCCTGTCTGGTATGTCTCATCAAACCAATCGGTGCGGTCGGGCAATCCGTCAGGCAGAGACACCAGTCCGATCTCGTCCTGCAATTCTTTGTACTGTGACGCATTCAAGGACTCCACTTTATCGGCCACTTTATTCAGTCCGAACTGGGCAGTCAGAGAAACTTTCGCATTTCCCGTCGCACCTGCTTTTGTCGTAATAAGAATCACACCGTTAGCGGCACGCGAACCGTATATAGATGCGGAAGAAGCATCTTTCAAGATCTGCATACTCTCAATATCATTCGGAGAAAGGAACTTGATATTGTCTACCGGCACTCCGTCTACTACATATAGCGGATCGTTACTTCCATTCATTGAAGTAGTACCACGCACACGGATAGACATCTCGCCTCCCGGCGTACCATTGGGCTGGATGACCGATACACCTGCCGCCTTACCCTGAATGGCCTGTCCGGCAGATACAATGGGACGCATATCCAGATCTTTGGTGGATACGGAAGAAATGGCTGTCGTCACATCTTTCCGTTTCACCGAGCCATAACCGATTACCACCACTTCATCGAGCACTTCATTATCTTCCTGAAGTGTGACCTTCATTTGACGGGTAGCCTTCATCTCCTGCGACTTATAGCCCACATAAGAGAATACCAGAATGGCATTTTGTTGAACATTTAATGAAAAGTTACCGTCCAGATCGGTAATCGCACCGTTAGTCGTTCCTTTTTCCTGTACACTAACACCGATAAGCGGTTCGTTCTGCGCATCCAGTACCTGACCGGAGGCAGTAATTTGTTGTGCGGATGCACTCAATGATAGAAACATTGCCAGAATAGCAAAGAGAATCTTGCGACTCCCCGAAAGGATTTTTCGCCTGTTCTTTTTCATGCGTACTAATTTTAAAGTTAATAATAAACGTCCGTCCGCAATGGAGTTCCTCTCATTGCTTCCGAAGCACAGGTCAAAATTATAAAGAAATGAGAACGGATTCATAAGGAGGGGGCAATAAGTGGATACCATTAAAAGGCAAACAATTCATTTCCAAAAGCTTACTCTCTTTTCTTCAGTCTAAAAAAGTGGATAGTTTACAACCTTGATTAGCGGATTTTTCGTACTAAATCCTCAAAATCCTCTCTCGAGCCACGAGTTTTGTTCTTCACTTTTGCACGGTAATTATAGATTGTGTTCACCGAATAACGAAGGAACTCAGCGATCTGTGAACTGTCTTCAATGCCTAGACGTATCAAAGCGAAAATACGTAATTCGGTATTCAACAGTTCGTCTTTCTTCAATACAATCCGTTCATTATCCTGCAGCAGGTCATTAAACTTCTTCACGAAATCGGGGAACAGATGTAGAAAGGCTGTATCGAAGTTGGCATACAACTCTTCCAACTCTTCGTCAAGAGCGTCCTGCGAACGGGTTATCTTTAAAAGTTCCGCTATCTGTCCGGCGGATACTTTCTTATTCACCATACGCCGATAAGCATCCAAACGGTTAATATAGGTGGAGCACAGCTTGATAAACCGCGCGATATATTCCTCCTTAATCTGATTGGACTCTGAAAGTTCTATGTTGGTGGATGACAGACAACTGTTCATCTGCCTCAACTCCTCATTCAGTCCGTTTAACTGCTCGTTAGCCTGTTGAAGATGGTTTCGTGCATCCGCAAGTTTCTTCATCTGACGATAGATATAGCCCAAAGCCACTATCAACAGTACCAGCAATGTAGTGATAAGCAACAGATATTGCTGGAGACGACCATTCTGCTTTTCAATCATTGCCTGATAAGTCTTGTCAATCAGTGAAAGTACATCAGCACTTTGCCAGCTACGCAAACGGGCATTGTAGAACTTGGTCGCATTCCATGAAAAACGCATATACTGATAGGCACGCTCCATATCTCCGTCCTCATAAAGAAGTTGGGCAAGCATCCACAGCGACGCATGATCTTTAATAGCCGAACGAATATCTGAAATAGCGGAGATGCAGAGATTCTTCTCCTCCCCTAGATGATCCCCACTGTATTTGTAGATGAGGGAACGATGATAAGTGGCCATCGCATATTGAGGTGTATACGGCTCCATCTCCGCCAATCGGAGGTCATTTATTTTCAAGGCTTCCTCATATTGATGTTGGTCACGAAGCAACGCTTCACGCATCAACAGACGTTCTTCCGATGCAGGCGGCAATATGGCGTACAAAGAATCCCTATATGCCTGCGAGATACTCCAATAATGTCCCGAAAGGGCTTTATCCTGTGTATAAACGCTCAATTCTCCATACACATGATCGAAACAAGTGTAATAATCCGGGATTAAGCGAGCGGCTACCTCCTGACGGTCTACCGACTCCAAAACGTCGATAGACTCTGTATACATCCCCGTCGAAGATAGTAGTAATGAGAGCTGCAGCTTGCTTTCTATCTTCCGGTCTGTATCATGCAGATACTCTGCAATCCGTATATTCTCATTCAAATAATGAATGGCGGAATCGCAGATAAAAGCTCTGTATTCTTTGTATATCTGATTATTCAAGTTGTAATGTTCCGCTGACTTGACCTCTATTCCATTTACCAATGACTTAAGATGTCCGATACGCAACTCACGTTGGGCAACGTATGTCTCATGCTCTTGAATCGTCCGGTCAAGCACGTTCAAGAGTGAATCTAAAGTCTTATCGGCCCAAGTATATAACGGCAAAGAAAGAAATACAAGGAATAACAGACTATTCTTTTTCATTGGAGTATCAAGCTTAAAATACAAAGGTTAGTTATTCAGTTATTTTTCTTCTTCTACCATCCAGCGCTCCACATTCCGCTTTTCCGCACTGAACTCCACACCGACTTTTATCACTTGCCGACCCTCTGCCGCATAAGGAAGCGTATAGCCTTTCTCTTCAATCTGTTGCAGGGCCTGTCCGGCAGTTCCTTTCAACTTAAACTCGAATACATAAACAAACTTAGGAGTCTTTACAACAGCGTCTGCACGACCCCGTGAGCTATGGACCTCCGCTTGGGTGAACTGCCCCATCAGCTTGAATATTAAATATATGATGACTTGATAATGACGTTCAGTCTGGCTATTCAACTGATTCAAGTCACTGAACACACTAACTTGAGAAAACTTTGTGACACCGGTCAGAAACGCAAAACGGAGGTAACGGTCCGCACTCTTCAATACCCCGTAAAAAGCCTTTAAGGTAGAACGGTAAGACTCAAGAAGAGGTTCATTCTGAATGGCCTGCAACAGTGGCTTATCATACTCATCCACCAATACCACAACACCCTTGCCCGTCTGTTCGGAAGCACGACGGATGACATAAGCAAAACGTTCTTCCGAAGCACGGTCACGCTTTTCTTCTCCATACACCGCTTCCCATCGTTCTAAGTGCTGATTTAAAATAGCATCCAAATCCGCCGGAGTGGTGTACTTACGGGCATTCAAGTCAAGATGAAGCACTGGATGCTCTTCCCACTTCTTCTCCAACTCTTCCACAGCAAGCCCCGTAAAAAGCTCACGTCTCCCCTTGAAGTAGACTTCGAACGTAGATATCAACAGACCTTTTCCGAACCGGCGCGGACGACTTAAAAAGAAAGGCTTGCCAATGTTCGCTATAGTCCACATCAATGCCGTTTTGTCCACATACAGATACCCGTCATTGCGAATATCCTCGAAAGTCTGAATCCCGATGGGGAGTTTTCTACCCGTTACCAACATACTGCCTCTGTTTTTAGATTGTTATCACACACGTATCTGCTACAAAAATACGAATTATACAGACGAAAACAAGTAGCATTCCTCTTTTTTAATTAGAATCACTCTTCATCCGTTCCGCAAATACGCACACAAGCTACAGATCGTCAACGAGCGGCACAATAAAATGCATCTGATTGCCACGTCCCACTCTCTTGATAATCCCTTCGGCCGCAAAAGATTTGAGGTCGGCAAGCGCGGAGTTCTTCAAGCGACCTGTGAGTTCAGTATAAGTAGCCCTTGTGATGAACCCATGCTTCCGGATATGCTGCAATACAATTTGTTCCAGTTGCTTCCTGTCCCACTCTTTCGAAGTACGGAAACCGATACATCTCCTACGTTCCAAATCTCCCCTAATACCGGTACGGAAAGACTTGGACGCACGGAAATTCACCCCATCAAAGGAAACGGAATTTGAACGTAAGTCATTCCTGTTCTCCACCAGGCGGGACTTTACTTTGGCAGAGAAGAATCCAAACTCTCCCAACTCCACCCGATATCCTTCACTCAGGTACTCCAACGTCTCGTTCTGCAACTCGGAAAGGATTCCTTCTATCATCCCCTCCTTGAAACCGGTTCTCTGGGCCACTGTCCGGATAAGACGCTCTGCCGTAATCGTTCCGCTATACACAATGTCGGCATACATTGTTTCCTTATCACCCTCTTTCGTGGTAAGGGACGGTTTTTTCTTCAAATTGTAATAAGCCATAATTCTTTTCTTACTATGTTTAGGACTCTTCAGTGCAGAGAATAAGAATGTTCTGTGCAGAAAACAGTGCGGTTTTATGTAGCCGGGAAGTCGTCACCTTGCAAGGTGACCATCGGCACCTTACAAAGGGACAAAAGGCACTTTATAGGGTGACAAACGGCACCTTATAGAGTGACATCTCTTTAGAGAAAAGAATAAAACTTGTAAAGATACGAATTTAATCAGCGAAAAGCAAGACCGCCTACTAATTATTTGTAAATCAACGTGGACAAATATTCCTCTGCAAACATTTCATTGGACACCTCCAACAACTGTTCCGCCGTCAAAGCTTCTATGCGTTTAAAGACAAGCTCGGACGACTCGTATTTGTGATAATGCAAATAGGTTTTCGCCATTCCCAAAGCATTATTTTCAAAATTGTCCGAAGCCACTCCTATTTGCCCTATCAGTTGCTTCTTGGCCGCCGCCAACTGGGACGAAGTCATCTTCGTATCCCGCATCCGCTTCAACTCCTTATAAGTCAGTTTCAAACAGGTATCCATATCTTCAACATCAGTGCCGAAGTAGATACAGAAAGCTCCCGTATCGGTGTAAGAAGTCAGATTGGACTCGACATTATATACCAGTCCCCTACGTTCGCGCAGAGATACATTCAGCTTGCTGTTCATACCGGGACCGCCAAGAATATTGTTCAGCAAATAAAGCGCCGTACGCTTATCGTCATACGCATTGTATCCACGACTGCCAATCATCACATGAGCCTGATGCGTATCCTTAGCGACCGTCAAATGCTCGGGAGCATAAAGCGGAGGAGGCACACGTCGGCTGTTTACCTCTCCGGCAGGGACATCCGACAGATACTTCTCCGCCAGACGGATTATTCTTCTGAAGTCATATTGCCCTTGAACGAAAAATACCATATTTCCCGGCTGATAGAACCGGCGCGTAAACGAAAGGACATCTTCGGTGCGAAAGCTACGCAACAGTTCCGGCTTACCCAGGATGTTCCTCCCCAACGGGTGGTTACGGAAAATCATATCCTCGAAATCATCGAATATCAATTCCGACGGAGTGTCTTCGTATGATTGAATTTCATCAATGATAACCTCCGTTTCCTTCTCAATCTCGTGTTGGGGAAAAGTGGAATGAAACACAATATCCCCCAGCAATTCGAGCGCCCGTTCCAGATGTTCGGTCAGGAAAGCGGAATAGACTACCGTTTCTTCTTTATTGGTGTAGGCATTCAAATCGCCGCCTACATTCTCCATCCGGTTGAGGATATGCCAGGCTTTCCGCTTCTCCGTCCCCTTAAAGATGAGATGCTCCACAAAATGAGCCATCCCCTGTTCGTGCTCCGCCTCGTCTCGTGTTCCGGCGTCGATGGCAAAACCACAATAAGCTACTTTCGAGAGAGTCGGTTCATGGATAATACGAAGGCCATTCGGTAGTGTATATTCGTTATAATGCATTGTTTTCTACTTCCTTATTGAATTATGCCGCAAAAATACAATAAAACTTATTGCTGTTTATAGAAAATTGCAGATATTTGTGGACTATAACAGTAACAACGTATATGGAAAAGATAGGAATATTCTGTTCTGCCGCCGCAAACATTGACAAAATGTACTTTGAAAGTGCCCGCCAAATCGGTGAGTGGATGGGTAAAACAGGTAAAACGTTGATTTATGGAGGAGCCGATCTCGGACTTATGGAATGCGTAGCGCGTGCCGTGAAGGAAAACGGCGGTAAAGTAATCGGGGTAGTTCCTACCAAACTGGAAGAGAAAGGACGTGTCTGCACGTTCCTTGATGAAGTGATCCATACCCACAACCTTAGTGAGCGGAAAGATATCATGACAGAGAAATCGGATATCCTGGTAGCATTGCCGGGAGGCATAGGCACATTGGACGAGATATTCCATGTAATGGCTGCCGCTTCCATCGGATACCACCGGAAAAAAGTCATCTTCTACAACGAATATGGTTTCTATGACGAACTGTTGAAAACACTCAAGACATTAGAGGATAAAGGATTTGCCCGGCAGCCTTTCTCCACCTATTACGAAATAGCAAACACGCCGGAAGAATTAAAAGAAAAAATAAACTGATTATATGATAGACTCCATCAAACAACTCTTGCAACAAGAGGCACAAGCAGTGCTCAATATCCCTGTAACAGACGCTTACGAGAAAGCGGTACAACTGATTGTAGAACAGATACATCAGAAAAAAGGGAAATTAGTAACTTCCGGCATGGGAAAAGCCGGACAGATTGCCATGAACATCGCCACCACCTTCTGCTCCACCGGCATTCCATCGGTCTTCCTGCACCCCAGTGAAGCGCAGCACGGCGACCTCGGCATCTTACAAAAAAACGATTTGCTCCTGCTTATCTCCAACTCCGGCAAAACACGCGAAATCGTGGAACTGACCCGACTGGCACATAATCTGGACCCGGAACTGAAGTTTATCGTTATCACCGGAAATCCCGACAGCCCGCTGGCCAACGAATCAAACGTCTGTCTGAGCACCGGTAAACCTGCCGAAGTTTGTACGTTAGGCATGACTCCTACTACATCGACTACCGCCATGACCGTCATCGGTGACATACTGGTAGTACAGACAATGAAGAAGACAGGATTCACCATCGAAGAATACTCAAAACGCCATCACGGTGGTTATTTGGGCGAAAAATCAAGATCGCTATGCGAAAAGTAATCGGTATCGGAGAAACAATCCTCGATATCATCTTTCGGGGAAACCAGCCTTCCGCAGCCGTACCGGGAGGCTCTGTATTCAACGGCATCGTCTCATTGGGACGAATGGGAATAAACGTCGGCTTCATCAGTGAAACCGGGAATGACCGTGTAGGCAATATTATCCTACAGTTTATGCGTGAGAATAATATCCCAACCGATCATGTCAACGTATTCCCGGACGGAAAATCACCAGTATCTCTGGCTTTTCTCAACGAGCAAAGCGATGCAGAATATATATTTTACAAGGATTATCCCAAACAACGCTTGGACGTCCTATTCCCTAAATTAGAGGAAGATGACATTGTGATGGTCGGTTCGTATTATGCATTGAATCCGGTACTGCGGGAAAAGGTTCTCGAATTACTCGATCAGGCACGGGAAAAGAAAGCCATCATCTATTACGACCCGAATTTCCGCTCTTCTCATAAAAACGAAGCCATGAAACTGGCTCCAACCATTATTGAGAATCTTGAATATGCAGATATCGTACGCGGTTCATTAGAGGATTTCCTCTATATGTACAACATGCAGGATATAGACAAGATATACAAGGATAAAATCAAGTTCTATTGCCCACAATTCATCTGTACTGCAGGCGGGCAAAAGGTAGCATTGCGCACCAATCTAGTCAACAAAGATTACCCGGTAGAACCGTTACAAGCAGTCAGCACCATTGGAGCCGGCGACAATTTTAATGCAGGACTCATTTATGGATTACTCAAATATGATGTTCGATACCGCGATCTAAATAACTTGAATGAAGAAATCTGGGATAAAATAATCCAATGCGGAAAAGACTTCGCAGCGGAAGTTTGCGGAAGTTTCAGCAATTCTGTTTCGGTAGAGTTTGCAAAAAAATACAAATAACAATTATTCTTTAATTATACATAGACATTTCTGAAAAAGATTTCATATCATAAATTCCATATCAAACTGGTATTCTTTTACGGTTTGGTATGGAATTATAAATCTCAGACATGAGAATTAAATCACAAGCTAGCATTTATCAAATATTATATTTACCTTTATCCCAAATTCAGCTTTAGCGATAAAATCTAATATAATCATGAGAAAGTTTATTTTACCTGTGTTACTCTGCTTTATTTTTATCAATCCGGCTACAGCTAACGATGAAATCAAATCATTACTAAAAACATTAGATAAAGCCCTAAAGTATAAATTAGATTATGCAGAAC
>ERZ772872.3030-NODE-3030-length-12865-cov-3.311866_pt1 | contig 12865 bp, 9 predicted proteins | sample MGYA00512132_ERZ772872 | MGnify/ENA primary metagenome ERZ772872 (study PRJEB29015, sample SAMEA2737724) | human gut metagenome | biome: human gut; feature: human-associated habitat; material: faeces | place: China | collected 2012 ...
GCTGCCGGCAATCGATGCAGCAAGCGTGCAGGAGGTTCAGCCGTACTGCTCCATGTGGGATGCAATTTATGACTGTCTGTTCTTCTGTATCAACCAGGAGATTTATGACAGCCTGACACCGGAGCAGCAGGCAGTTGTTGATGAGTGTGGACAGAAAGCCGTTGAGTATGAGCGTTACATCAACCGTTCCAGTGATGATGAGATCAAAGCACGCTGGGCAGACAAAAATGGTGTGACCTTCACAGAGAAAAAGGACATGGATATCGATTCCTTTAAGAAAGCAGTAGACGGTGTAGATGACTGGTTTGTTCAGGAATTGAAAAAACAGGGCTATGATGATGGTCAGGATCTGGTAGATCTGTTTACAAAGTAGTCTTCATACATGTTTATAAAAAAATAAAATAGCCGGAAAGAGGCAGTTCTGAGAGAATTTTTCAGGACCGCCTCTTTTCTTTGCGGAAAAAAGATTATATACTGATAGCAGTCTGGCATTTGTCGGGCGGGAGATTGTTGAAATATGGACGGAACATAAGTAAAGGAAAAAATATGATAAAGATCGATCTGATAACCGGGTTTCTCGGATCCGGAAAGACAACATTTATAAAAAAATATGCCTCCTATCTTCTGAAAAAAGGCATGAACATCGGGATCCTGGAAAATGATTTCGGGGCAGTGAATGTGGATATGATGCTGCTTCAGGATCTGATGGGTGACAACTGTGAGTTGGAGATGGTTTCTGGCGGTTGTGATGCGGACTGTCACAGACGGCGATTTAAGACGAAGCTGATCGCTATGGGAATGTGCGGTTACGACCGTGTCATCGTAGAACCATCCGGAATCTTTGATGTGGATGAGTTCTTTGACGCCCTCCATGAGGAACCGCTGGATAAATGGTATGAGATCGGAAATGTGATCGCCATTGTGGATGCGAAGCTGACAGAGGATCTTTCTGCGGAAGCTGATTATCTGCTGGCTTCTGAGGTGGCAGATGCAGGCTGTGTATTACTGAGCAGGAGTCAGGAAGCTACGGTGGAAGAGATCAGCAGCACAAAAGAGCATCTCAACCGTGCACTTGGCCAGATCCAGTGCAGGCGCTGTCTGGACAGTGAGATCCTCACCGGAAACTGGAATGATCTCACGGACACAGACCTGGAAAAGATCCTGAATTGTGGGTATGTGTCAGAAGCTTATGTGAAGGAATCCTATGCGGAAGGCGGTGGATTTGATTCTCTGTTTTTTATGAACGTTCATAAAAGTGAGGAGAAACTCTATGAAACTGCAGAAAGGATCCTGAATGATCCATCCTGCGGAGATGTTTTTCGCGTAAAAGGTTTTCTCAGAAAAGAAGATGGACAGTGGCTGGAGCTGAATGCTACCCGCCATGAGATCTGCATCCGGCCAGCAAAGCTGGGACAGGAGATCATGATCGTTATTGGGGAAAAACTGAATAAAGAGGTAATTGATGGATACTGGAAATAATACTGCAGAAAAAACAGCACCGGAGAGATATGTCTCAGAGAAGGCATTTGAAGAGCTGCCAGATACATTTCAGAAGCTTGCAGAGCTGCTTGGAGAAGATCAGTTTGAACTGGTGGCAGTGAATGATGAGAAAGGCCCGCAGGATCAGAAAGCAGCTTCAGAGAGTGCTTTTTCGGAAGCAATTGCGGAAAAGTCCGATGACAATATATACAAAGTGGATTCTTATGTAAAAAACGGAGAAATCCGCCTTGTGTATCTTATGAATGATGCGGTAGAAAGCTTTCTTGTTTTTGGAAATGCCCGTATGACAGGTGTATACAAACCGGATTACGAGGGCGAGATCCTGGCAGATTTAAGCCGGCAGGGCAGAGAATATATCCTTGTGGTTCACCAGGATGATTCGGTGGTGACTTTGTTTTTTGAAACCCTGTCTCTGGAAAAATATCTCTACGATTACAGCCGGATCGGTCATTTCTGGATAGAAGGGTATGAATATTTACGGCAGCTGGAATATCGCCTGGCAATCCTCCGCGACAAATATGATTATATAGGCGGGGACAGCTGCAACGCTCTGGAGGAGAAGCTTTCTGTACTGGTGGAATTTCCGCCATTGAATTACTGCTGTTATCCGTCTGTTCCGGAAAAGTATATTGTTCCCAGGGAAAATCCGTGGATTCCCTCGGAAAAGGCAATTGAGGTAATGGGAGAGATCGCAAGGCAGGCAGGAGACCGTACCTTTGTCAGGTGGCTTGAAATTTACCGGAAACTTCCGTTTAAATGGGTAGCACGGAAACTGGCAGGAATGCTTCACCGTACAAAACACATTCAGGTAACGATGTGCCTTTCCGAAAAGCTGAGGGAAGCGTCATCAGGATATGGGGATCGGTCTTTTGGAAAAGAAGCTGACGAAGAAATTAAAGTTCTTACGGAAAAAGCCAGTGCAAAACAGGCAGAGCTGAAAGAGCAGGGTATCGGATCCGAAGTATTCAGAGAAGAACCGTTTACCATTGCCAGAGATTCTCTGGGATTTAAGGTTTATCTCATGAAATGGAACAAAGGAAGAAAAGACTGTACCGTTGAAATTGAAGAAATATGACGAAATATATATAGATCCGCAGAGAATATCTGTGAAGTGTTTTTGCCCGGCAGGGATTGCTTTTTTAAAAACACTGGGGTATAATTTAATGGAAAGAGTTAAGAACAGCCCTTTGATAAGAAAGGAGATTTTTAAAATGAAAGTAACACATATTACAGATATCGATAAATTTTTTGAGGTAATTGACAGCTGCAAAGGCAGAGTAGAGCTTGTAACAGGAGAGGGAGACAGACTGAACCTGAAATCCAAGCTTTCCCAGTATGTATCTCTTGCAAACATCTTTTCCGCCGGGGAAATTCCGGAACTTGAGATCGTTGCAGCAGAGAAAGAGGATATCGACAAGCTTATGAACTTTATGATCAACGGCTGATAGGAAGAACGATTTTCAGGGATGTGAGCTTTTCACATCCCTCTATTAATCTGAATATAAAGCAGAATATGAATGTCTGTTTTGTAAAATGGATATAATGACAGCAGATACAGAAACAGATAGTTTTTCTCTGTCATCATGATCATAACAGGATACAACCAGGGGGTATAATACTTCCTGGTCAAACTACGTTAAAAGGAGTGTATACAAAATGGTTAAAATTGATATTATCTCCGGTTTCCTTGGTGCCGGAAAAACAACTCTGATCAAAAAGCTTCTGAAGGACGGATTTCAGGGTGAGCAGGTAGTTCTGATCGAGAACGAGTTCGGTGAGATCGGTATTGACGGCGGATTTCTGAAAGAGGCTGGGATCCAGATCCGTGAGATGAATTCCGGATGTATCTGCTGCTCTCTGGTAGGAGATTTCGGAACATCCCTGAAAGAGGTTGTTACCAAATACAATCCGGACAGGATCCTGATCGAGCCATCAGGAGTTGGTAAGCTTTCTGACGTTATCAAGGCTGTACAGGGTGTTCAGGACGAGGTTGACATTAAACTGAACAGCTATACAACTGTTGTTGATGCAAAAAAATGCAAAATGTATATGAAGAACTTCGGTGAGTTCTTTGATAATCAGATCCAGTATGCAGGTGCTATCATCATGAGCCGTACTGATATTGCAAGTGAGAAAAAGGTTCAGGAGTCCCTGGAGCTTCTCCGCAGCCTGAATAAGGATGCTGCTATCATTACAACTCCGATCGAGAATCTTGACGGTAAGAAGCTGGTAGAGGTTATGGAGCATCCGGTATCCCTGGAGCAGGAGATGCTTGAGGAGGAGCATGAGCATCATCATCACCACGACGGAGAGTGTGGCTGCGGACATGATCATGAAGAGCATGAGCATCACCATCACCACGACGGAGAGTGCGGCTGCGGACATGATCACGAGCATGAGCACCACCATCATGACGGAGAGTGTGGCTGTGGACATGACCACCACCATCATCATGCAGATGAGGTCTTCACAAGCTGGGGCCGTGAGACTATTAAAAAATATACACGTGAGGGACTTGAGAAGATCCTTGAGGCACTTTCCGAGTCTGATAAATACGGTATCATCCTCCGCGCAAAGGGAATGCTTCCGGCAGAAGACGGAACATGGATCTATTTTGATATGGTTCCGGAAGAAACTGAGATCCGTGAGGGTGCACCGGAATATACAGGCCGTCTGTGCGTGATCGGTTCTAAGCTTGACGAGCATGCACTGGAGGAGCTTTTCGGGATCGCATAAAGCATATGATAAAATAAATGTCCGTTTTGACGCAAAACCAAAGCGGAATACAGATATAGATTGTTACAGAAAGGAAACAGATACTGTACATTAAATCGTACAGTATCTGACAGGATGGATTTATGGAAGAGACCAGAGTACCCGTTTATCTGATCACAGGTTTTCTGGAAAGCGGCAAGACCTCTTTCCTGAGCTTTACCCTGCAGCAGGATTACTTTCAGATCGATGGAAAAACACTTCTGATCCTTTGCGAAGAAGGTGAGGAAGAATATGATGAGGAAGCACTGAAACAGTGCAATACCGTTGTGGAGATCATTGACAGCGAGGAAGAGCTTACACCGGAACGACTTGCGGCAATGGAAATCCTGTATCAGCCGGAGCGGGTGATCATTGAGTACAATGGCATGTGGCTGGTAAGTAAATTTGAAGAGATGGAAAAACCGGAAGGCTGGGGCGTGGAGCAGCATATCACCTGTGTGGATGCAAGCACATTCCAGGTTTATATGGCGAATATGAAGTCCCTTTTTATGGACATGGTCCGCAATGCTGATATGGTTATCTTTAACCGCTGCCAGGAGAATGATCCGCTTCCTTCTTACAGAAGAAGCATCAAGGTGGTGAACCAGCGTGCGGAGATTATTTTTGAGGATGAAGAAGGCGAGCTTGGTGATCTTTTTGAGGATGAGATGCCATTTGATATTGATGCGCCGGTGATCGATATTCTTCCGGAGGATTATGGTATCTGGTTTGTGGATTCCATGGATCATCCGGACCGCTATGTCGGAAAAACCGTTCACTTTAAAGCACGTGCCCTGAAGCCGCGTGGAATGGGAAGTAAATTCTTTGTTCCCGGAAGAACAGCCATGACATGCTGTGCAGATGATACCACATTCCTTGGTTATATTTGCAAGAGCGCTTTTGCTCCGAAGATCGCAGAAGGCCAGTGGGTGGATGTTACCGCGAAGGTTGCGTTTGAGAAGAGAATGGAATATCAGGGAGAGGGAATCGTACTTTACGCAGAGCATGTGGAAGTTTGCGAGCCACTTGCTGATGAGATGGTATATTTCAACTGATACGATCAGAGCATTTGTATGCCTTAAGGCATAAGAAGGCCTGGCATTGAAACAGGTAAATTACAGCTGAGGAGTTTTTATGTATTTAATTGCAGGTTTGGGAAATCCGGGAAAGCAGTATGAGGCTACACGCCACAACATGGGCTTTGACACCGTTGACTGTCTTGTGGAGAAGAATAATATCCCGCAGGGTGGCGTAAAATTTAATGCCATGTATGGAAAAGGTATCATCGGCGGTGAAAAAGCTATTCTGATGAAACCGCTTTCCTATATGAATTTAAGCGGTGGTCCGATCCAGGAGATGTCCGGCTATTTCAAGATCGATCCGGAGACAGAGCTGATCGTGATCTACGATGATATTGATCTGGAGCCTGGACAGCTTCGTATTCGCAAAAAAGGCAGTGCGGGCGGACATAACGGGATAAAGGATATCATCCGCCGTCTTGGAACTGAAAAATTTATCCGTATCCGTGTTGGTGTCGGTGCGAAACCGAAAGACTGGGATCTGGCAGATTTTGTGCTGGGGCATTTTTCGGACAGTGACCGCAAGCTTGTGGATGAAGGGATCAATGATGCGGCAGAGGCTGTGGAGATGATCCTGTCCGAGGGCGTAGATGCGGCGATGAATAAGTATAACAGGAAAAAGCCTAAGAATTGAGGTTTGTATGGAAGCATTTTTGCAGCCTCTGCAGGGTCTTGCAGAGTTTGGGGAAATAAAAAAGCGTTGTGGCGCAAACTGCGGAATTCTTAACGTTTCCGGATGCATGGAGTCCCAGAAGGTCCATCTGATGTATGGACTTTCCGGGCTTTTTCCATATCATCTGATCCTTGCGGATGATGAGCGTAATGCAAAGGAAATCTATGAGGATTACCGCTTCTATGACAAAAATGTATATTTTTATCCGGCAAAGGATCTTCTGTTTTTTCAGGCAGATATTCACGGAAATCTTCTGATCCGGCAGCGGATGCGTGTGATCCGGGCACTTCTGGAACAGGAAGAAGTGACCGTTGTTACCAGTATTGACGGATGTATGGATTTCCTGATGTCGCTGGAAAAGATCAGAAGCAGGCTTCTTCATTTTAAAAGTGACAGTGTGATCGATTTGGATCAGCTGAAGGAAGAGCTGGTAGAGCTGGGATATGAACGCACCGGTCAGGTAGAGCTTCCGGGGCAGTTTTCTGTGCGTGGAGGAATCATTGATATCTATCCGCTGACAGAGGATAATCCCTGGCGTATCGAATTGTGGGATGATGAGGTGGATTCTATCCGAAGCTTTGATGCGGAAAGCCAGAGATCCCTGGAAAATGTAGATGAAATTACGATCTATCCGGCCGCGGAAAAGATGGACGGAGAGGATATGGTATCCTTTCTGGATTATTTTCCGGAAGAAAAAACACTGGTGTTTCTGGATGAACTGAACCACCTGGCAGAAAACGGCGAGGGTGTGGAGGAAGAGTACCGTCAGAGTCGTATGCACAGAGAGGAAAAAGGCGAGGCAAATCTTCCGGAGCAGTGGCTATGTGGTTTTCAGGAACTGCAGAAGAAGCTGAACAGACGGAATTGTGTGGCTGTATCCGCACTCTCTCCCAGACGTTCCGGATGGAAGATCAATGAGGAATTTGATCTTACGGTGAAGTCTGTAGATTCTTATAACAGCAGCTTTGAGCTTCTGGTAAAGGATCTCCTTCAGTATAAGAGGCAGGGATACCGAATCGCACTGCTCTCCGGTTCCAGGACCAGGGCGGAGCGTCTGGCAAAAGATCTTTCAGAGGAAGGTCTGAATGCTTTTTACAGCCAGGACATGGATCGTATCATCAGTCCCGGAGAGATCATGGTGGTCTATGGTCATGCAAGACGTGGCTTCCAGTATCCGCTGATCAAATTTGCAGTGATGACGGAAACCGATATTTTCGGCAAAGAGCAGAAGAAGCGCAAAAAAAAGAAAAAGTACAGCGGAAACCGGATCCAGGATTTTGCAGAGCTTTCCATTGGAGATCTTGTTGTTCATGAAAAGCATGGACTGGGTATTTATCGTGGAATCGAAAAGGTAGAGGTTGACCGTGTTGTGAAGGATTACATCAAGATCGAATACCGGGGCGGCAGTAATCTCTATATTCTGGCAACCCAGCTGGATGTTTTGCAGAAATATTCCGGATCCTCTGAAAATGCAAAAACGCCCAAGCTGAACAAGCTTGGCGGTCAGGAGTGGAATAAGACCAAGAGTCGTGTTAAGGGTGCGGTAAAAAATATCGCAAAAGAGCTGGTAGAGCTTTATGCAGTACGCCAGGAGAAAGAGGGATATGTCTGCGGACCAGATACCGTATGGCAGAAGGAATTTGAGGAGATGTTTCCCTATGAGGAGACAGAGGATCAGCTGGCAGCCATTGAAGATACCAAGAGAGACATGGAAAGCACCAGGATCATGGATCGTCTTGTGTGTGGTGACGTTGGTTACGGAAAGACGGAGGTTGCTTTAAGAGCTGCGTTTAAGGCAGTACAGGAAAGCCGGCAAGTGGTTTATCTTGTCCCTACCACCATTCTTGCACAGCAGCATTACAATACCTTTGTACAGCGTATGAAAGAATTTCCGGTAAAGGTGGAACTTCTCTGTCGTTTCCGGACATCTGCCCAGCAGAAAAAGGCCATCGAAGGGATCAAAAAGGGGCAGGTAGATATTGTGATCGGCACCCACAGAGTTCTTTCAAAAGATGTGGAATTTAAAAATCTTGGTCTTCTGATCATTGATGAGGAGCAGCGCTTCGGTGTTACTCACAAGGAGAAGATCAAGCAGATGAAAAAAGATGTGGATGTACTGACGCTGACAGCAACGCCAATTCCGAGAACCCTTCATATGAGTCTCATCGGTATCCGTGATATGAGCGTTCTGGAAGAGCCACCGATGGATCGTGTGCCAATCCAGACATACGTTATGGAGTACGATGAGGAGACTGTCCGGGAAGCCATCCGCAGGGAGCTTCGCCGGGGTGGACAGGTGTATTACGTATATAATCGAGTCAATGACATTGCCGAAGTAGCCCTTCGGATATCCAGACTTGTGCCGGAGGCCAGAGTGGATTTTGCACATGGACAGATGAGTCAGAGGGAACTGGAGCAGGTAATGTATGATTTTATCAACGGAGATGTGGATGTGCTGGTTTCTACCACCATCATTGAAACAGGACTGGATATTTCCAACGTAAACACCATGATCATCCATGATTCGGACAGATATGGCCTTTCCCAGCTTTATCAGCTACGTGGGCGTGTAGGACGTTCCAACAGGACTGCTTATGCATTCCTGATGTATACCAAAAACAAGATGCTCCAGGAGACCGCGGAGAAACGGCTCAGCGCCATGCGGGAGTATTCAGACCTTGGAAGCGGTTTTAAGATAGCTATGAAGGATCTGGAGCTTCGTGGAGCAGGAAATCTGCTTGGTGCTCAGCAGCACGGGCATATGAATGCAGTTGGTTATGACCTTTACTGCAAGATGCTCAGTGAGGCTGTCAAGGAGGCAAAGGGAATCCGGACTATGGATGATTTTGAGACGACCATAGATCTTAACATTGATGCGTTTATTCCGGATTCCTATATCAGCAACGAGTTCCAGAAGCTGGATATTTATAAGCGTATTGCCGGTATTGAAAGCCAGCAGGAGTATGACGATATGCTGGAGGAGCTGATCGACCGTTTTGGAGAGCCGACAAAAGCTGTGCTGAACCTTCTCGCCATTGCAAGGCTGAAGGCTCTTGCTCATCAGGGATATGTGACGGAGATCAAGCAGCTTGGAAAAGATGTCCGGATCACGCTCTATGAAAAGGCCAAGCTGGATCCTGCAGGTATCCCGGCTATTATGGCGCAGTACAGGAGAGGTTTGCAGTTTAAGGCTGATCATGAGCCGAAATTTATCCTGACACCACAGGGAAGGCTGATCGAAGAGCTGATGAAGTTTGCGGGGGAGCTGGCAAAACTGGCAGAGCCACTGGAGTAAAGGGAAGAATCAGGCAGGCTCGGGGTTATCCACGGGAAAAAATATCCGGTTTGTGGATACCGGATATTTCCCCGGAAAGACTTGTGGATAATTTGTGAAATGTCGTGTAAGTTCGTGAAATTCCTTGCTCTTAAAGGTGAAAACGTTTATAATCAAGTATTATGGAATAAGAGCCGGACCGTGATTCTTATGGACGGATAGATGGAGGATGAAATGAGAAATTCAGTAAAGAAAGCGGCAGTTACTGCTCTTGTCTGCGTTACAGCAGCAGGAATGATGGCAGGCTGCGGAAATAAAAAACTCGATGGTACAAAGATCGTATTGACAGTCAATAAGCAGGAGATCCCGCTTGGCGTTGTAAGTCTGGCAGCACGTATGCAGCAGGCACAGGCTGAGGCAATGTACAAGATGTATCTTGGCGGCGGAAACGATATGTCTATCTGGAGTACCAAAATGGATGATGATTCCGATGAGACTTACGGTGAAAATGCGGTAACAACATCTGTTGAGACTGTTGAGAAGATGTGTCTGGAGAAAGAACACGCTTCCGAGTATGATGTTGAAATTACAGATGATGAGCAGAAGGCTCTTGAGGAAGCTGCCAAGAACTTTATGGCTGCCAATTCCGATGAGACAATTGCAGAGCTTGCGGTTGATGAAGATATGGTGAAGACTTTCCTCGAGCTTGAGACATACGATGTGAAGATGAAGGATGCCATTGAAGCCAAAGCGGACGTGAAGCTGGATGAGAAAGAATATCAGCAGATGTCCTTCAGCTATGCAAGTGCAAAAGTCAGCGGAGATGATCTTTCCGATGATGATATCAAGAAGAATAAAGAGAATCTTCAGAAGTTCTATGACAAGGTTAAAGAGGATCCGGCTGCAGATTTCAATACTCTTGGAGATGAGATTTCCGAGGATATGACTGCAACAACCGGAACATGCCCTGCCTATGAGGAAGGTGATGACAGTGCTGCCAACGGAACTACTTATCCGGATGAGGTCCGTGCCGCTTTAAGAAAGCTGGATGAGGGTGCACTGAACGAAGAAATCATCAAGACAGATTCCGTATGGTATGTTGTGAGACTGGATTCCAAGAATGATGAAACTGCAACGGAGAGTAAGAAAGAGTCTCTGACAAACACCAAGAAGGATGATTTCTATAATGATACAACAGATGGATGGAAGAAGAAAGCAGATATCAAAGAAGAGAAAAAACTGATCAAGAAGATCAAGATCACAGATAATCACAGCTTTACGATCCAGACTCCAACTCCGACACCGGACCCGGATGTAACTGAGACACCGACAGCAGATTCTGCAGAGGCTGAGGCAACCGAGACACCGGCAGCTGAGGAGCAGACCGATGTGACCGAGACACCGGAGACAGAGGGAGATTCTGCAAAGGCTGATGAGGAGACTGCAGACAGTACAGAAGATGAGGCAGCTGCTACACCGGAAGCTGAGAAATAAGATACAATGTTTGCAATGGAATGATAAGAGAAAAGACAACGAGCCGTGTACGAGTTTATCGTACACGGCTCGTTTTTTGTAATGCTCATGCCTGCTTTACGGATCATCAGATCAGATTCAGATGCTCCAATGCGTGAAGAATCCCGTCCCTGTCCACTGCGCTTGTCTGGTATGTGCAGTGCTTTTCGATGCCTCCGTAAGCATTTCCCATAGCAACGCTGACTCCGGCAGCTTTCAGCATGGGAAGGTCGTTGGGACTGTCTCCGAATGCGTAGCAGTTTTCCTTGGGGATGGAAAGGCGGTCCAGGAGAAATTCCATGCCTGTGGCTTTGCTGGTACCCTTTTGTGTGACTTCCCAGATTCCGTCTCCGTGATCAAAATAGGTGTAATGATCATTACAGAAGCTGCGGAATTTTTCGACATTGGAATCCGGAAGCATATGTACCAGGAATTTGTCATAGGAGTAAGTGCAGGCATCCTCCCGATTGAATTTCGTGATGTCGACCATTGGAATTTCTTTTCGCATTTTGACTCCGAATTCGGACTGGGCCGGAGATGCGCCATCATACAGGATCTCAGTGTTGGATTCAAAAAGTGCCTCGATTTTACATTTGCGGAGAAGATCTACGGTTTCCTTGCACAGAAGATTTGGGACTGTGCGGAAAAAAAGCAATTTGTTATCCATGTAAATGTGGGTTCCACAGCCATATATATAGCCATCGAAATGAAGCTCTGAGAGTGCAGAGGGCATCATTACTTTGGTGCGGCCGGTGTTGATGAAAAGAAGATGACCGTTTTCATGGGCTTTTGTGAGGGCTCGGCTGGTGCTCTCCGGAACCTTGAATGGGTGAGACGTAAGCAGTGTGCCGTCTATGTCGAAGAACAGGATTTTTTTATCGTTCATAAGGTCTCCTTTAAAATGGGATTTCTTCTTCGGTGTTATTGTTATTAATGTCAGTAATATCATTAACAGGAAGCGGTTCTGCGGATGTATCTTCAACAGAGTTCAGTGCGCTGACACGGATGCCATTGAGCTCTATTTCACTTTCCATGGGGATCACCAGGCATTTGCGGCCGTCGATGATCCGAGTTTCTACCAGCTCTGCCCGGTCCGGTGCCACGTGGATCACCACATCCGGGGTTTTGATCTCGAATTTTCTGGTGTTGGTGATGTTGGATGCTACCAGAGCAGATTTTTCTCCTGCAGCAAGCTCATATTGTTCATCGAAGTTCTGGAGCTTTTCGTCTTCTACGCCGCATTCTTCGAAGAGACGTTTGACTTCGGATTTGGTGAGGACAACAGGTTCCGGTTCGTCCTTCTGGGATTCGATGAGATCGTTGAGCTTTTCGTGGATCTCAAGGACTGTGTCGTAGGCACAGTCATCACCAAGGGTTTCTTCCACCAGAGCATTGAAGGAGTCACGCTGGGTTCCGGCAGATAGTGGTGTGGTGCAGCCGAAGACTTCTTCCATCATGGTGGAGCGGAGATTTTCGGCGTTTTTGGTGTAGTAGAGAAGTCCGTGGATATCGGTACTGCGGTCGTTGAACTGTGGGAAAAGGAAGCCCCAGTCAGGCATTTCTACCAGCCAGTCCCGGATACGGTCTTCAATATTGTTTGTCTCTGCATTGTAATGCAGGCCTGCTTTGGAGAGCTTGACCGGGCAGATACTGCAGAGGATGTGATCGTAGATCTCATCGGAAGCGTCGAACATTTCGGCACCGTCGGAGGATTTGCCGGGGATGTCGTAGACTGCGTGGATGAGGATGATGTAGTAGTTTTCACCGTAGTCGTAGTTTTCTATGATTCTGTCGTAGAAGGCTTCGGTGAGGGTGTCGTCGGTGAGTTTGCTTTTGCGGAGTTTCATGAGGAAGTTTTGGGTTCCGCCTTCAGCTTCCTGATCCAGGGGAAATTCCATGTTGATGAGGTTTTTTCCGATGGTGCCGGTGAGGGTTTTTCGGAAGATGTCGAAGTATTTGAAGGTTTCTTCCTCTGATAAGGATAAGAAGGCTTCTTTGAGTTCGGTTTTTTTGTTTTTTTCACCGTCTACGTAGCAGCCGCAGATGCGGGTGATGGAGCAGCGGTCAGGGGTG
>ERZ772872.3044-NODE-3044-length-12826-cov-3.339911_pt1 | contig 12826 bp, 12 predicted proteins | sample MGYA00512132_ERZ772872 | MGnify/ENA primary metagenome ERZ772872 (study PRJEB29015, sample SAMEA2737724) | human gut metagenome | biome: human gut; feature: human-associated habitat; material: faeces | place: China | collected 2012 ...
GAACTTTCTACATTTATTCAGAATATGATGCATCTGCCAACTGGGAAAAGTCAGAAAGGCTACCCACATATCGAAGTCGTCTATGCAAATGATTCAATAGAAGCGGAAAAATTGATAAAGAATTACAAAAGTCAGGGGTACCAATATCGCAAAGAGCCCTATGATGCAAATGATAATACTACCGGACAAGAGCATGCAGAGTATCTGGCAGTAGTGCTTAATGACCAGTATTATTATGACGAAGAAGGGTATCTTAGATCAAACAAGCAGGGAAGAAAAGAAATGTCTGATGTCCGAAAACTTTTTCATTACTTGAATCAGGTAAAAGAAAGTCTGGCTTTGGTCATACTTGAAAATGAAGAGGTGTATGGCAGATTACTGAATTTGCTGCAGGGAAAATAAAATAGATTTTTTCAGACAATAAAAAGAAAATCACACAAAATGTCACTGAAATGTTATAATCAAAATATGTTTTAATTGATAAAAATATACTGTGATCTGGCTGAGACGAGACGCCAGATTGCAGGGTGTAAATAGGAGGAATATTATGGGATTAATAAAAGCAGCTCAAGCCGCAACAGGGACGGTCATGGCAGATCAGTGGAAGGAATTCTTCTATTGTGATTCTCTTGATAACGATACACTGCTTGTAAGAGGAAAAAAGCGCACAGGAAGCCGTTCCTCAAATACAAACGGTAACGACAACATCATTTCCAATGGTTCTGGAATCGCAGTGGCAGATGGTCAGTGTATGCTGATTGTTGATCAGGGGAAAATTGCGGAAGTGTGTGCGGAGCCGGGAGAATATACATACGACACGTCTTCTGAACCAAGTATTTTTGCGGGAAATTTAAGTGACAGTATCAAAAATACATTTCTGACGATCGGAAAGAGATTCAGTTATGGCGGTGATACAGGAAAAGATCAGAGAGTCTACTATATCAACACAAAGGAAATCACAGATAATAAGTTTGGTACTGCTAATCCAGTCTGGTTCCGTGTAGTAGATAAACGCATCAATCTGGACAAAGATATTGAGATCCGTTGTAACGGAGTGTATTCCTTTAAAATTACAAATCCGCTTTTGTTTTACACAAGTCTTAGCGGAAATGTGGCAGAATGTTATGAAAAAAGTGAGATCATGCCGCAGCTTAAGACGGAGTTCGTAGATGCGCTGCAGCCGGCATTTGCTAAGATTGCAGAGATGGAGATACGCCCAAGCCAGATTCCGGCACATGCCACCGAGATTGGTGACGCCATGAACGAGATTTTGACGAAAAAATGGTCTGAGATCCGTGGACTTTCTATTGTGTCTGTTGCATTTAATCCAGTCACACTCAAAGAAGAAGATGCTGAGGCAATCCGTCAGGCACAAAATACATCTATGTATACAGATCCAAGCATGATGGCAGCCACACTTGGTATGGCACAGGCAGAGGCAATGAAGAATGCGGCCAGCAATCCGAATGGTGCTATGATGGGATTTATGGGAATGAATATGGCGAGTGGCGGCATGAATATCCAGGGACTCTATGACCAGGGAGCCGCTCAGAAACAGGCGCAGCAAGAGCGGCAGGTACAGCAAGAGCAGAATCAGGTAAATGGACAGAATCCACAGGCAGGTAACCAAAAAAATCTGCAAAACAAAGCAGCAGACCCGGCAGCAGGTGGAGAAACATCGTCCTGGACTTGTTCCTGTGGTCAGGTCAACAATGGCAGATTCTGTATCGAGTGTGGTAAGCCAAAACCACAGGATGACGATAGCTGGACTTGCAGCTGTGGAACGCTCAACAAAGGAAAATTCTGCATGGAGTGTGGAAAACCGAAACCGCAGAAATTACACTACCGCTGCGATAAATGTGGCTGGGAACCGGAAGATCCTGCAAATCCTCCGAAATTCTGTCCGGAGTGTGGAGATCCATTTACAGATGACGACAGAATTTAACTCCCACAGAATTGCATAAGAAGAGACTTTGTAAGGAGAAACACGAATGTCAGAGATAAAAGAATACAAATGTCCGGCATGTGGCGGTGCCATGGAATTTGACAGCAAAAGCCAGAAAATGAAGTGCCCGTACTGTGATACAGAGATCTCCGTGGACGAATATGAATCGTTGATCGCAAAGGCAGATCAGGTAGTTGCCGCAGATGCAGCATCAGATGTCGAGACAGAACAGAAGAAGGCCGAAAACTATACTGCACATGACTGGAATCAGGATGAGATTGATAATATGGTTGTCTATATCTGTCAGTCTTGTGGCGGTGAAATCACGGCAGATAAAAATACAGGCGCTACAACTTGTCCGTTCTGCGGAAATCGTGTTGTTTTAAAAGGACAATTTGAAGGAGCGTTAAAACCGGATTATGTCATTCCATTCAAATTAGATAAAAAAGCTGCAAAAGAAGCTTATTATAAGCATCTGACAGGAAAAGCATTTATCCCGTCTGTGTTCAGACAGGAGAATCATATAGATGAGATTGTAGGTTTATATGTTCCGTTCTGGGTATTCAATATCGAATCAGAAGCTGATATATCCTATGACGCAGAAAAAATCCGTGTCTGGAAGTCCGGGGATACCGAATATACAGAACACAAATATTATAAAATCCGCCGGGGAGGCACAATCTATTTTGAACATGTGCCGGAAGACGGTTCTGTAAAAATGGATGATGCATTGATGGAATCACTGGAGCCTTATGACTTTAAAGATGCTGTACCATTTAAATCTGCGTACCTGGCAGGTTATGTAGCTGACCGATACGATGTAGACCAAGATGAATGCATGAAACGGGCGAAAAAGAGAATCAGACGGAGTACGGAAGATTCTTTTCGGGAGACTGTCAACGGATATTATGCACTTTCTACGCAGAGCAGTACAGTAAATATCCGGGATTCCAAGACCAGTTATGCCATGTATCCAGTATGGCTTCTGAACACTACGTGGAAAGGACAGAAGTACACATTTGCCATGAACGGACAGAGTGGAAAGATTGTAGGAGATTTGCCGGCGGACGAAGGTGCATTCTGGAAATATGTAGGAACAAGAGGGATTCTTATCAGTGTGATCCTTTATATCATCATGATGGTTGTCATGTTTTTATAGGAGGGTGGGAATATGAGAGAAAATAAAATAACAAGAAAAATTTTCACCCTGCTATGTGTACTGACATTGATAGTCGGGCTTAGCATTTTGAACATCCCGGTATGTGCTGAAGAAATCCCACAGGATCGCCAACTTCCCAGACTGGTAGACGATGCAGATCTTCTGACGGACAGTGAAGAGCAGGAACTTAACACAGAACTGGATGAAATCAGTGAAAGACAGCAATGCGACGTTATTGTAGTGACGGAAAATTCATTAGATGGAAAAAGCGCGCAGGATTATGCGGATGATTTCTTTGATTATAATGGATATGGATACGGTGATGAGGACAGCGGCGTTCTGTTTCTTATTGGGATGGACGAACGGAAATGGGCAATTACTACATACGGCTATGGTATCACTGCATTTACGGATTATGGACTGGAATATATGGAAGATGAATTCTTGTCTTATTTAAGTGATGGTGAATATATGGAAGCATTTTCAAAATATGCCACACTTTGCGATGATCTTCTTACCCAGGCGAGAGATGGGCATCCATATGATGTAGACAGCGATGATGATAAGCCAGATGTTTTCACTATGATCTTCTGGGGCGTTGTGGATCTGCTCATAGGATTTGTTGTTGCATTCATAATGGCGCAGGTGAAGAAAAGCAAATTAAAGTCTGTCAAAAATCAAGTTGCTGCCAATGCGTATAAGAAACAAGGCAGTATGAAAGTGACAACAAAAGAGGATCGATATATCAATAGTATTGTGACAAAACGCCTGATTCCAAGAGATGATGAGGATCACGGCCACAGTGGCGGAGGCGGAAGCACAACACATGTCAGTTCTTCCGGCCGGTCACACGGTGGACGAAGTGGTGGTTTTTAATATCAACTGGGAGTCAATCCCCCAGCTGATATAGCCTCCGGCAGGGCGCACATTGTCCGGTGGACAATGGTTTTGCGCCGACCGAAACGGAGTGTAGACTTGCAGAGGCATTCTTGAATATTATACTTAAGACTTAAGTCGAATAATCTGTTTTTGATATTCATTTTTATAAGGGGTATGATACTTGTCTGTCACAACACTTTCGTACAGATCTGATGCAAAAATATTCTGTTCCAGCATATGGATATCTATACCGGCAGGCTGTGATAATTTCGAGATAACAGGAATGCCGGTATTTTTTTTGATAGAAGTAAGTACCCATGAGGATTCTTGGCGGAAACCAAGAAGTCTGGCGTATCCACACCTGGAATCTGCTGCCTGCTCCGGTACATCACATTTGCAGATGCCGAGTAAAATGTGGATCAGACATCTGCTGATGCGGGAGTAAGTTACATTTTTTGTTTTTATCAGGTCGCAGAACTGGCTGAAAGTCAAAAAATCATTTCTAAATGTGATGATCCGGTTTGCAATCTCCGGTGTAATATCCAGATATTGCGTCAGTGTATCTTTTGTTTCGGTCAAAAGCTTTGCTTTTAAAAGCAAGGAAAAATCATCTGCAAACACAGGAAAGCATTTGTGATAGTTTTCTTTAAAAATATTGTGACAGTTTTGCGGCAGTTCCCGAAGTATATGATTAATAGCAGGAGTGTGATTCGCATTTTTTGTAAGTTCACAATCCTGTAATCCTTGCCGGAGTGCAGAGGCAGAGCTGAAAAGGCCACCGAGTGTCTGGTCATGATATCCGGCTCCTTCGCGTGTAATAGTCACCGGTTCGATGAAACTGTTCAGACAGGAAAGCGCTTTTAGATATTCAATACCCAGAATATTATTTGGCGAATCCAGAATCGCGCTGATCTGTTCGGGAATACAGGATAAGGATTTGTGTTGATTTAAATATTCTATAAAAGCCAGTTTTCTTGCGGCAGGAAATGCATTTCCATTTTTTAAATGTTTTTGAAGGAGAACTTTGTAATGCGCGGGTTCCTTACAAAGAACATCGGCAATCTGTTGTAATATTTTTATTTCGCCGCACTCACTTCCAAAGCACAGATAATCTACACAGCCGAGAGCTTCAAGACCGCACCGGTGGCAAAGTATTCTGCACTTCCGGTTGCGTAACAGACTGGTAGTTCTAAAACTACGTCGGCACCACATGCAAGTGCCATCTGGGTACGCAGATGCTTTGGCATGATGGAAGGAATTCCACGCTGAACATAGTCGCCGCTCATAATAATAATTGCAGCATCAGCGCCTGTGATTTTCTTTGCTTTTTCTAGATGGAATTCGTGCCCTTTGTGAAATGGATTGTATTCCGCGATAATTCCAACAATCATACACTTTCTCCTTGTCACTGTTAATAAAATTTATTATACTATAACTATGTTTTGCTTGCAAATGAATGACAACAGGCAGGAGGGTATGTATGGAAGAGGAACAGATGCTGACAAAAGAACAGATTCTTGATATGCTTGATGCAGGTCAGTACAAAGAATTAAAAGAAGAACTGGGAAATATGTACCCCGTCGATATTGCCGAGACACTGGAAGATTTTGAGCAGAAACCGCTCGTTATGGTGTTCCGTCTCCTGGCAAAAGAAGAGGCTGCTGAGACATTTACTTATATGAACAGTGACATGCGTGAGGTACTGATCGGGGCACTTACCGATTCCGAGTTGGAAGAGGTCATGGAAGAGATGTATCTGGACGATACGGTCGATGTCCTGGAAGAGATGCCTGCGAATGTTGTGGATCGTCTTTTGATGGTTACCGATGAAGAGACAAGAGCCCAGATCAATCAGCTTTTGCAATATCCGGAAGACAGTGCCGGAAGTATTATGAATGTGGAGTACATTGCACTCCGCAAAGAGATGACGGTTGAAGAGTCTATTTTAAAAATCCGTCAGGTTGGTCTGAATCGTGAAACTATCTACACTTGTTATGTTACGGAAAAACGAAAACTGATCGGACGGGTCGATGTCAAAGAACTTCTGACAACCGGTGAATCTAGAACAATCGAAGAGATTATGGATACGAATGTGCTTTACGCGCATACAACAGACGATCAGGAAGATGTAGCTATGATGATCAATAAATATGGTCTTATTGCCCTTCCAATCGTGGATCATGAAATGTGCATGGTCGGTATCGTAACTGTTGACGATGCCATGCTTGTAATGCAGGAAGAGACAACAGAAGATATCAGTATCATGGCCGGTATGTCTCCAAGTGAAGAGACTTATTTTGGAACATCTGTTGTGGAACATGTAAAAAGCAGGCTTCCATGGCTGTTATTTCTGATGCTTTCTGCGACAGTGACACAGATGATCATGAACAGCTATGAAAGTGCACTTGTAGTTATGCCACAGCTTGCCGGTTTTATTCCAATGCTGACAGGAACCGGTGGAAACTGCGGTTCACAGAGTTCTACGCTGGTTATTCGTGGATTGTCTGTAGGAGAAATAGAATTTCGGGATTTATTCAAAGTTATATTTAAAGAAGTCCGGGTGGCAGCAGTAGTCAGTGTGATATTGGCGGTTGTGAATGGAATCAGGATCATCGTTATGGGACAAGGAGATGCGCTCATTGCATTATCCATCGGTGGAACCATGATCTGTACCGTCCTGATTGCAAAAGTCGTAGGCTGTACCCTTCCGATGCTTGCTTCCAAGATTGGACTCGATCCTGCAATCATGGCTACTCCGCTGATTTCTACCCTTGTAGACATCAGTACAGTAACCGTATACTTCATGATCGTCAGCCAGGTATTTCATTTGTAAAGACGTTTTGTATTTAATCACAAACAATTCTAATGTACTGAATTTAGTACGCAGATACAACTTGTCCATGCCAATTCTTTGTATTATAATGAAAACATTGAAATAACTGAATACAAATGAAAGGAGTCTTTAAGTCATGGGATTTATTGATGATATTAAAGCGAGAGCAAAAACAAGTAAAAAGACAATTGTACTTCCGGAGACAGAGGATATCAGAACATATGAAGCAGCAGAAGCAGTTCTGAAAGAAGGAACAGCAAATCTGATTCTCGTCGGCAGCGAAGAAGAGATTGCAAAGAACAAAGGTTCTTTTGATATCAGCGGAGCAACAATCGTAGATCCTGCAAAGAGCGAGAAGACAGACGCCTACATCGCAAAACTTGTAGAATTACGTGAGAAAAAGGGAATGACAGAGGAAAAAGCAAGAGAACTTCTTCTGACTAATTATCTCTATTATGGTGTTATGATGGTTAAGATGAAAGATGCTGACGGAATGGTATCCGGAGCATGCCACTCAACGGCAGATACATTAAGACCAAGCCTTCAGATCCTGAAGACAAAACCGGGAACAAAGCTCGTAAGCGCATTCTTTATTATGGTAGTACCAGATTGTGAGATGGGTGCCAACGGAACATTCCTGTTTGGTGATTCCGGACTTGAGCAGAATCCGGATCCGGAGAAACTTGCAGCAATCGCACTTTCATCCGCAGACTCCTTTAGACTTCTGACAGAAAAAGAGCCAGTTGTAGCACTTCTTTCACATTCAACAAAGGGAAGCGCAAAACACGCTGACGTAGATAAAGTTGTAGAGGCTACAAAGATTGCAAAAGAGAATGCTCCGGAAGGACTTCTCATTGACGGAGAATTCCAGCTTGATGCAGCAATTGTTCCATCAGTTGGAGCATCTAAAGCACCGGGAAGCCCGGTTGCGGGAAAAGCGAATGTACTGATCTTCCCGGACCTTGATGCTGGAAACATCGGATACAAATTAGTTCAGAGACTTGCAAAAGCAGAAGCTTACGGTCCTCTTACACAGGGAATCGCAGCGCCTGTCAATGATCTCTCCCGCGGTTGCAGCGCTAAGGATATTGAGGGTGTAATCGCAATTACAGCAGTTCAGGCAATGGCAGAAGATAAATAAATTTCATATCTTTAATGATTAGCCATATGCATTTTGCACAAAAAATATGCATATGGCTGAAATTTTTTCAAATTAGGGATAGACATTAGGGACGAAAGTCCTTATTATATAAATTAAGAATTCTAATCTAAAAGAGAGGTAAATGAAATGAATGTATTAGTAATCAACTGTGGAAGTTCTTCACTGAAGTTCCAGCTCATCAACTCTGAGTCAGAGAAAGTACTTGCAAAAGGACTTTGCGAGAGAATCGGAATTGATGGAAGCCTTACATACCAGCCAGCAGGCGGTGAGAAGGTTAAATCTGACAAAGCTATGCCTACACATACAGAGGCTATTCAGTTTGTTATCGACGCATTAACAGATGCCGAGACAGGTGTTGTTAAGAGTCTGGATGAGATTGGGGCAGTCGGACATCGTGTCGTACATGGTGGAGAGAAGTTTGCAAGCTCTGTTGTAATTACTGATGAGGTAAAAGCTGCAATTGAAGAGTGTAATGATCTTGCACCACTTCACAACCCGGCAAACTTAATCGGTATCAATGCATGCCAGAAGTTAATGCCTGGAACACCGATGGTAGCTGTATTCGATACTGCATTCCATCAGACAATGCCGGAGAAAGCTTACATGTATGGTCTTCCATATGAGTATTATGACAAATACAAAGTAAGAAGATATGGTTTCCATGGTACAAGCCACAGCTTTGTATCTAAGAGAGCTGCTGAGCTTGCAGGAAAATCTTACGATGATCTTAAGACAGTTGTCTGCCACCTTGGTAACGGTGCAAGTATCTGTGCAGTAGAGAATGGAAAATCCGTAGATACATCTATGGGTCTTACACCTCTTGAGGGACTTGTAATGGGAACACGTTCTGGAGATATTGATCCAGCTATTCTTGAGTTCGTAGCTAAGAAAGAGGGACTTGATATTTCTGAGCTTATGACAATGCTCAACAAGAAGTCAGGTGTATATGGACTTTCCAACAACCTTTCAAGCGACTTCCGTGACCTTGAGAACGCAGCTAACGAAGGAAATGCTCAGGCTAAAGTAGCTCTTGAAGTATTCGCTTACCGTGTAGCTAAGTATGTGGGAAGCTATGTAGCAGCTATGAATGGTGTTGATGTAATTGCATTTACAGCAGGAATCGGAGAGAACTCAGGTACAGTTAGAAGTGCTGTTCTGAAATATCTTGGATACCTTGGAATTACTGTAGATGAGAAGGCTAATGACACTCACGGTGAGGAGATCACAATCTCTACACCAGATTCAAAAGTTCTTGTTATGGTTATCCCTACTAACGAAGAGCTTGCAATCGCACGTGAGACAGTAGCATTAGTTTAATTTGAAACTATTGTAAAAAGTTATTGATATGATTATTTACACCCTTCCGTACGAATACGGAAGGGTGTATGTCTGTAGTAATTACAAGATGTAGAATATTTTCCGGACAGAACAAAGTATGATGTTTAGTTCGAAAAGAAGATGCGTATAAAAATATTTGGAATAATCAAAAAATAATTTCTAAAATGTGGTTGACAAACAGCTTTTCCATGATATAATAGACAGGTATGAATAGGGGTGATTAATATGTTGATTGACCTATCCAATGTCTTATCCGAACCACACAGATCTGTTGATGAGACAGTTTCATGTGAACTTAAAATATTCCGGAATGGGCTTGGCGAGTATCCGGTCACTGAAAGTTCTAATGTTCATGTAAAGATTAATTATATGGAGAACGGAAAACTTCAGATAGAAGGAACTTGCAAGCTGACTGTTGAGATTCCGTGTGACAGATGTCTGGAACCGGTGGCAACAGTGTTTGAACTGAATATTTCACGCATTACAAAGGGAAATGTCACAGATGAGAGTGAAGTGGAATCAGAGGATTTAGACGAAGCAAATTATATTGACGGATATACACTCGATGTTGATCAACTGATCAGTAGCGAGATTCTAATAGGGTGGCCGACGAAGATTCTGTGTAGCGAAGACTGTAAAGGTATTTGCAACGTATGTGGTCAAAACCTGAATCAGGGAACTTGTAACTGTGAAGATACGAGTCTTGACCCTAGAATGTCAGTTATCCGCGATGTTTTCAAGAATTTTAAGGAGGTGTAACCTATGTCAATTTGTCCAAAGAACAAATCTTCAAAAGCTAGAAGAGATAAAAGAAGAGCTAATTGGAAGATGAGTGCTCCGAACCTGGTAAAATGCAGCAAATGCGGCGAATTAATGATGCCTCATAGAGTCTGCAAGGCTTGCGGAAGCTACAACAAAAAAGAAATCATTGCTCAGGACTAATGAGTAAGAAATGAACAGAAAAACTGTATTTCAAGAGTTGAGAGTTAATCAGCTTATGAAATACAGTTTTTTTATTTTATTCAAAAGACGGAGGGGGATTACTTTTTTATTGGGGGATTCTGGCAAATAGTAGACATAAAGGAACAATTAAGGTATATTTAAAGTAGTTATTTTTACCATCGTTTTAGTCATATGAATCAATTAAACAACATTATGATGTCCGAGTTTGGAAACTTCAAGCTGGGCGATTTGGGAATCGCACGTACGATGGAAAAGACTACAGGCGCCTGCCATTTGTTCCGGAAAGAAATGTTAGAAGCAATTACAGCCTGTAAGCTTTCAAAGGAAAAGGAAATTGAACAAACAGAAGTCTATGAGGATGAGTGCTGGGATGATTATGATGGAGAGACGATTGGAATTTAGGATTGATAAAATGAAATTCTGTGGTATAGTAAAACCTGAGTAAAATAGAAGTAGAGGGACAGATTATGAACGACATTTTATACCGCGCAGCAGCGTATCTTCTTATTATTGCACTTGGAGTTTTTCTGAAGAAAGTCGGATTTTTTCATGAACAGGATTTTCGTACACTTGCAAAAATTTTGCTGAATATCACGTTGCCTTGTGCAATTATCTATTCATTTTCAAAAGTAGATTTTCAGATTTCGCTTTTAACAGTGACGGGACTTAGTCTTTTTGTTGGAATTCTTATGATGTTTATTGCGTTTTTTACATCGAGAATGACAGGAAAAAAAGGGAATATTCCATTTGATATTTTGAATTTATCAGGATATAATATCGGAAATTTCTGTCTGCCGTTTGCACAGAGCTTTTTAGAGCCGCTCAGTCTTCTTGGCATCACACTATTTGATATGGGAAATGCTTTTTATTGTAACGGTGGGGCAAAGGCAGTTGCGGAAGTATTCAAAAACTCCATACATAGGGTGCCGGGAACAGAGACAGCTATCAAAACGCAGTTAAAAAATTCGCTGAAGACTATGGGGCGGGCATTGAGTAGATCCACACCGTTTCTTGTCTATTTGGGGATGTTGATCGTTCTGATTCTGAGGATTCCGATTCCCAGACTTGTATTGTCAGTTACACAGATTGGCTCCAATGCCAATGCATTTACGGCGATGCTGATGATTGGAGTCGGATTCAAACTGAATATTAAAAAAGATGGAATCAGTCATGTGATCCGGATTCTGCTTACGCGTTATGCAGTAACCATATCATTTGCTACGATTGCTTTTTTCTGTCTGCCATTCCCACTGCAGATCAGACAAGCGCTTGTTCTTGCATTTTTAAGCCCGATTGCCAGCGCCTGCCCGGCTTATACAGATGCTCTGGGAGAAGATTATGAGCTTTCCAGTACAATTAATTCCATTTCGATGCTGATCAGTATCGGACTGATCACAGCTGCATTGATTGTCATGTTGTAAAGATACGTGTTGATTTTTCCGGTGATGTTTAGTAGAATATTACCAGTAGAGACAGGAGGAAATATCATGTCAGAAATTACAACAGTAGTACTGGATGCTATGGGTGGAGATAATGCTCCGGCTGCAATGATTGACGGCGCAATTGATGCCATTTCCAAGGAAAAGAATGTAAAAGTCATTCTGGTCGGTATTGAAGACGTCATAAGAAAAGGTCTGGAAGGCAAGACCTACAATCCAGAGCAGATCGAGATCGTGAATGCGACAGAAGTGATCGAGACAGCAGAGCCGCCGGTACATGCTATACGCAGGAAGAAAGATTCTTCCATCGTAGTCGGGATGAAGCTTGTAAAAGAGGGAAAAGCAGATGCTTTTGTATCTGCTGGAAGTTCAGGAGCGATTCTTGTTGGTGGACAGGTCTTAATTGGAAAGGGAAAAGGAGTAAAGAGAGCTCCTCTTGCCCCTCTTACTCCAACAGCCAAAGGGGTTTCGCTTTTAATTGACTGCGGTGCGAATGTCGATGCCCGTCCAGAACATCTTTTACAGTTTGCACAGATGGGTTCTATTTATATGGAATATGTGATGGGAGTGAAAAACCCGAAGGTAGGTCTGGTCAATATCGGTGCAGAAGAAGAAAAGGGAAATGCCCTTGTAAAAGAGACATTCCCTCTTTTGAAGGAATGTCCGGATATCAACTTTATTGGCAGCATTGAAGCCAGAGATATTCCGGCTGGATATGCGGATGTAATTGTATGTGATGCCTTTGTGGGTAATTGTATTCTTAAGATGTTTGAAGGCGTAGGACTTACTTTAGTATCAGAACTTAAGCATAGCATGCTTTCGACATTCAAGGGCAAAATAGGTGCATTACTTGTTAAGTCATCTTTGAAGCAGGTACTTAAGAAATATGATGCCAGCGAGTACGGAGGAGCACCAATGATAGGTCTCAACGGACTTGTAGTTAAATCACATGGTTCATCAGATGCCAAAGAAATCAAAAATTCGATTTTCCAGTGTATATCATTCGTACAGGCTGATATCCCGGGTAAAATCAGACAATCTATGATTACAGACAAATAACAGAACAATCAAAGAAAGGAAAGGTTAGTCATGGAATTTGAGAAGATAC
>ERZ772872.3047-NODE-3047-length-12819-cov-2.635851_pt1 | contig 12819 bp, 12 predicted proteins | sample MGYA00512132_ERZ772872 | MGnify/ENA primary metagenome ERZ772872 (study PRJEB29015, sample SAMEA2737724) | human gut metagenome | biome: human gut; feature: human-associated habitat; material: faeces | place: China | collected 2012 ...
GGACAAACAATTAAAAATGTAAGCATAATAAATATTCCTCTCTAGTTTTTACAAACATTCTGATTATAAAGAACATAGCATATAAAATCAATAGATTTTTAAAAAATATAGAAAAAAGCAGAGATATCGATGTATAGATGATCTCTGCTTTTTTCTATAAATTTTTGGAATTATTATTTGTAGAATCATGAGAAACAGATTCTCTTAACACAACTTTTCCTGCTGCCTGACGACGTCTCGTATCAGACATTGCTGCATAATGTTTTCTGGTCGTATTAACATCAGAATGTCCAAGAACTTCCGCCACAAGATAAATATCATCCGTTTCCTGATATAAAGCCGTACCATAAGTACTACGCAGTTTATGAGGCGTGATCTTTTTAAGCGGAGTTACTTCCTTCGCATATTTCTTCACAAGATTCTGAACCGCTTGCACACCAATGCGTCGTCTTTGCATAGAATAAAACAAAGCATCTTCATGCCCTTCCTTTGGAATAACAAGTTTTCTGCTGCCTTCCATATACTGCTCCAAAGCATCCGCAACTTCATTTCCAAAGTAAACTGTCATTTCTTTTCGTCCTTTTCGGATGAGATGAAGACCATTATTACGAAAGTCAACATCATCAACATTCAATCCGACTAATTCAGACACACGGATTCCAGTTCCAAGAAGAAGCGTAATGATCGCAAGATCACGTTCTTTTGTTTTTTCATAATAAGCACGTTTCTGTCCTGTTAAATGATCACCGCCATGTTCCACAAAATCAAGCAAAGAAGCAACTTCATCGGCTTCTAACCTGATGATTTCCTTTTCACGGATCTTTGGCATATCAACAAGCAGTGTTGGGTTCTTCTCAATCAGCTGGCGCTTGTAAAAATATCCGTAAAAAGAACGAAGTGCAGACATCTTTCGAAAGACACCTTGTTCTGTATTTTGCATATGCTTATGGTTCTCATCGGAAACGTATACTTTTAGATATTCCATATATTCTTCCAGATCAACGGATTCAATATTATCGAGATCACTTACCTGAAAATCTACGACTTTATAATTTTTGTATGCAGGATTTTCATCAATCAGAAAGTGAAAGAATACTCTCAGATCATACGCATAAGCAATTCGAGTTCTCACCTGTGTAGTAGAGTCGATCGCACGGAAAAACTCTTTTGCAAAAGGTGGAAGTGTTTTAATAAGTTCACGTAATTTGATCGTCTGTCTTGCAGTTAGATCATCATAATATGGTAATGATTTCATAAATTCACCTGTTTCTTATTAGTTTTATATATTTTTCCACGACTCAATAGTGGTAAAATATATATTATACATGACTTATTCTATCAATTTTTCACAAAGCTTGCAAACTTTCTCCTTCTATGTATAATGATAGTTAGTATATACTAACTAAAAATAAAATAAAAAGAAAGGAATATCTATGACACAATTTATCAGATCATCGAAAAAAGAGGCAATGAACTTCTTAAGATATATTGGACCAGGATTACTAGTTACCGTAGGATTTATCGATCCTGGAAACTGGGCAAGTAATATCGCTGCAGGTTCTGGCTATGGATATACATTATTATGGATGGTCACATTATCAACGATCATGCTCGTTATCTTACAGCATAATGCAGCACATTTAGGAATTGTTACTGGAAAATGCTTATCAGAAGCGACAAGTTTGTATATCAACAAAAGATTAAAAAATACGATTTTATTAACAGCAGTTGCAGCATCGATCGCAACAGCAATGGCAGAACTTTTAGGCGGGGCAATGGCTTTGGAAATGTTATTTCATATTCCAGTAAAGATTGGTACGTTTATCATTTTAGGAATCGTGTCATTTACAAAGATGACAACAGACTTGCTTCCAAGTATGGAACTGCCATATGCAATCGTTATGACGACATATCAGGGAGAATTGAGAAATTGATCATCTTATTTGTATCTCTGATTGGATTTTCGTTTTTATTTGAAATTTGTATTTCGGATATCGAATGGAAACAGGCATTGATCGGATGGGCAAAACCAGAAGTTCCAAAAGGTTCACTTCCAGTAGTTATGAGTGTCTTAGGAGCAGTCGTTATGCCACATAATCTGTTTTTACACTCAGAGATCATTCAGAGTAGGAAATGGAATTTAAAAGATAAAAATGTGATCGAACAACAGTTAAAATACGAATTTAAAGACACATTATTTTCTATGATCATTGGATGGGCAATTAATAGTGCGATGATCTTAATGGCAGCAGCTACCTTATATCAAGAAAATGGTCATTCTATTGATGATATTCATCTCGCAGGTTCTATGTTAACACCACTTCTCGGAAATGCAGCATCCATTATATTTGCACTGGCATTATTATTGGCTGGAATCTCATCAAGTATCACAGCTGGAATGGCTGGCGGAACTATTTTTTCTGGAATTTTTAATCATTCGTATGATATTCATCATAAAGATACAAAAAGGGGAGTTTTGATCACAATGGTACCAGCAGCACTGATCATTTTGCTGATCAAATCTCCATTTGATGGACTGATCTATTCTCAAATGTTTTTAGCAATTCAACTTCCAATCACGATTTTTACGCAGATTTATCTGACATCTTCGAAAAAGGTTATGGGAAAATATGCAAATTCGAAACGATTAAAAATCATATTGTTTACCATTGCGCTGATCGTAACATTTTTGAATATCTGTTTGTTTGCGACTGGATTTTAAGCATAAAAAATGAGATAATAAAAAGCACAAAAGAAAGGAGCATCGTATGGAAATTAAATATTTATCAATCAAAAACTTTAAATCAATCCGGCATATGGAAATATCAGATATCCAGAATGCTCTGATCCTTGTTGGAAAGAATAACACTGGAAAGTCATCCATTCTTCATGCATTGCGTGCAGTAGAAGGATCTTATGAAATTTCTGAGGATGATTTTAACGAAACTATGCAAAATATAGAGATTAGATTTACATTATCGCTCACAGAAGAAGATCTTCATATTTTTCATAAAAATGGCATAGTAAGTCAGTATAAGAAATACGATCTTTGGAAAAATGATTTTGAAAGCAAACTTCCATCATATCAAAATGAAGAGATTACATTTACGTTTATCGCTAATAAAGAAGGTAAACAACGCTTTTACGATGGAAAAAAGAAACATAATAAATATATCAGAGAGATTTTCCCAACGATTTATTTTATTGGAACAAATCGTAATTTAAAACAGATTCAGGATGATCTTTTTATGTTGCAGGAAGATAATCTGCTTAAGATCATGCGTACCAATTGTTGTATGTTTGATTCAGTCAAACCGTGTACACATTGTTTTCAATGTATCGGCCTGATTAATCAGAAAACCCCACAGGAACTAAATGCATTTGAAGCAGCAAAACTGTTTGAGTATAAACTATATGAGATGAATATCGATCAGTTCGAGAAACGTATTAATGAAAGTTTCCATAAAAATGGTGGTTTTGAAGATATCATTTTTTCTATGAATTATGATGTAGATCAGATGCTTCAGATCAATGCAGAAGCTTATAACAAAGAACGTGATACATCGATTTCTGTAGATCGTCTTGGGCGTGGAATGAAAAGCATTTATATGCTTTCTCTTCTGGAGGCTTATGTGATGGATGAAAACAGTCTGCCATCGATCATTATGGTGGAAGAACCAGAAATGTTTTTGCATCCACAGCTACAAAAGACAGCCAGTGAGATTCTATATCGGCTGGCACAGAAGAATCAAGTGATCTTTACGACACATTCTCCACATTTATTAGCAAATTTTAGCAGTAAACAACTATGTCAGATTATTTTAGATGAAGATTCTTATTCGGTTGCGAAAAAGAAAACGAACATTAGTTCGGTTCTCGATGATCTTGGATATAATGCATCTGATCTTATGAATGTTGATTTCGTTTTTATTGTAGAAGGAAAGCAAGATAAATACAGATTACCGCTGTTATTAAATCATTATTATTCAGAAATTTATGATGAAGATGGAAGATTAAATCGAGTAGCGATCCTTACGACAAACAGTTGTACCAATATCAAAACCTATGCCAATTTAAAATATATGAATCAGGTATATATGAAAGACCGCTTTTTAATGATTCGTGACAGTGATGGGAAAGATCGTGATATGCTTGGCAGGCAGCTTTGTAAATATTATGATGAACGTAATCTTATCGATGTCGATCATTTGCCTAAAGTAACAAGAAAAAACGTATTGATCTTAAAATATTATTCTTTTGAAAATTATTTTTTAAATCCAGAGATCATGTCAAAACTTGGAGTTATAGAATCTGAAGATGCTTTTTATGAGATTTTATATGATAAATGGAGAGAATACTTGCATAGGATCAAGAGTGGGATTCATTTAATACAGATTATGGGACGTGATTTTGTATCCTCTCAGGATATGGAAGAACATATGGAAGCAATCAGAACATACGTTCGTGGGCATAATTTATTTGATATATTTTATGGAAAATACAAAAAAGAAGAAAAAGAATTATTAAAAAAATATATTGAGATCGCACCAAGAAAGGAATTTTCTGATATTCTTGATGCAGCAGATTCATTTATCTATTTTCAAAGTAAGACGAAACAAAAAGATAAGTAAAATAAAAAGAAAGTATGGGATAAATTCGAACTTGGAAGTTTATTTTCAATTATAATAGACTAGATATGAAAAAAATATTGAATACATGGAGAAAGTTTTTATGAAATATAAAGATGGGAAAAAGAGATGTTGTTGGACAAATCCGAAGAGTCAAGCATATATTGAATATCATGATAAAGAGTGGGGAATGCCTGTCCATGATGACCATAAGTTATTTGAAATGTTGATCTTAGAATCCTTTCAGGCAGGATTATCATGGGAATGTGTACTAAATAAACGAGAAGCATTTAGAGAAGCATTTGATGGTTTTGATGTACATAAAGTTAGTACATATGATGAAAAGAAACAAGCAGAATTAAAACAAAATGAAAGAATCATAAGAAATCAGAGAAAGATAGCAGCAGCAGTTACAAACGCACAGATTTTCCTTAAGATCCAAAAGGAATATAAAAGTTTTTCAGAATATTTATGGCAATTTACAGATCACAAAGTCATCTATGAAACAGGAAAAACCTCTTCAGAATTGTCCGATAAGATATCAAAAGATTTAAAAACACGAGGAATGAAATTTGTTGGAACAACGATCATCTATTCTTATCTTCAAGCAGTTGGAGTAATCTATTCCCATGAAAAAGACTGCTTTTTATGGAAGGAAAAATCATAATACAGTATTTTATAGCAAGTACGTGAAAGCGTACTTGAATTTTTATAAAAAAAGGAGTAAGGTAAAAATTACCAGAGAAAATTTGAGTATTAGAATATAGAAAGTATCATAAGCAGAATGCAGAGACATAAGGAGGAACAATTATGAGACGCAGGGTTATGACAGCATTTATGTGTGCAATTATGACGATGTCTGTAATACCAGTTAACGCAGATGATACACAAGTAGCAAAAGCGCAACAGGAAATGGAATCTACAGTGAAGACAGAAACAACAACAGAAATGTCAACACAATCCACAACGAAAACAGAAAAAAAGAAGACATCTAGAAAAAAGAAAGCGAAAATAACAAAGAAGAAAATTTCCAAAGATAAGAATGGTAAGAAATCAGACAATGAAGAAAAAGTAGTTCCAATGCCGACTCAGGTAATTAGCAAAAGCAGTACACAGGCGATGGAACGTCGAATCTCTTCCAAGCAGGCAAAAATTGCAAAATTAAGAAAAGAAAAAGCTAAGATTTTCAAACAGATGAAGCTTGAAGCCCAAAAAGAAGAAACGCTCAAAACATTTTATGAGAAATACACAGCAAATTCAAAAGCGGAAATTGCATTATTTGGTCAGGAGATAACTCCTGCAATGAAAATATCCAAAAAAGATGAAGCTATGAGAGATGATCTTTATGAACTTGCAGATTTGTTTGGAGATAAACAATTAAAAACAATTGCAGGAAAGTATGTATTTGGAATTAATCATCCAGATTTTGAAACTTTACTCGATAAGAACGATAATTTTAATCTGAATCAGTATTTAAAAAATGAAAAGATTCTTCCAGTAAAGCCAATGCAGCAAAAGATTGTTACTATCAATAAAAAGATCAAGCAGTTAAAGATATTTCAAAGGAAAATCAGACAAGATATTTTAATCCGAATAATGTAAGTTTATTAAGTCATATTACAGTAGATGATGCCAAACAGATGTTAAAAGGAACGGCTCTTTATGCAGATGCGAAAGCCTATGTAAAAGCAGAAGAAAAATATCATGTTAATGCTGTCTTTTTAATGGGAATTGCAGCACATGAAAGTGCATGGGGAACAAGCAGACGTGCAAGAGAGGATAATAATCTTACTGGATATGGCGTAACTTCTGACAGTGCAAAGGGAATTAACAAAGCTACAAAAGAAGAAGGATTACTAACGACAGCTAAGACTTTACATGAGAAATATCTTACAGCGGGAGGTAGTTATTATGCAGGAACTTCTGCTGAGGATGTGAATAAACATTATTGCGTTGGCGGAGAATGGGCAGCAGCAGTAGTAAATGATGCTTATCAATTAATGAATCAATTATAATATTTTCAAAATAAAGTTTCAAAAAATTTTATTTTTTCATTGATTTTATAATAACACAATGCTATAATTTACAAGAAATGAAAAGATAATAACAAAACGTTGATGAGAAGAGTACTTTGTGGAAAGCTTCCAGAGAGGGATACATTTGCTGAAAGTATCCTAAGCAGACAAACAAAGGAAGACCACCTCGGAGTAGCTGTAAACCAGCTCGGTTGACACCGTTAACTGTCGATTAAGTGATCTGTTTCTGGAATTTATTATCACATGGTATGAAACAGATAACCAGGGTGGAACCGCGATAACTCGTCCCATGGATTTTATTAGTCCATGGGATTTTTTATTTCTGTTATAGATTTATTATAGAAGAAATCTATAGAGAATTGTGACAGGATAAATAAAACGTTATATATCAAGAAAGGATGAACAAGAAGATGAAGATTACATTAAAAGATGGATCTGTAAAAGAGTATGAAAACAATATGTCTGTCATTGATATCGCAAAAGATATTAGTGAAGGACTGGCAAGAGTTGCCTGTGCAGGAGAGGTTGATGGAGAAGTTGTTGATCTTAGAACTGTCATTGACAAAGATTGCGAATTAAATATCTTAACATTTGATTCTGATGAAGGAAAACATGCATTCCGTCATACAGCATCTCATATTTTAGCTCAGGCAGTCAAACGTCTGTACCCAGAAACAAAACTTGCGATCGGACCTTCTATCGACAATGGTTTCTACTATGATATGGAGAAAGATACTCCATTTACACAGGATGATCTTGAAAAAATTGAAAAAGAAATGAAGAAGATCGTCAAAGAGAATCTTGAGATTACATGTTTTACAAAACCTAGAGATGAAGCAATCGCATTTATGAAAGAAAGAAACGAACCTTATAAAGTAGAACTGATTGAAGATCTTCCAGAAGATTCTGTGATCAGCTTTTATCAGCAGGGAGAATTCGTTGATCTTTGTGCAGGACCTCACTTAATGACTACAAAACCAGTGAAAGCATTCAAACTTACAAGTATTGCAGGTGCTTACTGGCGTGGAGATGAGCATAACCAGATGCTTACAAGAATCTATGGTACTGCATTCACAAAGAAAGCAGAATTAGATGCATATCTTACAATGATGGAAGAAGCAAAGAAACGTGATCATCGTAAACTTGGAAAAGAACTTGGTCTGTTTATGATGAGAGAAGAAGGACCTGGATTCCCATTCTTCCTTCCAAAGGGCATGACCTTAAAGAATACTCTGATCGACTACTGGCGTGAGATCCACTTAAGAGAAGGTTATCAGGAAGTTTCTACTCCTGTTATCTTAAGCCGTAAGCTGTGGGAGACTTCCGGTCACTGGGATCACTATAAAGAAAATATGTATACAACCGTGATCGATGACGAAGATTACGCTATTAAGCCAATGAACTGTCCAGGCGGTATGCTGGTATATAAGTCCCAGCCTCGTTCCTACCGTGACCTGCCATTAAGAATCGGTGAGTTAGGTCTGGTACATCGTCATGAGAAGAGCGGACAGCTTCATGGCCTGATGCGTGTACGCTGCTTCACCCAGGATGATGCACATATCTTCATGACCCAGGATCAGATCACTGATGAGATCAAGGGCGTTACAAGACTGATCAACGAAGTTTACTCTCAGTTTGGATTTGATTATTTCGTAGAACTTTCTACCAGACCAGATAACTCTATGGGATCTGATGAAGATTGGGAGATGGCAACAAACGGCTTGAGAAATGCGCTGGATGAAATGGGCTTAAAGTACATTGTAAATGAAGGTGACGGCGCATTCTACGGACCTAAGATCGACTTCCACTTAAGAGATTCTATTGGCCGTACCTGGCAGTGTGGTACCATTCAGCTTGACTTCCAGCTTCCACAGCGTTTTGAGGCTGAGTATGTAGCAGAGGATGGCACCAAGAAGCGTCCGATCATGATCCACCGTGTATGCTTCGGTTCCATCGAGCGTTTCATCGGTATCCTGATCGAGCATTTTGCAGGTAAATTCCCTGTATGGCTGGCTCCTGTTCAGGTTAAGGTTATTCCTGTATCTGAAAAGTCCATGGAATATGCTCAGGGTGTATATGATCAGTTAAAGGCTGCAGGTATCCGTACAGAACTGGATCGCAAGGATGAGAAGGTTGGATATAAGATCCGTCAGGCTCAGTTAGAGAAAGTTCCGTTCATGCTGGTATTAGGTGAGAAGGAAGCAGCAGAAGGCAAGATCACTGTAAGAAGCCGTGACAAGGGCGACCTTGGTGTTGCTGATCTTAGCGCATTTATTGCAGATGTTAAAAAAATGATCGAAACAAGAGAAAAATAATAAATAAGCTGTTTTAGGCAGCCAATCCCCTGCAGAGACTTTATAACAGGTATAAGGCCCTTGCAGGGGATTTTTTAAAGTATTTATATTCGTATTGGGAAGTGAAAAGATGAAAATTGCAGTAATCGGATATACAGGTTCCGGAAAATCCGTAGTAGCTGGTAAGCTTGGAAAGATCCTTGGCTGTCCGGTGCTTCACTTGGACAAGATCCAGTATGAACCGGGGTGGAGAGTACGGGATGAGGCAGAAGGAAAAAAGCTCTGTGAACAGTTTTTGGACGAAAATGAAAAACTGGGATGGATCATTGACGGAGACTACGAAAAACTGAGCCTGGACAGAAGAATGAGAGAAGCAGATCTGATCATTTTTATGGACTATCCCCGCTGGATCTGTTTGTGGCAGACGATCCGGCGTTACGAACGGTATAAGGGTCAGACGAGAAAAAGCATGGCAGAAGGCTGCAAAGAGAAAATGAATCTGGAATTTATCTTATGGATTTTAAAAAATGGCCGGAGCCGTGAAAAAAAGGCCCGATACAGGAGCATAATGGAAAGTTATCCGGATAAGCTGATACAAGTAAGAAACAGGCGGCAGCTTCGGGCAGCTGTGATCCGTCTGATACAGCGACAGAACGAAAAAGGACTTTATGGGGGAACAGGGAGCAGAAAAAATTGAAAAAAGAAGAACTTTTGATCCAACGTTTAAAAAAGTACCAGAAATCGGAGATGTATCCTTTTCATATGCCGGGACATAAGCGGGCTAATGGGATGGATGTTCATTTTCCAGATCCGTTTTCTGTGGATATAACAGAAATTGATGGTTTTGACAATCTTCATCATCCAGAGGGGATCTTAAAAGATTCTATGGAATGGGCATCATGCCTTTACGGCTCTGACCGTACATGGTATCTTGTAAATGGAAGTACCTGCGGGCTGCTGTCTGCCATTAGTGCAGCGGTTTCCCATGGAGGAAAGATACTGGTCAGCCGGAACTGTCATAAAGCAGTTTATCATGGTATTTATTTGAATCATCTTGAGACAGTTTATGTTTATCCACAACAGGTTCCCGGATTGGGGATACAGGGCGGGATTTTACCGGAAGATGTGGAAAAGGCATTAAAATCGGAGCCGGATATACAGGCGGTACTGATCGTTTCCCCTACCTATGACGGGATCGTTTCTGATGTTGAGGCGATCGCGAAGATCGTCCATAAAGCAGGTTTGCCTTTGATCGTGGATGAAGCTCATGGTGCTCATTTTGCCTATGGAGATGCATTTCCAAAGTCTGCTCTGGAACTGGGGGCCGATGCAGTGATCCAGAGTGTTCATAAAACACTGCCAAGCCTTACCCAGACGGCCTTGCTTCATGTAAAAAATAACAGGCCGGATGGCGGCTGCTATATAGATATAAAAAAGATAGAGCGCTATCTGCAGATTTACCAGAGCAGCAGCCCTTCTTATGTGCTTATGGCATCCATTGAAAATAGTATTTTCCTTATGGATCAGTGCAGAAAAGAGGGAAAAATCGCAGAGTTTGAGGCGGCTTTGCTTAAGATGCGAAAAAAACTGCAAAAAATGAAATGTCTGCGTCTGGTGGAACAGGATCTGGCGGGAACAGCAGGAATTTTTGATGTGGATATATCCAAGATCGTGATCTCAGTAAGAAATACGGGATTAAATGGAGAACAGCTTTCAGAAATTTTAAGGAAAAAGTATCACCTGGAAATGGAAATGTGCGGTGCAGATTATGTGACGGCCATCGCAGCCATCGGAGACAGCGAAAAAGGTCTGAAACGATTGAAAAAGGCTCTTATTGAGATTGATCAAGAACTGGAAAAAAATGGAAAAGCTTGCAATGATGAGAATGAAAACAGTGTCTACAGCCGTCATGCAGAATCGGTGCTGCCTGTTTTTAAGGCAATGGATGGAGAACAGGAGACGGTGCTTTTAGAAAAAAGCTGCGGCCGTGTTTGCGGAGAATTTGCCTATATTTATCCGCCGGGTATCCCGCTGTTGGCACCGGGAGAGCGGATCACGAAAGAGATACTGGAAACATTATCCGACTATATAAAAAAGGGGCTGCCGGTCCAGGGACTGGAAGATACAGGACTTTCTGCCATACAGGTAATGAAGGATCTATAAATAAAAGATCTGTAAATTCAGAAACAGAAAGAAAGATGGAAACATAATGGGAAAGATTTATTATATAATGGGAAAAAGCGCTTCAGGAAAGGATACTATTTACAAGCGTCTGATAAAGGAACTGCCGGAACTTGGGATTGTCCGCATGTACACCACAAGGCCCATCCGTGACGGAGAAACCAATGGAGTGGAATACATTTTTACAGATGAACAGCAGCTGCAGGCAATGAAAGAAGCGGAAAAGGTGATCGAATGCCGCACTTACGATACCATTTACGGGCCATGGAGCTATTTTACGGCAGATGACGGGCAGATCGACTTAAAATCAGGCAGTTATCTGATGCTGGGGACATTGGAGTCTTATGAAGCACTTTGTAACTATTATGGGGCAGAGGTCATGGTCCCAATCTATATCCATGTGGAAGATGGAGAACGCTTACAACGGGCATTGAACAGGGAAAAGACCCAGAAAGTACCCAAATATGCGGAAATGTGCCGCAGGTTTTTGGCAGATGAAAAGGATTTTGCAAAAGAACGTCTGGATCAGTGCGGTATTAAAAAGCAATATGAAAATATAGAACTGGAACAATGCATGGAAGAGATCAAAAAAGATATGTCATTTTAAGACATATTATTTGGAGAAAGGGGAAACAGATGTTAAAGAAAATTGGATTTATCGGTGTTGGGATCATGGGGAAATCTATGGTACGCAATCTGATGAAGGCTGGTTATGAGGTTTCTATTTATACCAGAACCAAATCAAAGGTGGAAGATGTGATCGCAGAGGGAGCTGTATGGTGCGATACAGTGGCAGAGTGCTCTAAGGGCCGTGATGTGATCATTACTATTGTTGGTTATCCAAAGGATGTAGAAGAAGTATACTTCGGGGAAAATGGCATTCTTGAAAATGCAGATAAAGGCACCTATGTGATCGATATGACTACTACAAGCCCAAAACTGGACCAGCAGATCTATGAAGAGGCAAAGAAACGGGGACTGCATGGCCTTGATGCTCCTGTAACTGGCGGAGACAGTGGTGCAAAGGCTGGAACATTAACCATTTTAGTGGGCGGCGATAAAGAGGACTTTGATACCTGTCTGCCTGTATTTGAGGCAATGGGAAAGGCCATCAACTATGAAGGAAAATCCGGAAACGGACAGCACACCAAGATGTGCAACCAGATTGCGATCGCCGGTGCTCTGGCTGGTGCATGTGAGGCTATGGTCTATGCAAAGAATGCAGGACTGGATGTAGATGTAATGCTAAAATCCATCTCTACCGGTGCGGCAGGAAGTGCCCAGATGAATAATGTGGCTTCCAAGGCAGCAAAAGATGATTATGCTCCAGGTTTCTTCTTAAAGCACTTTATCAAGGACATGAGCCTGGCAGATGAGGAAGCATCTGAAAGAGGAACAAAATTAGATGTTTTGGAAGATGTACTTGGTATTTGTAAAAAACTGGAAGAAGAAGGAATGGGCGATCTGGGAACCCAGGCGTTGATCAAACATTATAAGTGGTAAAGAATTCCCTGGCATATGCAGGATGAAAAAGAAGTATAACTGAAAAGTGGTTATAAAGGAAAACAGAATTGCTGTAAATAAACATGAAGCCTTTTGCTGTGTTTGTGATACTGTGGTTCTGTTTTTTTATTTCTTTCGGACGGGTGAGCATAACCAATAAAATATGTACAATATATA
>ERZ772872.3049-NODE-3049-length-12816-cov-12.289319_pt1 | contig 12816 bp, 9 predicted proteins | sample MGYA00512132_ERZ772872 | MGnify/ENA primary metagenome ERZ772872 (study PRJEB29015, sample SAMEA2737724) | human gut metagenome | biome: human gut; feature: human-associated habitat; material: faeces | place: China | collected 2012 ...
ACATATTCTGTACTTGCTGCGAATAGGTCATAATCATACTCTCCTTTTGACAAATGTCGCTTTGGCAGCACAAAACCGCCGCCGCGCCCTGCCGGCACAGCTGCTGTTCCATACTGCTTGCATCCGAACCGGGTGCGCTGCTCTCTTTCAGCGCCTGCACCGGTACTACCACGCATGATTTTATTATAGAGAAAACGGACGAATTTTGCAAGTCATTTCCTGCAAAAAGTGCAGCCGGGTTTTACGGTCATGCAGAGCTAACTGGCATTTCCACCGCTTTATACAAAACAGTCGTCAAGTTTTTGTCAATTCTGCCGTAAGCACCGGCAAACTTTTTTGCATCCTTTTCTTTTTGCGCGTTTCAGCGCGGGTCTTTCTGCACCGGATGCAGCGCCCAAATGGCTGCAAAACCCGCCGCCGCACCGGCCATGGCAAGCAGGTGCCGCCCGTTTTCCAGCGCCAGCAGGTTGGCTGCAAAAGGAAACGCAAGGCTGCCCACGCTCTGCCCCAAGGCCAGAAAGCCGTAGTTCACCCCGGCATGGGGCAGGCCGAACAGGTCGGTAGAAAGGGCGGGCAGCACCGCCGCCAGCGCCGAGTAGCAGAAGGTGAGCCCGGCGTAGCACACCACCACCCACCAGCCCTGCGCTGCCCAGAACGCCGCCGACAGCGCAAGCGAAGCCGCAAACAGCCCAAGGTCGGTGGCGCGGCGGCCGATATGGTCGCTGAGCATGGGCATCAGCATCCGTCCCGCAGCGCTGCCCACACTGCCCAGTACGATGCTCCACAGCGCAGCAGTCTCGTCCAGCCCGCGCTCCATGCCCAGTTTTAAGATGATGGGGCTGAACAGCAGCACCGCCGGAGTGGAAAAGCACACCGCGCCCGCACACAACCAGTACTGCTTTGTGCGCAGCATCTGCCCCGGGGAGAGGTCGAGGGTGTTTTTGACGCTTGGCTGCTGTTTTTTCTGCGGTGGGTCGCTGAGTACCGCACTGCCCGCAAGGCACACCGGCAGGGTGAGCGCGCCAAGCGCCCAGAACGCGCCCCGGATCCCCTGCACCGGGCCAAAGCCCCGCAGCGCCGCCCGGACAAACAGGGTCAGGAACGCGCCGGAAAGTCCCACCGCACCGCCGATGACCCCGGTCGCCAGCCCCTTGCGCCCCGCGTACCACTTTTGGGCGCAGGACTGGATAGAGGGGTACAAAAAGGCTGTGCCCAGCCCCGCCGGGATGCTGAAGGCCAGAAAGAACCCCCACCCTGCCCAGCCCGGCAGAAAGGCCGCTGCAAAAAAGCCGCCGCAGAGCAGGGCTGTGCCCCACAACGCCGCGCAGCGCGGCCCCTTTTTGTCCTGCAAAAAACCGCCCAGCACACACCCCACCCCAAAGGAGGCAATGAGCAGGGCAAAGGCGTAACCCGCCCCCTGCTCAGAAAGGCCGTATTCCTCCATGACCGGCTGCTGAAAAACGCCCCAAGCCGCCGGTAAGCCGGTAAGCACCTGAATGGCTGCCCCCGCAGCCAGAATGGTCCACGGGTGTTTTGCTGCAAACTGCTGTTTCATACCTTCACCTCAAAGATTTGTGCAATTTGCGATAGTGTGCCCATTTGGATTGACAATCCGGCATTATCCTTTATAATGGTAAAGTACTGAGTTAAAAACGCTCCCGCCCCTTTTCAGGCATCGAGGGCGGGTACAATTTACAGATAGAGAGGAATTACTGTTATGAAAACACAGGCTTTGAAGGGTATGCGGGACCTGCTGCCCGCTGAACAGACCCTGCGCGACTACATTCAGGGCAAAATTCTGGAGACCTACCGCTCTGCCGGCTTTGAGCGCATCTCCACCCCCATGCTGGAGGATATGGAAAATCTGGACAAATCCGAGGGCGGCGACAACCTGAACCTGATCTTCAAGGTGCTCAAGCGCGGCGACAAGCTGACCGCCGCCCTGAACACCGGCGACCCCAAGCAGCTGTCCGACATGGGTCTGCGCTACGACCTTACCCTGCCGCTGAGCCGCTACTACGCCGCTAATAAGGATAAGCTGCCCAACCCCTTCAAGGTCATCCAGACCGACCGGGTGTTCCGCGCCGAGCGCCCGCAGAAGGGCCGTCTGCGCGAGTTCGTGCAGTGCGATATCGACATTCTGGGCGACGCTTCCCCTAACGCCGAGGTGGAGCTGATCGACGTGACCACCCGCGCGCTGCTGAACATCGGCTTTACCGGCTTCACCGTCAACATCAACGACCGCCGCATCCTGCGCGGGATGCTGGAGAGCATGGGCTTTGCCGCCGACACGCTGGATTCCGTCTGCATCACCTTCGACAAGATGGATAAGATCGGTGCCGACGGCGTGAAGGCCGAGCTTCTCGAGAAGCAGCTGCCCGAGAGCGCGGTCAACGCACTGGCCGACTTCATCGCCGCCGGCGAGGTGACGCTGGACGCTGTGGCCGCCCGCTGCGCAGACCCGGCCATCGCCGACGACCTCAAGTACGTCCTCGCTACTGCCAATGCCATGGCCGCAGGCCGCTATCAGGTGGCCTACTGCCCCAGCCTCGTGCGCGGTCAGGGCTACTACACCGGCATGGTGTTTGAGATCACCTGCCCGCAGTTCAGCGGCGCAGTCGCCGGCGGCGGCCGCTATGACAACATGGTGGGCAAGTTCCTCGGCACTCAGGTGCCGGCAGTCGGCTTCTCCATCGGCTTCGAGCGCGTCTGCGGCATCCTGCTGGAGCAGGGCTATCAGATCCCCGGCGCAAAGCAGAAGATCGCACTGCTCTACGGCAAGGACGCCGACTTCACCGCCGTCCTGAGCAAGGCCGCTGCCCTGCGCGATACCTACAACGTCACCGTCCTGCCTCAGGGCAAGAAGCTCGGCAAGCAGCTGGGCCAGCTGGAAGCCGCAGGCTTTGCCGGTGCTGCCTTCATGGACAAGGACGAGGTAAAGGTCTTTGCCGCTCAGTAAGGGCTGAACAAACCAAAAGCACTGCACTCCCCAAAAGCGGGCGGGTGCAGTGCTTTTTTGCGTTTATGGCTGCCGGGTCAGCCGGTTTTTTTGGCGTTGGGGTACACCCGCTCCATCCGGGCGTTATCAAAGTGCTCATCGAGGAAGACGTCCAGCTGGTTCGCCGGGGCGAGGCCGCTGGTGCGGGCGTCGTACCGGGCCAGCGCCAGTGCCGAAAGCCCCATGTTCACGGCCATGAACACCGTCAGCACCACGGTCATCCAGGGCAGGATGTGCTTTTTCAGGTTTGCCATCAGCTTTGCGACGAGGGGGTAGCCGTACCGGATCCAGACCACCGCCGCGATGCCCCAGAAGAAGCAGTAGAGCAGGTTGACACGGCCTCCCAGATTGAACTTGAAGCCGCTGTAGTCCCAGAAGATGACGCCGAACAGCAGCTCACCCACGGCGCTGCAGATATACTCGTATGCGCCGCCCATCACGAAGCCGAACAGGAAGATGGAGCGGTCGCTCCGCTCCTCGCTGCCCCGCAGCAGGACCGCCGCCATGACCAGCGCCAGACCCCACACCACGCTGAAAGGTCCCCACACGAGGCTCGAGCGGCTCATCCAGACGCCCGCCGTCACCCGGCAGAACAGCGTCTCCACCACGTCGCCGAGGAAAGCCCCGATGACGAAGAGCCAGACGAGGTCGCCGAAGCTCAGGGCCTTTTCTTTCTGAGCAGTCGGCTCGGGCCGGACGATGGTCGGGTAAGCCCGCTGGATACGCTTTTCCACATGGGCGATGAGCCGCTGACGCAGCTTGTCCGAGTGCTTTTCCAGCTCGAGATTGAGCTGTTCCAGCCTCGGATGGCTGGCGGCGTACCGGTTGACGGCCAGCGCTGCGCCCAGCTGGTCGAGGACGGCCAGCGTCATCGCCGCCCAGACGCCGATATGCAGCAGCCAGCCCGGCAGCAGGGCGCAGAGCCGCAGCAGCAGGACGTTGCCCCACAGCACGCTTGCCATGCCCAGCAGGCCCCAGAGCACCGAGTACTGCAGGCAGACGTAGCCGTCCAGATTGAACTTTTTATCCGAGTAGTCCCACCAGCGGCGGCGGTGCATCCTCTCGAGCAGCTTGGCCGTCACCCACTCCACCACGGTGGCGTTGGCCGCACAGCCGAGGAAGAGGGCCACCGGCGTCGAGCGCAGGTCGGCAAAGCCCACCGCCATCAGCACAGCCGCCGTGCCGTAGACGAAGCAGAACGGGCCGGACGCCACGCCGCGGTTGACGAAGGCGCGGCCCTTGATGGTCGCCACCACCGTCTCGGCTACCCAGCCGAGGAACGAGTAGACCAGATAGATGACGCAGAGGGTATAAAAATTCAGCTCCATTGCCTGTTTCCTTTCCCATATAAATGGTTATAGGGCTATTGTATGCAGTTTTGGCCGCGTCAGCGCTGACGGAGAGGTCGGACTGCGGAGAACTTTCTCTGAGCCCCGCGCGTTATCTGATAAAGTTCTAAAATAGCATCGGCACAACGTCCAAAATCAAACTTTATCAAGGTGATAAACTTCGGGTGAGCTGATAAAGTTCGAACTTTATCAATAGGGGGAACTTTATCAAGTTGATAAAGTTCATTTTACAACGTAAGTATGTCTTTAATTTGAAACTTTATCACATGATCTACCTCAGTAGAGCGTATCACTTCATCAGCCCCATCGTCCATGCCCGGACCAGCAGGCCCAGCAGGACGACGGCCAGCAGCACCACGGTAAGGGCGCGGCTCTGGGTGCGCTGACGCTTCTTGCGGCGGGCCGTGGTCTGCATATTCTGGCGGCTGCGGCTGTTCCGGCCAGAAGCGTTCCGGCTGCGGCCTGATGTCCCCTTCGAGGTCGTGCGGCTTCCGCTGCTCTGGCGCTTGCAGGATGTGCTGCCGCTTTTCTGGGACTTCTGACGGCGGGGCGCTTCGTCCTCAGCCTTCTTCTGAGGCTCGATGGTCTCCGACGCGCCGCAGCGGGACAGAAAGTCCTCCGCCATCCGGTAATACTTTTCGAGGTCGCCGGTGGTCAGGGCCGTTCCCTCATAGCCCGCTTCCAGCTCCTCCACGGCCTCGTTGAACCGGATCGCCGCCTGTGCGGCTGCGGTCCTGTCGGAGGCGTGGGCGGCCTCGTTGCGGGCCATCCGCACCGCGTTGCAGGCGCGGCGGGCTGCTGCCGGGTGGGGCGTACTGCCCAGCAGGTCGAGGGGCCGGGCAGCGTCCTTTTCCGGGTCCAGCAGGACCCGCATACAGAGGGTGGTATCCAGCTGCTGCCAGCCGGTGCGGCCATTCAGCTCCGGCAGGCGCTCGTAGTAGTCGGGGCTCTCCTTCTGGCGCTGGGCCAGATGCTTCAGCAGGGCGTCCACGCTGTGAGCGCCGGGCTTTTCCTCCCAGTGCCAGCGCAGCAGCTTCCGGCTGATGTCGTCGCAGGCCGCTTTGATCTCGAACGCGGCCTGCAAAGCTTCGTCAGGCATAACTTCACTTCTCCTTTGTCCAACCTCTCAGTCTGCTCCGCAGACAGCTTCCCTAGTAGGGGAGCCTCTGGCGAAAAGATAAAGCTTTTCCGCCATGCCAAGGCCTCCCCTCGATAGGGGAGGTGGCAGCGCGGCAGCGCTGACGGAGAGGTTATTCCTTAAATTAAAAGCGGAGGAAGCCTCTGCCTCCTCCGCCGTACATCCTATTTTACATCATGAACTGAGAATACACGAAGCCGCACAGGGCGATGCCCGCACACACGATGGCGGTGATGGGCGGCACCCAGCGGATGAGCGTCTCAGCGATGCTGTCGCGGGGGTCTTCCTCTTCGCAGTCGTCCTCCTCGTCCAGCGGCTTTGCCTGCAGGCGGGACGGCGCGGCGGCGGGAGTCGAGGGTACCACACGGGTGCCGTACTTCTCCACCTCTTCGTCCGGCGCAAAGGACTTGGCCGGGCGCACCGGCTCCGGCTGGCGGGGCAGGACGCGGGTCGCCTCCTGCTCCGGGGCGCGGGTCACCACGCGGGTCGCGTCCATCTCAGCGGCAGGCGCATAGCCGGGCGCAGGCTCCGCCGCCCGGGGCGGGATGATACGGGTGGCTTCCTCCTGCGCTGCACCCACGATGCGGGTGGGCTCCTCCGCAGGCGCAGCGGGGCGTACCGGCTGGGCCGCAGGCTGCGGCTCCGTCTCCGGCTGGCGCACCGGGGCTTCCGGCTGCAGCAGGGTGTTCAGCGCGTTCTGCAAAAGGATGCGGTCGCTGCCGCACTCGGAGCAGTAGACGGTATCCTCTTCCTTCGGGTGGAAGGCACCGCAGGCGCAGTACCAGCCGTTCTCGAAGACCTGGGGCATGAACTTCATGCCGGTGCGGTTCATCCGGGCTTCGAGGGCCTTCTGCATCTCGACGCTCAGGCGGCGGGGGGCCGGCAGGCGCACCCGCTTGATGCTCTCGAGGTGGACGACCTTCCTGCCGCTGTAGACATTGCGCAGGGTGACGTCCACGCTGGTGATGGCCTTCTGGGTGACAAAGACGGCATCGTCCATGCCGAAGCTCTCGCCGGGCTTTGCGGTAAGGTCACGGTACTCGAACTCGTCCTCACAGAGGATGACGCCGTCCACGCCCTTGCACTTGAAGTGGATCTCCAGTGCCGTCAGGGTCACGCGGGAAATGTTCTTAAAGGTCAGACAGACCGCGTGTTCGCCGCTGACTTCGCCCTTGAGCAGCTCCACGCAGACGAACTGCACCGGGCTGCCCGGGGTGTAATAGTTGGCCCGTGTCCGCGCGACCGGTTCAAAATTTTCCTCCACAACACTCTCCCCTTTCTCTTGGTTTACTGGTTGGCTTCGCCTTCATCCGGCGTTTCGGGGGTCGGGGCTTCCTGCGGGGCGGCATCCACTGCCTCAGCAGCTTCGGCAGGCTCCGCAGCCTCTGCGGTCTCGGCCTGTTCCACAGGCTGGACAGCGGGCTGAGCCTCGGCGGGCTTTGCGTCGGGGTCCTCACGCTGGGGCAGGGTCTCGCCTGCCATCACGGCGTTGAACTCCTTCTCGTTCAGCTTCTCGCGCTCCATCAGGGCCTGTGCCAGCGCATGGAGCTGGTCGATATGCTCCGTCAGGGTGCGGCGGCAGGTCTCGTAGGCCTCGTCGATGATGTCCCGCATCTCGCTGTCGATCTCGGCAGCGGTGGTCTCGCTGTAACCCTTGCCCTGACCGAGGTCGCGGCCCAGGAAGGTCTCCTCCTGAGAGGTGCCGTAGACCACAGGGCCAAGGCGCTCGGAGAAGCCGTACTTGGTGATCATCTGGCGGGCGATGTTCGTCGCCTGCTGCAGGTCGTTGGACGCACCGGTGGAGATGTCGTCCAGGATAAGCTGCTCGGCTACGCGGCCGCCCAGACTGGATACGATGTCCTCGAACATCTCGCCCTTGGTGACGTAGCTGCGGTCTTTCTCGGGCAGATACATGGTGTAGCCGCCGGCCTGACCGCGGGGGATGATGGTGATCTCATGCACACGGGGGTGGTGCTTGCAGTAGAAGCCCGCCACAGCGTGGCCCGCCTCGTGGTAGGCGGTGAGCTTTTTCTCTTCGGGGGTGACGACCCGGCTCTTCTTCTCGGGGCCGGCCATGACCTTCATGGAAGCCTCTTCGATGTCCTCCATCGTAATGGCCTTGCGGCTGCGGCGTGCAGCCAGCAGAGCGGCCTCGTTGACGAGGTTCTCGAGGTCAGCGCCCGCAAAGCCTGCGGTGCGCTGTGCGATGACCTTGAGGGAGACATCCGGAGCGAGGGGCTTGTTCTTAGTGTGGACCTTCAGGATCTCCTCGCGGCCCTTGACGTCGGGCAGGCCGACGTAGACCTGACGGTCGAAGCGGCCCGGGCGGAGCAGGGCCTTATCGAGGATGTCGGCACGGTTGGTGGCTGCCATGACGATGACGCCGTCGTTGGCCTCGAAGCCGTCCATCTCGACCAGCAGCTGGTTCAGGGTCTGCTCGCGCTCGTCGTGACCGCCGCCGAGACCGGCACCGCGCTGACGGCCCACAGCATCGATCTCATCAATGAAGATGATGCAGGGCATGGTCTTTTTTGCCTTGTCGAAGAGGTCGCGCACACGGGATGCGCCGACGCCGACGTACATCTCGACGAAGTCAGAGCCGGAGATGGAGTAGAACGGCACACCGGCCTCACCGGCGCAGGCGCGGGCCAGCAGGGTCTTGCCGGTACCCGGAGGGCCGACGAGCAGCACGCCGTGAGGGATGCGTGCGCCCAGAGAGTTGAACTTGTCGGGGCTCTTGAGGAACTCCACGACCTCTTTCAGCTCTTCCTTCTCTTCGTCTTCACCGGCCACATCGGCAAAGGTGGCGGTCTTCTTGTTCTCGTGCTCGTCCTTGACCTTGGCTTTGCCGACATTCATGATGCCGCCGCCACCGCCGACGCCGCCCCGCATCATCGAGAACAGCAAAAAGCCGGTGCAGCCCAGCATCCCCAGATAGAAGATGATCTCCATCCAGGGGATGGTCTCCTTGAGGGAGGTGTAGTCGTAGGTCATGGGCGCGTCGGGGTTCGCCGCGTCGTAGGACTCGATATACTTGTCCACGTTCTCGATGAAAACGTAGGCGTAGGGCAGTTTATAGCGGACGGTGACGGTGCCGTCGTCCTCCTGCACTGCGCCGGTGGACTCCGACGAGGAGGAGAACATCCCGCTCAGCAGACCGCCGGTAGACTGCACCGTGCTCTGGGTGGAGGAGACGTCCGGCAGGGGCAGGTCGCCTTCCTTCAGGTTCAGGGTGATGACGCTGGTGTTGCGGTCCAGCGTGAAGGACGTGACCTGATTGTGCTCAAAGTAATGGACGACGGTGGAGTAGCTCATGGTCGAGCCGCTGGTGCTGCCCGACCCGCTGCCCATCACCGACCAGACCATCAGCACGGCGGCCAGCGCCAGTGCGAGGATGAGCGGATTGATACGAGGTCTCTTCGATTGCAAAAGGATCAACTCCAGTTCTGGTTTTATTTCTTACTTTTCGTAGACGCTGGGTTTGAGTACGCCGATGTAGGGCAGGTTGCGGTACTTCTCGTCGTAGTCGAGGCCGTAGCCCACCACGAACTCGTCCGGCACCGCGAAGCCCTCGTAGTCCGGGGCGATGTCGGCCTTGCGGCGGCTGGGCTTGTCGAGGATGGTGCAGATCTTCACCGAGTTCGGGTTGCGCATCTTGAGCATCGGCACGAGGTTCGACAGGGTGATGCCGGTGTCAAGGATGTCCTCCACGATGAGCACGTCCTTGCCGGAGAGGTCGCCGTCCAGGTCCTTGATGATCTTGACGAGGCCGGTGCTGGTGGTGTTGCCGCCGCCATAGCTGGACACCACCATGAAGTCGATGCTGCACGGGATGCTCACGGCGCGCATCAGGTCGGCCATAAAGACCACCGAGCCCTTGAGGATGGAGACGAGAACGAGGTTTCTGCCCTCATAGTCTTTGCTGATCTGAGCGCCCAGCTCAGCCACTTTCGCTTTCAGCTCCTCTTCCGAAACGAGGACCTTCAAAATATCGTCATGCATGCTCATGATTCGATTCCTCCAAAATTTTCTAGTTCCACCTGCAGCAGCTGCCCGGTGTCCGGCCCGGGGGCCAGCCCATCGGCAAAGCCCTCTCCGCAGACCCACAGCACCTGTCTGCCTGCCGCCAGCAGCGGCAGCGTGTCCCGTTCCCGGGGCGGGATGCCCGCCTCGTTCATCCATTTGCGCAGCTCCCGGTCTACCCCCCGCCCGGCCGGACGGAAGCGGTCGCCGGGCTGACGGCAGCGCAGCCGCAGAACAGGACATATCGAGTTTATTTTAGCATAATCTGCCTGATTTTTTAAGTCTTTTTTATGAACACCCTGTGTTTTTTCTTCAAAACAGGCCGAAACCACCCGGATATGCAGCGTTCTGCCGCCGGGCAGCGGATAATCGCCGCCCTCCGGCAGGGATACTTCAAATTTCGGACCGTCCGCTTTTTCGCCCTGTCGGCGGGTGTTTTGATCGGCTTCCTCCCGCCAGAGCACGCCGTCCCGGGCGCAGAAGCGGACGGCGTCGGTGAGCTGCACCGCGCCGCTGCCCTTTTCCACAAGGTCGGCCAGCAGGCGGATATATTTTTCCTCCGCGTCCCGCACCGGCTCCACAAGGCTGTGGAGGGCCATGTCGAGGATGAGCGGGTCAGTCTGCCGCAAAGGCTCTGACATCCACACGGGCTGGCCGCTACGCAGGGCGTATCCCGCCCCGCCGGGCAGGCTTTTTACGTCCGTTGCCCGGGCCGAAGCCAGCAGCGCATCCGCCTGCCGGGCGAAGTATTCGTCCGCCTTGGCGGCTTTCTCACAGAAGCGGGCCAGATTGCGCGCGGCGGCGCTGTTGACCCCGCAGAGGGCGGGCAGTGCGCCGTGGCGCAGACGGTTGCGGGCGTAGTCGTCGGCGTCGTTGGTCTCGTCGGTGACCCAGCGTTCGCCGCAGGCGCGGCAGACGGCCTCGGTGTCGGCCCTCGTCAGGCAGAGCAGAGGCCGCAGATAGCCCGGGCGGCTGGGCCGGATGCCCGCCGCGCCGTGGAGGCCGGTGCCTCTGGCCAGCCGGAACAGCAGCGTCTCGGCCTGGTCACTCCCAGTATGGGCAGTTGCGACGGCATCTATCCCGTCGGCCAGCACCCGCTCAAAACAGGCATACCGCAGGCGGCGCGCCCAGTCCTCCCCCGCCCGGGGCTTTCCTGCCTCGGCTTCCAGCTCAGCGGCATGGAACACCCGCAGCGGCAGGCCCAGCCGGGCGCAGACCTCCCGGACGAAGGCTTCGTCCCGGTCCGCCGTCTCCCCCCGCAGGCCGTGGTTGACGTGGCAGACCGTGAGGGCGATGCCCTTTTCCTCGGCCAGCGGGCGGATGAGGCAGAGCAGGGCCATGCTGTCGGCCCCGCCCGAAACAGCCAGCGCGAGATGCTTTTTGCCGTCCAGCAGCTTTTCCCGGGCGCAGAAGCCGCGCACCGTCTGTAAGATTTCTTCGTAGTTCATCAGCGTTTGAAGTCCACATCCATAAAGCGGGTGTGGGCGCCGTCCCAGCCCAGCGGCACCGTGCTGGTCTCGCCGTGACGGTTCTTTGCCACGATGCACTCGGCGGTGTCGGCGTCCACCTCCGCGCCGTCGGGGTTCTGGCTGGCGTAGTAGGAGTCGCGGTACAGGAAGAGGACGCAGTCGGCGTCCTGCTCGATGGAGCCGGAGTCGCGCAGGTCCGACAGCTGGGGGCGGTGGCTGGAGTTGTTGCCCTGCTTTTCCACCGCACGGGACAGCTGGCTCAGAGCGATGATCGGCACATTCATCTCTTTGGCCATAATTTTGAGGTTTCGGGTGATGGAGCTGATCTCCTGCACGCGGTTCTCGCTGCGCTGGCCGGTGGTCATCAGCTGCAGATAGTCGATGACGATCAGGCCCACGTTGGGGCGGGAGGGGTCCTGGTTCACCCGGCGGATCTTCGCCTTCATCTCGGTGATGGTGATGCCGGAGGTGTCGTCCATATAGATCGGTGCATCGTGCAGTTTTTCAGTGGCGAGGGCCAGATACTCCCAGTCCTCGGCCCGGAGCGCACCGGTGCGGAACGCCTGACTGTCGATTCCCGCTTCAGCGGAGAGGATGCGGTTGGTCAGCTGCTCCTTCGTCATTTCGAGGCTGAAGATGGCCACCGGCACCTTCTGCTGCATGGCCACGCGGGTCGCGATGTTCAGCGCGAAACTGGTTTTGCCCATACCGGGGCGGGCAGCGAGGATGATGAGGTCGCCGCGGCCAAGGCCGGTGAGGACGGTGTCCAGCAGCCGGAAGCCGGTGGGGATGCCCTTGTACTTGTCGGCGTCGGGGCCGCTGATCTTTTGCAGATTTGTCAGCGTCTCCACCATGCTGGAAGAAAGGGGCGTCAGGGCGCTGGAATCGCGGCCGGAGCGGATCTCATAGATGCGCTGCTCGGCGTTTTCCAGCAGCAGATCGGCGTCGGGCTCGTCGCCCGCGTCCTGCAAAATGTCCTTTGCAACGCCCATCAGCTGGCGCACCAGATACTTTTCCTGCACGATCTGGGCATAGGCCTTCACGTTGGAGATGCTGGGCACCGTCTCGGCAAGGCCGGTCAGGTACACCTTTGCTTCGTCGGCACTGGGGAACACGCCGTCCGAGATAACAGCGTCCAGCAACGTCACAAAGTCGATGGTCTGGTCGGCGGTGAACAGGCGCAGCATTTCGGAGTAGATCTGCGCATTCTGCCGGGTGTAGAACATCTCCGGCCGGATGATCTCCACCAAGTCGGTGAGCGTTTCCGGTTTGAGCAGCACCGCACCCAGCACGCTCTGCTCTGCCTGCATGTTGTAGGGCAGGTTGATGCCCACGCTTTCCAGATTCAGTTCATTGGAATAATGTCGTTCGTTCGGCATGGTAGTTTATCCTTTTGCATCATTTCGCTGAAAAGCCAAAAAGCGCCCCCTGCTGTGAGGGGGCGCAGATGGCAGAAAAATCAGGCCTGTTCCACTTCCACCATGATCTTGAAAGAAGCGACCACACCAACGTGCAGACGGACCTTGCCGTTGAACACGCCGGCGTCCTTGATGTCCTTGGTCTCCAGCTCGATCTTCTTCTTGTCGATGGGAGCACCGGCCAGCACAGCCAGAGCTTCGGCAACTTCCTTGCCGGTGACCTTGCCATGCAGGCGGCCGGAGGCACCGCCCTTGGCCTTGATGGTCACGGTCTTGCCCTCGATCTTAGCGGCCAAAGCCTTGGCAGCGGCCACGGTCTCGGCCTCGTGGAAATCGGCAGCAGCTTCCTTGCTGCGGGCAACGTTCACAGCGCTGGCATCTGCCACAGCAGCCAGCTTGCGCGGAAACAGATAGTTGCGGG